>Ga0209788_1000338_pt1 | contig 12244 bp, 5 predicted proteins | sample WorMetLIZISLAND1_2_FD_187415 | JGI IMG/M metagenome (GOLD analysis project Ga0209788, IMG submission 187415) | Marine gutless worms symbiont microbial communities from Max Planck institute for Marine Microbiology, Germany - Olavius clavatus LIZARD... ...
AGACTGAAGACTGAACTTTTTGCTCGGTCTTACAGCTGCTCTGACTAATAAACGTCTCACTGCACTGACTACGACGTGGCCCCACTATTACTGTTACGTGACCTTGCAGTCCTAGGACTTACGCCACGTACATTCGTTCATCATCATCATCATCATCATCATCATTCTATCAGATCTCCAAGGGATTTTGAGATATTGAGGCTCAAATGTATCTGGGTCACGAATTCACGGTCTTTACCATTCTAGGTCACATGACGTCATCAGTCACGTGATCATTCTTTCCGTGGTATGTGGTTTCATATAGGTGGTCTGTTGATAGTTCCTTCCTAACTGTACCGTTACCGAGATATTTGGCTGTAAAGGGCCCATCACTGCTATGTTAAGCCAGGCCTGCATTTTCCCTGTGTAAACGGCCATAGAGCACATTGCGCATGCGCCGTGTCACGTGACCTGGCTGTTGGGGGTCAAAAATAACTACATATTTGGAATCCCCAACCCCTACTTGCCTATACACTATGCATCGTTTATTGTGCTGTGATGACGATTACGGGTCATTTACTGATGAAAATTTTATAATGGCGATTTTCATCAAAAGTCCAAAAATGATGTTTTTTGGGGGTTTATAGGAAAAAAATTTGAATTTTCGAGACGTGGCCCCACTAGGAAATCAATCCCCACTGAAACGTGCCGTTTGGTGTAAAAATGACGGTGATACTCCCAAAAGTGTGTTCTCCAGAGCTTGGCAAGAAATCTGCAACCAAAAAAATTTAAAAATAAACAAAAAACCTTTGAACATGATATTTCACCTGTGCTGGGGCGACCCTACTCGGCCGATTTTGACAATTTTTGGCATGAGGAGTCACACCCCAGACATAATCAACTGTACCAAATTTCAAGTCGATTGTACCAGGGGTTAGGGAGCCATGAGGGCCAAAATCGGGTGTTTCCCATTGACTTTCATCATCGCCCTTACAACAGTGTTACGCACTACTGTGCTACACTGTGGTAATTATTTTCATGAGGCAGACATAAATAAGTAAAAAGTCATTCATAGGTAAAGAAAACAAAAATTAAGCACATCTGAGACTGTGTTAATACTTCAGTTTCACCTCAGTAATCCCGCAATATTAATTACATTTGTGACATTTGATGCCCCTTGAGAGGTCACTTGCCATTGGAGTATAAGGTTAAAATTTTTACATTTTCCCTTAAAACAGTATTTGTCATCTTTTGCAACCCTATGCGATTGATTCTGGCACAAAAATTTTTTTCTGAACACCCTAATTTGAAGTTCGTAGCTTTACCCGTCCCTGAGATAAAGGGGGTACTCCAAAAATTTTTGCAGTCACTGGATACGCCCACGCTCCCTTTTCTCCAAAATAATTAAGGGGCTTTTGTTCGCATGGACACTCTAAATACAACTGCCAAATTTGAAGTTCGTAGCTTTACACGTTCCTGAGATAATAGGGGGTACTTTAAAAATTTGCGAAGTCCCTGGATAGGCCCACGCTCCCTTTTCTCCCAAATTTTTGAGGGGCTTTTGTTCGGATGAACCCTTTGAATACACCTGCCAAATTTGAAGTTCACAGCTAAAGAGCACATGCACACATTTAAGGTAAGTTTACACAAAACTTAGTGACAGTGCATACCATACAAGCTCGTTGTAAGTAACACTGTTCTTTACATTTCTTTACACTACTTTCAGTAGTTGATACAACAGTGATTTTTTTTACCCAGTATGGAACTGAGCTTTATTTTATTTGCGGTTTACTATTTTCGACAGAAGTTGCTGTAATGGAATCTGAGCGTGCTGTTTCTACGCATGTAGAACAAACAGAACACACAACAGCTGGTGATGTTGTTCAACTTACAGAAGATCAGAATCCGAAATCATCAGATAGCAGCTATGCGATAATTATAAAATATGATGATTGTTATCTGAAGTCTTACAATGGGATACTACGACTATTTCAGTTGGTGAGTTGTTTGTGTTGTTTGTGTTTTTTTATTTTGATAGTGAAACATCCAATTGTGCATGTTTTTGATTTGATATTTGTTGCCATAAGAGTACATTTGATGGTTAAATGGTTTGTACTGGAGTGTGTTTGAAGCAGTAGTTAAAAGTAAAATAGTGAATAGTTCAAAAGAATGTTAAGCCAGTTTTGGGTGTAGTTCTAATTAGTACCTGTAAGAATGGCATATTTCTTGGTTTTTCACTTTGTGAATAAAATCTTAGTCATAATAAATGCATTATTGAAAGTTGATGTGCAGGTGTGTGTGAGTGCGTGTGTCAAAAGAGTGGATGCATGTTTGCGTGATAGATTTTTGCTGGTTTTGGAATATTCATGTTGCAGTTTTTTTAGGTTTTGATATCAGTAGTGGAGTGACTGTATCATCTTGCTGCATGTCAGGTGTTTGTATTTCTCTACCTTATACTGGCTGTTTCTGGTGGAACACATGAAGGTGATTATCTCAGCCTGCCATATGCTTGGCATATTCGGCTCATTGTGTTCACATGTGTTGTGAGCCTACTTCTCTGCGTCTTTGTCATTGGACTACATGTGACCAGCACAGTGTCTAGGTTTCCTGTTGACTGGAAGCTGTTTGTAAGTTTGATATTTCCTAAGTAATTATTAATTAACATTTCTAAAGCTGCTGTTTCTCCTAGTATCTAACCGATCTCTTAGTGCAGTGTTTTTCAACCTTTTCAGTGAAGCGGAACCCTTTGCAGCAATTTTGATTGCTGACGGAACCCATGTCTTTTTTTGGGGGGGGACTCCTGAGGCCTAGGGCAGAAATTCGATGCCGAAGGCGGAGAGTGGAGAAGAGTTCTTTGGGAGGGGGCATTTTACTGAGCACTGGCAGTCTCGCGGAACTGTTGGATACCACTGGCGGAACCCTTAGGTTCTGCGCAACCCCGGTTGAAAAACACTGTCTTAGTGTCTAACTGTCTAACCGATCAGTTTTCTTGTAGTTACTTCTGGTTTGGCCTAATCCCTCAAGGTGATTTGAGAGTTATTGGAGCAAGACATTTTACAGACCAGTTGCCCTTCCTGATTCCAACCAACAGTGATATACCATATCCCATCATTCAGCCATGACAGTGTACCATGCTGACCAAGTTTGAACATATCACCGAGGATGAAGTTTATTTTTTATTTTCATCTGCACTGCAACATCGTGCCCACTAGTTCCTTTACAAAATTGTTACTGAAGACAGTTGTTCTATACATTGTCCCAGTAATTTGCAGTCTGTGTAATCAATCATTACAAATGGGTGCCTTTGCTTCATACTTGAAGCCTGCTTCAGTATACCCTTACATCGAGAGTCCAGATGTGTTAAGCTCCCACCGACCAGTTTCAAATCTAGGCTATCCCATTACCTATATCTTCAGGATTCTTCAAATTGTTTTTAACTTAAGTGGTTCTCTGATAATGCTAATGCATTCAGTTTGTTTCCTCTTCAACCGTCAGCGTAACCTGTGCACAATGCACACACTAATAATGAAACTGCTTTTTGTCCATACTTGGTATTCTGTTTGTTTGTGCTGTCTTTGCGACGAAAGGAAGTTTATGATAGTCACAGCCAAAATGCTCTATTTAATTGCAGGATACTGTGTAACAAGTTATTTGTGCCATGAAACTCATCAATAAAGTTATTGCACATTTAAACATCAGCAGCTGTTTCTTGACAGTCTGCACAGCCATGCATAGAACCAGTAAACTGCTGCATGATGTTACTGTCAGTTAAATTGTCTTCTATAATAACTAAGCCCCAAGCCGTCTTGGCCCTAACGAGCCTTGATGGCTTGACCTTGTCTATGACAAAACATGATATACCCTACACTGACTGACACACATGCAGGCACCGATGTGTGTTAAGGTGGCAGACATAAACAACATGCCGTAAGCTGATGTGAGAACTAAATAAATTGAAAGGCAAAGTATACAAGTTGCATAAGAAGTCGATTGATCTATGGCAGTGAGACTCGGTCAATGAAAGTGGAGAAGCGACCTAATGAGAAATGGCCAAACCTGGAAAACTAGGCCAGTTAAGAATGTTCTGAACCGGTTATTATTAGAACTCTACTGTGATGCTGCTATGAAAATGTTGCAGGGGCACTTAAGCTGTTGCAGAAACAAAATGGTTGCAGTTATTGTTGCATCATGTATCTGCTTTGTAATATGGTGCATGTTGTACAGTGTTAATGGTTGTGTAGTATGATTGCTTAAAATTAACTGATACCGAAATCTATAGTTGATCAACATGGCTTGTATTTTTTGTAATCACTCGCATCGATTTGTAAACAAGTTGTCATGTAATATGTGCTTGATTGTGCAGGAGATAATCGTATATGGTGCATTGGCATTACTGTTCTTGTTGACGATTATACTGCTTAGTGTTGACATTGATGACAGTGACAGCTATCCACAGAGTATTCCGCAGTCAACAACTCGTATACACCTTGCAGCATTGGTATTTCTACTCATCTGCTTCAGCAACTATCAGTTTTAAAATAGCATGGCACTTAAAATTAACCCAGAAGGTTCTTATTAATCACTGATAATCTTTTAATAAACTTAATCATGTTGAATGATATTTTACTCACTGATGTATATTTGCTAGAGCAAACTGCATAAAACTTGCAGTTTTTAAAGTATAAAATGCATCCCTTTGTCCAAGGTAAAGTACTTTGAGCTAAAAATATGAAAAAAGGTGTATAAAAGTTTGAATCCATATAGATCTGTGTCAGTATGACTGTTTAACATTGTGCTGTTGCGTTGTGTTTAGGTGTTCGGTATCTGCTGTATGCTGTTACATGGTGCCGTCACAGGACGTGGGCTTTATCATCGTATATTTGTCAAGACGTCTGTTTCTTCAACGTCACATTCAGTTCTCATGTCTCAGCAGAGCACAGGTTCAGTAGCAGCAGCTGGTACTGCTGTAGTGTAGCATCCGCCTAGAAAACACATTATAGAATTTTCTGTCATTGTGGTTTTATCGTGCAGAAGTTTTAGATTTTTTATTTTTCTCAGTTTACGTTTGTTGTAGAATGATGCGATTCACTTGTTCACTTGTGTGTCGGGTAACACTGTGTGATCCCTTATGGCAGGTCACACCCCTAGCTGTGAGGAGCTGAGATGCAGTTTGATTAACAGCTATTTAATTTTAACTTATATTGGCAGCAAATACTAATCAGCATGTTTAGATATTTTGACACAAAACAAATATATTGTGTAATAATTATATTTTGACATATACGTATTGCAGCATTGACATAAGTATATAATGTGTAACTGCTGTTCACTTATTATCATCAGTTGGATGCTTGCTGTTTGTGGGATTCTTATTTGTCAGTATAATTGTATCATATTCGTGCTGCAACAATTCCCAGTTCTTTTCTCAGACCCAGTTCAATCTGTTTTTAGAACGGAAACTATTACTATTACTGTTATTTGGCACAACTGGCCAATTTTTCTGGAGTTACTCCAGGTTGGGTCATTTCCTTGAAAGTGAGTTTGCTGGAGCAGCACCTTCTATGGGTTGGATGCTCTTTCAACCTGTAAAAGAAGTCGATTGATCTGTGGCAGTGACACTCGGCCAATGAAAGTGGCCATTAACATAGATTTATGCGGCATAAAAGCACTAATTGTCCAGTGGTAGTGGTGTTGAAAATGTTTGTGACCATGGATTTTTGTGATTCTGAGATACGTGAGAAATTTGATAAATAAATGGCTAGTCATTAGAACATTTACAAAACCTCATCAGCAGATGACTACAAGCAGCAGTGATGGCATTTTTTGTACAATGTTATTGTATGAGCCGCCATGGTACAATCAATGGACTGGTTTGAATCCTGTTCGCTGCTGTATCAGTTGGCAAGGAAGCTAGGCCTAGACAAAAATGGCAGCTCTGGCTGTTATTTATTCTAACCTGCCTTAAGGCATTACACAAGTTTGAGTTTGAGTTATTGCATGTAAGCATTATATCACACTTGCCCACAGTTTCATGTTCTTGTGTAACTTTGTCTGTTAATGGCCTTGTACGTACGAAGGGCATTCAAAGCCTTATACTACGCGACTCTTTAAGTTCAGTGCATTTGTGGCACTTTACTGCAGAACTGATTATGCTGTTAAAACAAAACTGTAAAATTGTTCTTCCAGCCGGGCTTCCACAGTATCATGTCTGAATAGTGGACACCATGACAGGATTTTGGAGCAGATAACAGTCAGTGGGACCAGGTCATGACTGTATGCAGAGTGATCTAACTGTACAAAGTTTGCCGGGCAGTCATAAATTTGCGGACAGCATCCTGGCGGAGGAATTTCATAACAGTCAAACGATGGTTATGTGGCATGTGAGCTGTGAGTAGGCATCCTCATCATTGAAGTGGTGTCTGTTCAGTCCCAGAGCAAAGCGTGTAAGTTGTCTGTCTGTGTCTCAAGATGGAGGTGGTTTGCACATTAGCATAATGACATTGATGATTGGGTCACGTTGTAGAATGTTGGAAGTTGATGGAACTATAAAGAAGGGACGTCTAAGGAAGACTTGAGATTATGAAGTTTTGGCCAATCTCCTCATCTCGATAAAATGCACAGATTATGAACAAAGAGAACAAAAAGGGGTAACTGACTAGCCCAGATTCACCTAGTGGCTATTAAAATGGTGTATATATACTGTATGTTTATATGTTCTCTTGACTGTTGGTGAATTGTAGTTGTTTTGTTTATTGATAAAAATGAATTACAAATGGTATTGTAGGTTCTCTATGGTTGCTTTAGATACTGCATCCAGTACTGTTCTATTTGCAACTGAACTTGAATTCCTGTATAAAGATTACTTTGTGTACGTGTGAATGATGTGTATGTTGTATGTATACGTGAAGAAATTTTTTTGCATGCAGTATCGTGTGTCGTGGAGGCTATAATGTATGTACCTGTGTATCATATATTTTGTTATAAGAAAGATCTGTTTGTTAGCGTGCGACTGCATATATGCAGAGCGAGCTATATGCTATCACCTGTCTGTCTGTCTGTCCGTCCGTCTGTCACATGGGTGGATTAGTCAAAAACGATTGAAGTTAGGATCATGCAACTTTCACCACAGCGTAGCCTAATCCGTCTAGTTTTTGCAGTGTAAGTTTAATCCAGAAATTCTGACGGGTTCCCCTGAGCGGGGGCATCAGACAAAGGTGGGGTGGGGAAAACAAGCTATTTTCTAGTTTTATGCGTCAATATCTCAAAAATGGTCTGAGATACAACCATACTACTAATGAATGATAGGAAGTTGCATTATGCGCTTTTGATTGGCAGCAAGATCGATGACCTCGGATGACCTTGAACTGCTATAAGTTCAAATTTTCTTGGAATTTTGCTTTACTTCCCATTTTTGGGTGAACAGATGTTTGTTGTTGATGGTGTGACTGTGAAGAATGCAAGTGAGGGGTGATTTAGTGAGTTGTGTCCTATTTATCAAGGCTTACCTTTCTGTTAGGCTTTCTTGTTTATCATGTTGTGAAACAGTATTTTTGATGTTTTCGCTGTTCAGATGCATGCAGATTGCCTAAAATGTTTGTGTGCTTATTCACCCGTGTATTCATACTATGTACTGTTCTTATCGATTAACATGTGCAACTAGAAGTGAGATTTACTTATTTGAACAACAGGTATGATAGCATCAACTTGATCAAGGCACTTCATCTTGCGTGGACGGAATGAATTCTGTTTTTTCGTTTAATAAATACAATTTTTTAATTTTTTGGCTGTTGTTTTTTTCCAGTGATGTAGTCGAGTCCACTTAGTCCGAGTCCACTTGGTTCGAGTCCGAGTCCAAGCATCTAGATCAGACAGAGTGTCAAAAAGTTGTCATTCACAATCTAAGCGAAGTAACTGTCTCAGAAATTAAACAACACGTACCGATACATTGAATACCGGTATCAGATGAAATACAAATAATTAATTAATTCCAAGTCATACAGTGCTGAGTCCAATTCCTGAACACCTCGAGTCCAACCGAGTCCTGGGGTTCGAGTCCGAGTCCAGAGGGCTCGAGTCCGAGTCCAGTGGGTTCGAATCTGAGTCCTCACAATAAGTACTCGAGTACACTGCCGGACTCGAGTACTACATCACTGGTTTTTTCCCAAAAAATTTAGCATTTGCCAAAAAATAATGGCTTTGTCCAACTCAGGGAGGGGCTGCAGCCCCTCCAGCCCTCTCTGTGGCCCATACACTATGTAGTCTGGCTCACTGTTACTTCTACATCACTCAACTTGGGAGATGCATTTCTGCAATCATGCAAACGCTAACTACATATGAGTAAAAAAACTATTCAAAAACGTTCACTTCTGGGGAACCTGGCTTAAGCTGGAGTTCAGAAAAATGAGCCTGTTGTGCAAAAAACTAATAGCAGCAGTAGGTATTACAAAGTGCCAGATAACTATGGTAATAATAGATGTAAATATTTAACCATTACATCACACAGTAATGCAGCTGAATTGCTGATTTTGCACAACACTGTTTGCAGGTGAATTCGAAATTAACATAAAAATACTCGCTCAGTAAAATATTTCGTACTGTCATCAGGTAAGTTGTGTTTGTATTGTTAGAGCGAATCTACACTGTGTATCAAAAAAGCAGCCCTCAATTATCTTTGCCCAGAACCCGGCCATATAGTAAAGAATTTTGATAAATTTTGGCCTGGAACATAAGCAGACTTTCAAATTAAATTTTCGTTCCCCAGATATAACTACACCATAAGGTAAGTAAAAAAGAGATCACTAATGAAATTTTACATGCATTTAATGTCACTACGGTACAAGTTTATAATATTATGCCACTGCAGAGTATTGTACCCACCATCACAGGAAAACACGAGATGACCTGGAGTCCCGATACCAAATCCAGGTAAGGCAGGTTGGAAAACCTTTTGGGAATACTGCAGGAGGTTTTTACAGTCACGATACCTTTCCTGTTGCCCAACCAACAGTGTCAAAGCACTGTGCTGTAGCAGATATTAGGCAAACATGTTAAATAATCTGTTGGAAAACTACACAGTTAGTTACATACTCATTCTGTTTATCTAGTAGTTAACAAGAGAAGATATCAAGACTTTCTTTTAATTTGGAGACGCACAATTTTTAACTTCACCAATATGAAAACAAGCGAGCAACATAATATCAGTTGTTTTTATAATACTGCAAAAAACAACATAAGTCATATGCATAGCTTGGAGACACTTTCAATACAGTATGACAGTGAGGAAAGACAAAATCTTGCACTGTGACATAACTAGCAAATTTGGCTGGATAATACTTCAGTATCAGTTCATTTGTCTAACTGAAGTATAAATACGGACATGAGGATTAGAAGAAAGCAACGTGAAACAGGTAATAAACAACTGACTGCTTACCAAGTAACTTGCATAGGCATGGGAACCAGGGGAGCAGTTGCTCCCCCAACAAAGTTATTGGAGGAGCAACTAGTACATCCTGCTCCCCCATTTTTCTGTAACTTACAAATAAAAGTAACCTTAGACTGTAAGGTTACTTTTAACAAAAATTCTCGAAAACTCCCCAGCTTCTGGGGGCTTTGTCCCAGACCCCACTGTACACCGCATATACCTTTTTCGAAAAATACATATTGCACAAAGTTATATTTTGAATTTGATTGTCTTGATTTGGTTGTTTTTCACCAATTTTTGCTTCCCCAACCAAAAAGTCGTTCCCATGCCTATGGTAACATGTACTAACTGTAGTGCGTTTCATTTTGTTAATTTCTTCTGCATTCGCACAAAACAGAAAATGAAGTTCAGATACAAGGGTTGTCTGACCTTGACAATGTTGACTTGTATTGTAAATTAATAAGAAACATAAACATCTCAATCTCATTTTTTCTTCTGCTGAAGTTTTGAGTGCAGCTCGGTGATTATAATAGATGGAGGTGGCTTGCACGTTTGCACAAAGACTTTGCCGATTAGGTCACATTGTACGACACCTGACGTTGATAGAACTATAACGAAGGGACATTTAAGGAAGACTTGATGAATATGCTGTACTTTTCAAGATTAGCATGACACACAGAGCTAGAGTGTATCTATACAGATATTACACACTATAAATTACATGTACTGCAACCATTTACATACATCTCAAATTAGTACAATTGTATTCACAGCTAGCACTGTATGACAAAAGCACAACCGATGCTGCTATAGTTGAGTTAAAGTGAAGTAACTCTTCACATGTCAAAATAAAAACACTGCATTTTCTGTGAACACAAAGCAATCATTTATTTCAACAAACAACAACATACACAATGCAGCAATGACAAACATAACTAAATGACTGCAGGATACATTAACATGCTGTATAGTATTCAACATACTTATATTCATGCATCTCTTTCAACAACACAACACACAACACCCTAGTACAATTTACTTAATCGTCTTCGCTATATACAAATACAAAATTAGCAACAAAATAACCGCACTAAGACAATAATATGACTATCTACACTAACTGCTAATTTAATTAAAATCAGTTAATAAAAATTACAAAAACATACATTAAAATGGTAAGCATAATACTAAGTCAACCACACTGTCCCAAATGAGTGACTCCAAAATGAAAACTGCTGTGTGATGTCATCAAAATTAACTAGGCTACCCTTCTAACCAGAGTATGCCGGCATTTTTGGTGTACTTTTTACACGGGGTTACTACTATCAAGATACTTAGTGTGAATACTAGTCGGTAGTCGCACATGGCACACTATGTGGTAACGTAAAATGTACAGAATGACCGCATTAACAAAACAGCACAGATTACAGCACACATCACAATATGTTACAACAGATCACTGGATAACACAAACATAAAAAACAAGATAGACTACTCACGGTCACTCAGTATTGCATATGCTACATAATGTGCCAATCACAGATCAAGCCGATTATAATGTCAACAGTCAATTTACAGTGTTATCAGAGTCACTCATAACAATACACAAACTGACATCTCCAACAAGTTAGCAAGAACGCTGTCTTGTCAAATGGTGATCTACGCTGGTTGAATGTTAGGACGTAGTCATGTAAGGCTCTGTCCACACTGTCGCAGAAAAGTGAGACTGTCGCAGAAAAGTGCGACTGTCGCCGAATTCGGCGACAGTCGCACTTTTCTGCGACAGTCTCACTTTTCTGCGACATTCTCACTTTTCTGAGACAGTGTGGACAGGGCTTAGGGCTCTGCAGAATTAATTGGCCATGCAGATCACACATACACAACAGCAACACGTCACAGTTTGCTGACCTTGAGCCGTCGCATATCTCTACACCACACTTTGCCCAGCAAAGAAATCGCTTACACATCATTTTCATGAACTGTTCACATACAAGTGGATTTCATGAATTTCTTGTTCAGGTTTTAATCAAAAAATTTTGAGAACCACACAAATAGTTACTGTAACTTATTTCTCTGAGGAAGACATACATATTTACTGTCCAGCAGCTAGTTTGTTTACACAGGTCATCATACGAATTATGGCCAATATAGTGTAATTGCTGCAGCAAAAGCCAAAAAACTTGTTTTTTCGTACACGAGTTCACAATATGAGAAAACAAAATTGTGGTCTGCTGAATAGTCAACACTTTATGCATTCAGAATTGGACAGCAGGCTGGGCGTATTGTCACCTGTAAAAACTTGTGTCCATTAATCTTTCACTGCTTTGACACTGACGGTTGGGTGAGAGGAAGAGCATCTCGCCGTTAAAAAACTTGCTTCAACACCCTTATTATCAAAGGGCAACCAGCTAACCCAGGTTCACCTGGAAAATGGCCATAAAGAGGGCGCATGTGTGTGCATAGTTGATACTTATCACAGGCTTGGAACTAAGACCCAAATTTTGCGTATCTTACAGACAGCCACGGGTCTAAGCTCGTTGCCATACTTGTCAGGATTCCAAAAGGTAAAATTATAACTTTAGACCCAGCAGAAAGAAAAGAAAGGATGCAAAATGAGAGTTGAGGGATAAAGGGGGGAAAAGGAGGATGAATGAAAGTTCCAAAATTTTTAGACTCAATGCCAATAGTCTGCTGCATCATACGATGTAGAAATTTATTACCAAAAATAAAAAATAAAATTGTATCTATTAAATGAAAAAAACAGGAATTCATTTTGCCCAAAATCCAGGATTTTTACTAATAATTACAGGGTGGGGTGAGTCGGGTAAAGTAATTTTGCAGGTT
>Ga0209788_1000339_pt1 | contig 12242 bp, 8 predicted proteins | sample WorMetLIZISLAND1_2_FD_187415 | JGI IMG/M metagenome (GOLD analysis project Ga0209788, IMG submission 187415) | Marine gutless worms symbiont microbial communities from Max Planck institute for Marine Microbiology, Germany - Olavius clavatus LIZARD... ...
CTACTGGACTGTTAGCTGGATTTTCCTAAGTCAAATGATAGGATCTTCCGGTAAACCTAGGCTGGTTTGCATTGTCAACCGTCCAGTAATATCGCGACACTGTAAGCTCCCCAACGGGTCCGGGTCGGCCCGGCCCCTAAACGGTTTTTGCTACAGTTTGGCCTCAAAAGAAAGCAATTCGTGGGCCTAATTTATCTTTACCTTGATCATTGACACAGTAAAACAACTACAGTAGATAAATGTGCAAATAAATAATCCACTCATTAGTCATTGCTACTTGGGGCCTTTCAGCGTATTGTCGCCCCTTCTTCCCCTGATCAGGGAGTTCGGGGATAGTCTGCGCCTTGTACCTTAGAGAGTCATTCCGGTGTTTTTGGGTTCCGTATTGATAAATTTAATATCATAATTATGCGGCACTAGCCGTTAATTATAGAAATTCTAAATTCATATAGTCTTTGTTGCAATATTGGCGAGTTATTATTTCCAGTAATGGTTGATTAATTAATCTATCAAGTTGCGGCGCCGGCTGATCTATCCGTGACTCATGTAGTTACACATCCTGTTGACGTCACGGCATCAATTAATCCGAACTGCTCATCCGTGACGGATTCAGAGGATCATATGACGTCAGTGATTGCTGGCCGGATGCGGACAATCCGGTTCCGTGTCCGGTCCGGCGTCTCTCGTCTATTGGTTGTCATTATAATCATCATTGGAGGCGGATATTAACGGCGTGCTCAGTGAACCGTGACGACGCGTAATGTTGCGCCAAGCACTGCTGCCGCAGCTACTGCTGCTAATGATGATTATGACAATCTGTTCTCAAATTCCTGTCAGGCGCGTTGTTAGTGATTACGATAATAATGTCGACATTTTGTGAACGCTTAAGTAAGTAAATAAGTAAGTAAGTGATTTCTACAACGCCAAAATCTCAGAAGAGAATCAGGGCGCATTGGTAATGGGCGGCATTGGGCGCTAGAGGATAGATTGAAAGCAGTGGGTTTTTAAATGACATCTAAAATCTGAAATGTTCGACGATGTTCGTTGATGAACTATTAAAAATAGGGCAACATTTTATTGCCCATTTAAACGGCAGGCCGTTCATTTAGATTGGGTCGTTGAGGACGCAACGAAAGCTGACGCACGCTGGCGCAAGATTGCTCGTCTTTGTTGTCGACAATGGCGCCGTCTGGTGAGACCGCGCTTAATTAAAACAGACACGGTCGACGGCCGGGCGGCCATTTCGCCATGCATCGCTTTCTCTTTCCGCCGACCCTCGGCTGACTTCTTCCGGTCAGTGGGCACGTGACCAGATGACGTCACATAGTCGCCTTTGTTCTTTCTTACAATCGCTGAATCAATCATGCCGATACAGCTGTGCGAGAATTTCCGCACCCGTCTGCCGCTCCCTGGTGCATGATAGCATCCTCCCTACTCTCCCCCATCCGCCGCCGATCCCCCGAGCTCAGCTGGCCAACCATTGTTCTCTTTCGATGTCGTTTGCTAGTGGCACTTAATGATCATCTGATGACGACGGTTATTATACCATCACTGCGGTTATACCGCGGTAAACCGCCGACGATTTGTAGCATATTTCACATTCTCGCCATACTTACAGTAGTCGACACTTGAGAAACAACACAATATACCATTGACACCAGCAGGCATGGAGAAGAGGGGCACTTGCCCAAATATCCTCCCTGATAAAGGAAAACTGGGTTAGTATGTTATTCTTTGCCTGAACAAGCTATCCTACGACGTCTGCCTGGTAACCACCCATATAACACAGTTTGACTTCATGAACAGACTGTCATATGCAAGCGGAAAACTAGAAATTAGGAAAAAAACAAGAAAGCAAGAATTCTTTGGTGGCTATATCGCATGGAGAACGGCGCGATGCCGCTGTAAATTTCGATACGTATCGAAGTTTACAGCGACATCGCGCGGTTTTCACTGCGATAGCACGGCTTTCGTTATCAAAAAATAGAACAAGAAGCTCACCTTTTGCTGTGATAGAGGGGCAGGAAAAATGCGCACTTTTTAGCCAATAAGTCGCCGTATCTCCGAAACGGTGCAAGCAAGATAGGATCATAGGATCAAAGTTACAATATGAAATCACATACATGTATGCGTTTTCGCCGCTTTCGATTGGTACCAAAATCGATCACCTTGGATGACTGTGAACTGCTGTAACTTCAAATTTTCACGGAATTTTACGCTACTTCGCATTTTTTTGGGAGGGGGGCAACAACGGCTAAACGAATGAAGATAGACCCATACTATTACAGTACTAGTAGCCCAATGACTCTTGTTTCCGGAGATATTAAGACGTATGCAGATATTCGCGGTGGTTCTTCTTGGCATGGGCGCCAAATGAAAGTGAGGCTGTCGACCACGGCAATTTTTGGCGATTTGGGTGGCTACTTCTTTAGAAACGTTAGAGATAAGACCAGCAATATTACTTGGCGATTATGCTACCCCTGGTTGTCCAGTAAATGATTGCAAAATGGATGACCTAGAATGACATTGAGTGGCTGTTTCATGTTAAAATCCGTTTTCGGTCATCAAGGCTGTTGCGCGCTTTCCTTTGCGTTAGCTAGGCTTTCTTGTTATCGGTGCGTTTTGTCGCTAAACGATACATACTGCAGCAAAAGTGCCCGTTTGTCGGTCCAGCTGCTGACAGGAAATTGTTGGACACGTCTGTTTACGTATCGCGATTCTACATTAGTTCATCATGCGGCCACTACATCTACCACTACTACGGCTACTGCTGTTGCTGTTGATGCTGATGATGATAGTAATAACAGAGTGATGTTGATTGATGTGCTAAACTCATCAATGGACACGTCTGTGACTCGCTAGATGACCGTTTCGGCACGTCCCCTGTCTCAAGTGACGACAGACATGTCTGCAACGTGTTCATTCTGAGCGAGTGAATAGAGTTTTACGTCCAGCTCGACACGTAACAGGTCATTTCGGAGACGAGTCTTTCCAGGCAATCACTTGCACTGGTACTGACAAAGTGACAACTCAAAATAAACAGTAGAAAATACACAAAAAAACACCAAAAATATATAATAAATTGGCCCTCGGTAAGAAAAACACAAAACCCCTAAAATAAACGTCTAAACCTAAACGAGCAGGTCCTATGTAAGAACTGCTCATGTGTGTGCTTATGATGACTGTGTACAATTGTGGTACACAATAGTATTGTGGTTGTGTACCACAATTGTACACAGTCATCATAAGCACACACATATGAGCAGTTCTTACATAGGACCTGCTCGTTTAGACAATACAGCAGTGAACAGTTCTGATAATCTTCCCTCTTATCCTCCAGACAATCATCACAGCTCAGATAATGTCTACTGGAGGGGATACGTGGTACGTGTTCGTTCTATGCTGATGAGACGAACAAAACGGCAAAATACGACGAACCTTCCCAGCACTCGCTGTCGACAAAAAGTCAACGCCAATGTGAACGAGCCATTAGGAATATGTGGAAATTTCGAAGGAGCTCTTAAGCGTGACAGAAGTGTAGAATCGCGGGGAGAAGGGAGTAGGCCTAAGGCCTGTTTCCATTACGGCTGCGCGTTGCGTTGCATGGCGAGAGATAGAGACGCCGATAATGTTTCTATTTCTCTCGCCACGCAATGCAAAGCGCAGCCGTAATCCCCGCGATTCTATACTTCCGTCACGCTTAAGAGCTCCTTCGAAAGTGATGTAAGCACGATCTCGGTTCTACCGCAGAGTCAAACAAACTTGTCAGCAATTGTTCTCTGCGTTCTGTGAGTCTCGTGAGTCCAGCAAGGAACAGGTAATTGAGTGGTAGATGCCGTACTGTCTGAAAGTAGACCAATACCATGTTATTGAAAATGCTGTTACACTGTTGGGTGTTAGAACGCGCCGTCCACAGCGCGGTTCCACGGATCCAGCAGGACAAATCGACCGAGCAATTAACGGCGCTAGAAGGAAGTGATCTGACACTCGAGTGCGCCGCTGACGGGTTTCCAGTACCGCAGATCAACTGGGAGAAATACGGAGGACAGCTGCCTGTTGGGAGATACTCTATCGTGTTAGGTATGTAGATTAATATAATATGTCTATGTTTGTTCTTCCATCGGTGGGGACCGTGGGGCCGTTCGTTCAACGGCGGTCTTGTTTCAGGCATCTGTGATTGTGAATGAAATGGAGGGAAAACAGTCATGTTTCAACGATTCCTGAAAGTTTAATTTTGGAGACTTGCCCTAAACAGGAAACCTGAATTTAGCCGGCCCGATGTAGAGCAACTTTGTTGATCGAGGCCATGCCGCCATCCATGACGTGTACATCAGGCACATAATAGCCAGCCAGATTTTTTGGGCAGCAAGGGATTTGGGAGCAAAGAAAAATGATGTACGAGGAGCGTTCAAAAAGTTTTGCAACTCAATATGATGCACAAATGACACAAGCAAACTTTTTACGTTATTATTCAACATAATCACCCTTAACACCAATGCATATGTTACACTTATCAAAAAGCTCTTTTATGCCGGTCAAATAGAATTCTGATGGCCTGCTGATCAGATACGACTCAGCACTCAGTGGCCTGCTTGATCTCATTGTCATCGTGGAACAACTTCTTCGGATGACGAAATAGACCGAAGACATTGGGTGCTAGATCTGTTAAGTAGGGTGGGTATGACAACTATTCCAATCCAATGTTCTTTACTACAACCTGCGGAACAAGAACAAGGTTCAAAGATGATGACGAGATCAAACAGGCCTCTGAGTCGTACTTGGAGAGCATGCAGCAAGAATTCTATTTAACTGGCATCAAAAAGTGTTTGATAAATGTAACATATGCATTGGTGTTAAGGGTGATTATGTTGAATAATAACATAAAAATTTTGCTTGTGTCATTTGTGCATCATATTGAGTTGCAAAACTTTTTGAACGCCCCTCGTATGTTAAAATTGTGTCTTTCAGATTTTTTGGAGGAGAGAACCAAATACAAATTGGAGAGGCAGCTGCCACAGGTTCCCGTAGTACGTGCATGGTGTATGTTGGTGTCAGTCAATATGATGCAATACAGTACTGTTAGGTTTGATGTGTGTGACGACACAGGATCGTTAAAGATCAGTTCAGTGCGGAAGTTTGACGCCGGGACGTATCTGTGTCGAGCAAACAACAGCGACGGACAGGCGCCTCAGACTCGCGTCGTCTCAGTCGACGTTCTAGGTCTGTACAACTCACCACTTTACTAACTAAAAGGTACAATAAGTAAAGTTAGTGTAGGCCTATATCTGTTAATGGAATTACATCTCACAACTACGGGATGTCACTTGATATAAGGGATCAGACAATGTTACCTTCCGCCGGACACAAGTGAACACACCCAGCTTTAACCATAGTCGCACAGGCCGGTACTCGATTTACCTACCCTGGAGAGATGGAAGGCTGAGTTCACCTAGGTACATATATATCGAGATGGTTTACCCGCCCGCAGACGGTTACCGTCCAAGAACTTAAGCGCAAACTCCATTACTTCGATTTGTTGTGGATCTAGAACAAATCCACCTAGAATCCATGTTGTGGATTTGTTGTACAACAACATGTGATCAACACAACAAGCGCGTCCGACGCGTCGCCTCGCTTGTGTTGATCACAAGTCCGACGACATGTCACGATGTTGTGGATTTCTTGTAGATTTGTTGTACAACTTGTTGTACAAGGCGTTTTACATTTTTATAAGGGTCACAAAGTGCCAGACATGGCAGTGCAAAGAGCCCCTGTTTGGTATTATCGATTGTAGAGCTTCCACTGGTTGAAGCCGTGGTGGATCGCGTGAATATCAGCGAGGGTGCTAGAGCTGTGTTGAAGTGTCGAATTAAATCGTCGTCAACCGACATCGATATTCGCTGGTTTCACAACGCTAGTCCAGTCAACACAGCCGAACCATTCACCATACATCAGAGTCTGTACTATATTTTACCTCATTGTAGCCTACAAGGTGCATCAATAACTGCACCGTTTTTTTCATTGCAATTAATTTGACTACATGTACTCTCGACCAACTTTCGTAATTTTTGGTATATATACGTTATAGAAAATTAGCCACTGGGCCATGCATAGTTAGGCCACCTAACACGGTTTGTGTACAAAATGGACACAATTACAATTACAAATGCCATCGTAATATAATTTTAAACACCGTTTATTCAAATTGAGTGCTCTGATAATGTCAGCATCCCAGTAACTGATAATATAAACGAAGAATCTAAGCTTTAGTCATAACCAGCTTACCGGCACTTTTAGTTGTGTAGAGTAGCGACTGACTGATCATTGAGATTTATTGCCTATGTTGCGAGTTCTGCTGTAAGTAGTGTAATGTAATGTTATGGTGTGTGTTTCCATGCTAACTTGGACTCAACAGCAAAGAACAATGGTAAGTGGGTGACGTGATTGGCGATATATCATGTTAAGATGCAAACTCCATTACTTCGATTTGTTGTCATCGTATCATTCACAATCATATCATATCGTATAAATCTTAAACCGCAAAACCGTCTCAAAGTTGGAACAGATAAGCCTAAGCTAGAAATCAAGATACAAGCACAAGCAGTATCAGATGACAGTGTCCAGAAAAAAAACCTCTTGAAAAGCCACGTTTTAAGCTGGCTTTTGTTGTGGATTTGTTGTGCAACAAAGCTGACAGGCTGATTTTCAATTACCTCGCAGGAATGGAAGGATGAGTTGACCTATGTGGTTGGTTACACACTGAGATGGTTTACCTGAAAGCAGATAGTCACCGTCCAAGTAGTAACCGGGCCCGGTGTAGACAAAGTACTTAGTTAATCGATGTGTAGTTAAGTTTAATATCTTTATATTTATAAGAAAAAGCACTGATCATTCATCTATGGACATGTACATGTCAGCTCACTCAGCTGCAAGGGAAGAAGTCTCGTTTTCCTGCTTAGCGTGGCGATTCGATAAGAATGTACAAATTAACTTCACTTTTTTAGTCATCAGATAGCCTATCTAAGGCTATCTTAATTTGCACGTGGACTCGACAGGCTGTCTGCAAACTGCAATGGAGTTTATTGAAAGCAATACGCATTAGATATTCTACGCCGAGTGGCGTCTTGACAGGCGCGTACCAGCGCACGTGGTGACAGTATGAGCGATATTAAAGCGATCAGTCATTTGTGACAAATGAATGGACGTGGGACGGCGCTTTGTGTGTTGGTGGCTGGCGGGACGTGTCTTTGTCTTGTCTAATGTCTTTGCCGCACCAGCTGCAACGACGTCCCGCAGCCGATCAGAAATTCTGTGCCGATGTGTGTCACTTTCTCTGCTCTGGGATCGCTGCACCGCGCCTCCATTGAGACCTGCTGCCGCTCAGTGGCGTAACAAGGGAAGGATCAACGGATATCGGTCGTCGCGGGCTCGTAACCAGAGATTGTCCCACCGTCTGGGTGAAAAATATCTTCAGCAATGCTAGAAATGGACGAAGATATACGTCACTTCCGGGAAAAAATGTTTTGTTGACATTTGAGTAACAGTTTTTACCGCGGATGCTACGCAGATCGCGGTTATGCCACAGTATGTCTTCTGTCCGTCGTCTGTGACGTTCAGCTACCGAGATCACATAGGGTGGAATACTTCGAACATAATTTCACGGCTGATTCGCTTAAGGTAATTTATGCTCGGGCTGACCCCAACATGGGCAATCTTGTCCAACTGGAACAACCCAAGATTAGGGTGCAATAGTGGTGGGCTTTAGAAAACCTGCAGTATCTCTGAAAATGTGCAAGATAGGACCAAGATTATTATGACGGGCTAATAGGAAGTCGCGTACGCGCTTTCAATTGACACTAAAATCAATGACCGTGGATGACTTTGAACGGCCGTAACGCACTACTGCTGAAAAGATGCGTTTTACGGAGCCCAAAAAAATGAATGAAGATAGACCCATATTGTCAGAGGCAAAAATGTAGGTCGATGATTCTGGTTTCTAGAATAAAAGGTATATCGGGATATTCACTGGGTTTTCTTGGAGAGAGGTCGTCAAACGACAGTGGGGTTGTCGATGACGACAGTTTTCGGCTATTTAGGTGGCTAACTTCTTCGGAAATTTTAGAGATGAGACCAGCACAAAATTATGCTGTGTACCGTACCTATACTCTTATAGACAGCTACGTCTTCTTGGCACGCTTCGGAGCAAGAGAGACGGATACAGTGCCTGGTGACGCCACTTGATGTCTGTTGCTGCTGCTGCTCGGCGGTCTGCTCGTCAGTCTGGTTGTGTGTGTCTGTCTGTCACTCAGTCAGCGGCAATTAGACATTGTCATGCAGATGAGTACGCCCGTGAGTGACTGCTGCGACGTCGTGCATTATGGGTGGTCCAGGTTGTCTACAGCGATAAACTCTAATATCAGAACGTTTTCCCAGCCGGCCACCGTGCTGCCTGCCGACGTCGCCCAGCAAAAGCTCCGTCTCTACTGTTTTCACCAATGATTTTCGATGATTTCGGCACGTCTTGGTGGCCGGACTGAGGGCACAAAGGAAAACACTATATAGATACTGTGACCTATTGGTTCTTCCGTTGTGTATCAATCAAGGACGTTCATCTCCATATAAATGTGTAATTATTTTCAACGATATTTGCAAGGAAATTGTCTGAAAATAATATGCAAAAAACAAAAGAAAATAACTACCCTAATCACATGACTCTACGACTCCATCTTTCTCTTAAGCCCTGTCCACACTGGCGACCATACTGAAGTAAGTAAGTAAGTAAAACGTAGATTTATATAGCGCATCTCATTATAAGAATAACCTCTAATGCGCTGTCATGCAGATCGTGGTGGGTGGCTCCCACTGAGGCCCTATACTTCCAATACAACATCTTGTATAGGAAGTATAGGTCTCCCAAATTTGTTGTTTAACCCCGAAAATTCTCTTGCTCCCCCCAATGTGGCTGGCTACGTGCCTTGCTTGAAGGCAGCTCAGTATGAAATGGCAATATCTTGGTTATTAAATCTTAGGGTGTCCGAACACCCGGACGGACAACCTCTGGACTGTTGTATTTTTATTGTATTCAATGTATTGGTTTTACAGATACCAGTCTAACGTTGTCGAACGTGCGAAGAAGTCAACGTGGTTTATACCAGTGTTTTGTCAGCAACCAGATCGGCACTGCGCATGCGTCAATCAGCTTGAATGTGCTTCCGGACACAACACCACATTCCGTTTCCGGTATGCTCGCTTGCTGGGTAGTGTGGTACCAGCTAAGAGTCTTAACCTATATAATTTCGTGCTTGGTTAGGCCTACTGATTGACCTATTTTCTCATTCGGTTTTGAGACTCTCAAGGCTTTTTTAAGTGGATTGTGGAGTTTATTGCGGACGTTGTTTGCTGCAACAGACTATGACGACGATGATGACGATGGAGTGATTGACGTCAGCGTGACGTCACGTTACCGTGGCGACGATGACGTCAGAGATCAGTGGCGGCATTCGGCAAGACATCACCATGACAACGACAGAGGTCTGATAAACAAAATACAATCTATTTTTAGACCATTGCAGCGTAACTAATGCTATACAACGCTCTATAACCATAGTCCATCTGTCCGTCAATCCGTCTGTCTGTCACACGCTGGAATTGTGGCTAAACGGATCAAGCTAAGATCACGTGGGGTCTTCACAATCAGATAGCCCATCATCCTAGTTTTTTGGCGAGATAAGATTCGTCTAGAAATTCAAACTGTATACGGCATCGTAGTGAATGAAAAGTAATACAGTGTCGATTCACAGATGTCTGCGCGACGTATAGTAAAGACGAGTTTGGAAATCTGAGCTATTTAATGGCAACAATGTGTACAAAGGACATGCAACTATTGCTAATAGTTGCAGCGCTCATTCTCACGCGTCAGCTGAGCTTTACTTGTTATATCTCTGACATACCCTCGAGAAACTTCTACAAGAAACTTGCACAAGAAACTTGCACGCCCAACATTGTTTCTTGTGCAAGTTTTTTTCTTGTACCTAGAATGCAGCTTTATTTCGCGCAAATTTGTACAAAATTGTTGTTCTGAGTAACTGAATGTGCCATTTGTATTTGTTGCGTATGCCTATACTGTATAACATTGAAATCTTTCTTAGTTATTAAGTTCATACATGTTTATTGTTTCTGGGTAGCCTAGTAGTTATACTGCTTGGTGTTATTTCTTCGGTTAGGGTCCGCCATAGCTAGACCTCTGCTGCATGGCTATAGCGTCATAGATAGCAACTGTCCCTATCCCTAAGCCTATCGGTAACCCTATCCCTAACCCTTAGAGGTCTACTATAGCGGCCCATATCTATGGCGGCCCTTAGCTATGGCGGGCCGTCCCCTATTTCTTCACTGACAAGAGCAAGGGTCGACCGTCGAGTGCATCCGGCCACTAGGGGAGTACGTTTTACACCTTCAGCCCCCAGGGTCGATTAAGGGGGCTTAATCGATCCTGGGGGCTGAAGGTGTTAAACGCACGAGGGGTTGAAAATTTAGCAAGGGTGTCTTAACTCCCCCAACCTCCGTCAATTCGCAGTAATTTCGCACCCTCTGGTAAATAAAGATGATCAAAATTTGACGCCGACACGTGTGTGGTTGTCATGCAGCGGTGTTGGTGGCGCCGTCTAGACCGGAAGTATCTGCAGTGTCCGAGACTTCCGTCCTAGTTCAGTGGACAATCTCTTCATCCAGTCAGGCCCACGTGACCTCATTCCGTCTGCAGTACAAACAGCTTTCTGAAGATCGTTCGTCTGCTGTCTGGAAAACCGTCGACGAAGACATTCCAGCGGGCTGGCGGTCTTACGAAGTTGTAAAACTGCGACCTGGTATAACATACAATACCGTTTAATGCAATACAAAAACTTGTCACGCGCACAATGTACATATAGGCCTATGTCAGTTGGCGGCGTAGTGCAGTGCAGTAGTTAACACGTTGTCTCGATCAACGCAGTTGCTCTACATCTAGCATCTTTGGTTACGCCACCGATAAGGACATAATTATATTATTGTTTGATAGATTCAGTTTCACTTTGTAGTCAAGTTAGGCCTACACCATGAACACTAAGCTACTTCATGGGATTCCAATGGGATTTCTCCCTCCATGCATACCTCTAGTGATATGCGACAGTGTGAGCAGTGTAGTATGTTGTTTTGTGGTCAGGTCGAGTATATCGGTTCCGAGTGACAGCTCTATACTCAAACAACGATAGTCGACAGAGTCTGCATTCGGCAAAGGTTGCTATTGGCAACGTGGTGATGACGTCACGCCCTCCGCTGAATCCGCTGCCTCGACCTGTTATTGTTGAAGCTCGACCTCTTTCACGCAACGAGCTCTTCATTGGCTGGCAGGTGCGACAGTACATTGTTATTATATTATTATATTATTATATTATTATATCATATTAACTAGTGATACAATAACAATATATGCATTCATGCAACTTTTTTCATTGACGGTAGGCCTAGCAAACAAGTACTGATGTACTAGGCTATTGATCAGGAAGTGGCGGACGCTGCTTCATATGCGCTGAGCGGACGCTGCATTTGCACTTATCTGGCAGTATTTTTCTGCGTGAAATGACATCATGACCGCCATCTTGAAATTATTACGTCACATCAGAAATCCGACTCTGTCAATCGATAAGTATTTACTTGGAAGAACACTCCTGCCAAACTTCATCCCGATCCGATTTGAAACGAAGTAGCCTTAGGCTTATTTTGAAGAGATCACCCCAGCAATAAGAACAAGATGAGTACTTCTTGGTCCAAAAATCAACCAACTAATGGAATAAATAATCGAATTGTTAATTAATAGCCTAGAGTTGGTTTTTAATCATCGTCATATTATTTTATTCTCCAAACAAAAGATTGTTACAGTCTTACAGGCAACAGTAACAACAAAGAGTCGATACAACGAAAGGCTGCCAAAAATCAGCACTTCGTAATCTATTCTAGAATAGGCATTAGATAGGTTGCTAAAATTTAACTTTAATTTAAATTTAATTTGCACCCTCCTAGTGTACGGTGCTTGATAAATAGACTCTACAGCGAAACTGACAATTAGTCTATAAATAAACACATGTAAGGATTGCGGCCGCTGTCAATCATCTCGATTAATAGTTAGTGAAAAAAAAAAACTTTTTTTGTCGATAAAAGTTGCCGCCCCATTTTCCTACGGGTAGAGATAGTGCGTGGGTTTTTGATGT
>Ga0209788_1000340_pt1 | contig 12232 bp, 10 predicted proteins | sample WorMetLIZISLAND1_2_FD_187415 | JGI IMG/M metagenome (GOLD analysis project Ga0209788, IMG submission 187415) | Marine gutless worms symbiont microbial communities from Max Planck institute for Marine Microbiology, Germany - Olavius clavatus LIZARD... ...
CACGGTTTCTGTTCAATCAATCGATCAGTCAAAAGCAATTGTATACCGCCTCCTAGGCTCCTACAAATAGTAGACGGAGGCACTTAACAATAAAAACGATACACAAACAGCGATCGACCGCAGCCCAGAGAAACGCGAACAACAAATTTACAGCAATTTAATTGTGAACAAAATAAGCATTTTAGTCCATGATTTGCAAAATCAAACCACGACTTGATTCAATCTAGGTCACGATTTGAATCGCATCGACGATTTGATTTCAAACATTACATGATTAGATTCAGGTTCATCACTAATGTAATATGAAAAATTATAAGTTGTCAGTCAAAGTTAAATTTCTTCCTGATGCCCATTTTAGTAATGCCTGATTAGTAGGCCTATATTGATGTCAATTTCAACCGTATTCATATGAAAGGTTATATTGTATAGCCGGGAAAAGAGGCCATTGGCCTGCTCCCGAAGATACCTACCTCATTATCTTTATCTTTATCTTTGTAGGCTTCATCAGTTATATAGCCTAGCTAGGGCTAAATAATTTTGTGAAATTTTAGTCTTGTTTATCACCATTTATCGATCAATCGAAAATCTGTACGCGGGTCTTCTTATCTGTTATATTTGGGATTTGAGATTTTGGTCCTTGAATATTTGATATTTGGCAAAGATCGATATTCGATTTAATATTTAGATTTGCCCATCGCTGACGGTAATTTTGTGCTATAAATAGAACAGAAACACGAAATTTGTGTAGACTCATTTTCTACATTTCGGGTATGGGTATACGTTTCCGGTTTTGTGTCGGTTAGAAGTTTTTTTTAACACATTCGGTGAGTAAATGGTGACTAGTCAGTATCTAAGTACTTTACCAAACAGCCCGATGAGTGACAATATATGAAGTCCCTGTTTTTAGAGCACTGTAGCTTAGCCAGCTAATGCTGTAGTGCTGTATAGTCATAACATTTGTGTCTTGTCTGTCACACGCGAATGAAGCCAGAAAGTGACATGGCAAATGACATCGTTTCACTAGCATATCTGAGTAGTTTCAGTTGTACCTTTGGGTGCAAATGGACCCTGACAAACTATCATCTAACACTGAGTCATCTCTTGAGGTCGGTATCAGGTTCACTCAATTATGATTCTAGGAATGCTCGGCAAGTTATCAACTAGGATAGGAATGCTGCTTGAATTGTCTTCTTCTGATAGAGAGTTTTCGTAGAGAGTTCTGATAGAGACCTCCACTCTCTTCTTACTTACCATATTCTTGCACCTTCTCTATGCTCCTGCAACACCATTCTGTTGTCGGTTCCCCGGGTCGGCATAATCTTTGCTTCCCGCAGTTTCAGCGTTGCTGTCACCTCAGTATGGAACTCACTGCCTGCTGGCATTCACACTTGTTCATCATCACACATTCTGCCGTCTTCTTAAAACCCACTGTTTCAATAAGGCCTTCAGTTCCCCCTAGCGGCTCACACAACTTACACAAGTGCCTCTGATTCATTGACACTGTGCATGATAAATGATTTTGCTTACTTACTGTGGCTTTTCTGCATACATAACTTACTTTTCATGGAGTAGTGCAGGCTTAGTGTAGGAGAGGTTCCACTCCATGATGAACTCATCAATGGATAACCACACCTATCTGCAAAGGCTCTGTTAACTTTGTTATGTATTGCTGTGTATTTTTCTGGGTTGTTAGATGATGCAGCTTGCGGTTGTGTGCCTTCTGGTTTTATTGCATGCATATAATGCTGCTGCTTTATCTGTGGATGACAACGGCTACATCATATATTGTCCATGCATGGGTATGTTTTTAATGAGTACCTCATTGATTGTAGATGAACATCTAGTACGGTATTGTCGCTGTGCGTTATTTTTTCATTGTGTGACAAATTTTTTGCCGTCTGTTGCTTGAAAGAATATTGTGTTGCCCTTTATTATTGTTTTTTTCTGTTTGTATTGTTTTCCTTTTGCCATAGGCATACAAGCTGGGCTGTTCTTATGGTCCTTGTTGCCTGAAATAAATTTTATGGACGGATGGATGGATGGAATAAATTGATGATGATGTTGGTGATGCATTTGGCATAATAAGCAATGCCTGTATGTATGCATGACGTTATATGTATTGTATAATAGTTTTGTACTGACTAATTGTTGCTCACACTAATCAGTGTGCAAGATGGTTGTAATGGACTGATGGTGTTTTGTGGACATTCTGTTGCAGGTAGATTTGGAAATCAGGCAGATCAGTTCCTAGGTTCACTGGCATTTGCTCGTGGGTTAAATAGAACACTGGTGCTGCCACCTTGGGTTGAATATGACTATCCTCGTCACCCAACATCGGTAACATGTAGACTTTTGCCGTCATATTGTTGTAAAAACAATTGCATTCAGTCATTGGTAGTGTGTAGTAAATTAATAAACCAGTAATTATTGCGGGTCAACAAGTGATAGTCTGTGCTTCTCTTCAGTTCCGCTGCTGCCCTTACATGTGACACAAGTATACTTTCTCGGGACAAGCTTTCCGCTGCACCGCTCCTACCTCCTTGAACTCTCTGCCGAACATTGTGACAGCTGCTGAGTCACTGGCATCTTTTAAATCTAGGCTAAAATCTCATCTGTTTGATTAGAGGCCTACATGTACCTAAACCTGTCCAGTGTCCAGCACCTCTGAAGTTCCAACCATATGGCACTTTATACATTAGATCAGTGTTTTTCAAACTTTTCTTTGAAGCGGAACCATTTGTAACAATTCTGATTGCTCACAGTCATGGAACCGATAGATGTACCAGAAATTTGTCGAGCCCCCTCTCCACCAGCTAGGGGATTTGGGGGAGTGCTGTAAGCTTCTCCAGCGGGGTTCTGACCGGAGCCTTGACTGCAAATGCATTTTGGATGCACTAAAAGCCTAGAGAACACGTCTAGTGCCCGCAAATGACGTTTAATTCCCGTTTCAGGATTCAATTCGGCGGAACCCTTGAATGCCACTGGTGGAACCCTTAGGTTCTGCAGAACTCGGTTGAAAAACACTGCATTAGAGTATTGTTGTTGCTGTTAATCATGCACTATCTGCAATGTTATGAATCAGCGTTTGACGTGACTGCATGTTTACGGTTTCAGATACAAGTTCCATTTGATAGATACTTTCAAGTCAGACCTCTGCGGAAATACCATCGGGTTATTACAATGGAGTTATTTATGGATAAACTGGCTCCAACAATATGGCCACCAGGCAACAGAAGTGGTAATGAGTTTTGATTAAAATATTAGAAATTTGTACAGAAAATTTTGAAGAGTACCATATATGCTATCTGTGGCCTCACAGCATAAGCTGGTGCCTGGCTGAGGGATAAAGGAAATTGAGATCAATGCCACCTTATGGAGCCATGTGGCTGTGGAAGGACTCAGATTGTTGCTTTTTTCAGGCCAGATGCACTTGCTCTTGTTCAGTGAACATCATTAAAGCATACATAAATTGTAGTTCGGCTTTGTAAACCAAGATTAAGTTTCTTAAGTGGTGGTTTAGCGTAGTGGTAACGTCATTGGGCACATCAACAAAGTTACTTTATGCCAGGCCCGGTTAGTACTTGGATGGGTGACCGTTTATGGGCGGATAAACCATCTCGGTATGTATCAGCCACCAAGGTCGGCTGAGCCTTCTACGGTTTATTGGCTGCCTATATAGGTGGGTCTGAGGCTCAAGCCGGTTGGTTTGGTCTAAAGGTCGGCAGCCACTTAGTGCCGTTTCTGTATTCATCGTGTGAATCGAGTGAACTCTCGCAATGGCTCTGCCTTGATGACAGCACTATAAATATCGTAGTGATTATTATTATTATTCCATTTCAAGTGGATGAGCTTGTATTGATGGTGTACCAGTTAATTGTATGATATTGCATTGTGACAGTGATGTGTTATAAACCTCGACCTGGAGCGTCAGGTGACGGCTGCAATGCAAAGGACGGTAACCCATTCGGACCATTCTGGGATACTTTTAATGTTGACTTCGATCGTTCGGAGTATTACGGGCCACTTGGCTTTAATACGGAGCACAAGTTTGTTGCTTGGCAGTGGCATGAACGGTTAGCACTGTAGCTTTTCTTATGATGGCAAAGTGTCATGTAGTTAATTAATTGATTTCTCGGAATAATGTAGGAATAATGACATAGTCAGTGGAATGATCAATGTGTATTGCCATGTTATTCAACCCCGTGAATTTTCACAGCCGGAAGTTTTATGCACAACAAAATTTTATGCACGTTTTTAAACTGGCCTTTACAGTTATGTCAAGTTAGAAAAATACAAAATCGATTAATTTCTGCAGAAAGTTTCACATATTTGTTCTTTTTCTTGCTGATAGAATTATATCAGGCAACTTGTTATTTTTTTACTTTTTTACACACACAAACGTGTTCATTTATTGTAAAACCATACGACATACTACAGATGCAGAAGGTAACATTGTTTTCTCATGGAAAGTGGTTATCTTATTTGTGGCAGCACTTTGTTTTTGATTCGTTTTAACCGAAACCAACAATTATATGTATCAGCATGTTGATTTTGGCAGTTTTGTAATGCCATTATTAAATGTCGCCTGTTGAATGTCACTTAATCTGCAGTTCACAATTTACAAGTTGGTCTTTGTGCTTCCAGATATCCGCCGTCGAGACACTTAGTTCTTGCATTCACCGGAGCACCAGGTGCGTTTCCTGTTGAACGTCAGCATGTCGCCCTACATCAGTACTTACAATGGTCTGACTACATTGAAGACTTGGCTGATAGTTTTATCAAGAGTAACATTCCAGGCCGTCCTTTCCTGGGCATTCATCTCAGAAACAACCTAGATTGGGTAAACTTGTCATTTGCCGTACTTGTGCATGCCACTGGTTTTAAAAAAATATTCCGTACCAGCAGTCGGTTTAGGTACTTTTTGGAAGGCCTTCGAGCTATACCAGTTGGCCATGGCTTATGCCTGGTTTCCAGCATTCCATTGCCGTTTTGTCGTTTCCGTTACACAAATTCCATAAGTGCCGTAAGAATTACGTTGCCTACGTAAAAAATTCCGTTGTGCCATTGCCGTTCCCACCTGCCGTTGTGCCATAACTGCTGTTCCGTAGCAAATAGGATCGAATCCTATTTTTGCCGTTCTGCGTTGGTGGACAACCAATCAGCATTCTGGTCGCTTCAAACGCCGTCAACGGAAAGACGTTTCCAGCAATTCCGTTCTCGCACGCAACGGCAACGGCAGCTACGGAACGGCAACGGAATGGCGAAACGGCAGAACGGCAACGGAATGCTGGAAACTAGGCATTACACTTAACAATTCATTGGACTGTCAGGTTAATTAACAGAATAATGGAGTACTAACACTAACCCTGGTCCGTTAGTCCGATATTTCAATGCATAGTGTAGCCATTGCTACAGTGTGTAAGCGACTGCCAAATTCTTTATAGGAGTGACACGCACTCAGAAAAATTTATACAATAAATTTGCGCAAATTTGCACATTTGAGATGCTTTCTTGCACAAGTTTTTTGTTGTAAGCTTGCAAGCTTCTTGCAGCAAATAAAATGCAGCCGTATTCGACGCAGAATGAAAGTTTCTTGTAATGCCTATAAGCTAGGCCAAGAATTCTTTAACCATAGATAAACCTTAACATTTTCTGACTTGTGAAAAATTATGTTGTAGTAAATGTATTATATACAATAGTAACATTTGCATGAAAAATGGTATGGCTGTAAGTTCTGTTAACAGCTGTTATTTAATTTGTTGTCTGATGCAGTCGAATGTATGCAAGCACCTGTCCGATTCGAGGCAAGATCACCTGTTTGCATCAGCTCAGTGTCTCGGCTACTCATTTGAGTTTGGTCAACTTAATGATGAGCTTTGTTTTCCATCGAAAAACACCATCCTGAACCAGGTGAAGCGGGCGGTGGAAAGGCTTGGTGCCGTCGCGGTTTTTGTGGCGTCTGATCACGATGCCATGATTGGTGACTTTGAGAAGACGCTGAAATCAACGGTGAGATGTCAGTTACTTATGATTTTCTGTTCTTCTGCATCTGCAGGTTCTTTTGTTGGGTAGAGCTTTAACTCTGTGAGAACAGAAACCAATGGTGCAGGGTTGGCAGGTTTCTGCCAGACGGCGGAAAAATCATTTTTCAGTGGTAAAAAGCAGACTAAAAGATTTTCCCATCAATTTTTTTGCCAGAATATATTTTCATCCAAATAAAATTCTGCTATACTATGTTTTTTTCTACGTATGTTTTCAATAACTGGAAGTTCAGTAGCTATTAGTTTATTATCTGCTGTGTGTATTTTGGGTGTTGCAACAGTCATGACTAAACCTTTTTGCCATTGCAAAAACCCAACGGTAACCATGCAATGGTGGTGCTAATGGTAAATATCACTTATAAAGCATCTGTTCAGAGATGCAGCCAAATGGAAAATTTAGTCAATAACTCTTGAAGCTGAGGTCTTCAGCAATTTGCTGCTTTGGGTTAGCAGTGCAGAACGGGCATCCTGTCTGTAAAACAGCAAAACAAGTTCTGAACAAAAATTGGAAGTACACTGTATTCAGAAAGGTGTACAGACGAGTGGGCAATATATATTTCGGCGATAAACTATTTTTGTGACTGCAGGACTGCTGTAATAGCTAAAGAGTCTTTAAAAATAATTGTTGTTGACTGTTGAAGGTGAAGGTCGTTCGTCGGTTACCAGCCGAGCCTCATGTTGATCTAGCACTGCTTGCTAAAGCTGACCATTACATCGGCAACTGTATCTCAACATTTTCGGCTTTTGCCACTCGTGAACGACGATCGGCCGGGAAGTCGGTTGAGTTCTGGGCTTTTGAGAACAAGACGTCCACTCCATCAGATGAACTGTGATAGCATTGTTTGCATTCATAATCAAGTCCAGATCTGCTCCGACGCATCTGAGAAAAATCTGACTTAGCCACGCATATCTGTGCTGACATAGTTTGTTGACTTTTAAAACAAGGTGACCAGAAAGATCTGCACACTCTTTTTCACTGGGCTGGATCGATCTCGTCTGACAAATCTAGATCGATCTAGATTTGATTATGAATGCAACCGTTATTACTGGTGCCACTCAATGACTCACTGGTGCTGAACTAGTGTTATTTTCTGATGATCTCAGTCGTTTTTCGTGTGTTACGTTCTGAATTAAAAACAGTTAATGCAGGATATGCAACTTGCTGGTTTATCTGTAGGTGGGGCACCATTGTGTGGCAAACTTGGTGGCTTGGCGGTGTATAGGTTAGGGTGTCGGACTTGTGATCAACAGGTCACAAGTTCGACTCCCAGCCACCTCACTGCCGGGTTAGTACTTGGATGGATGTGGGCGGGTAAACCATCTCGGTATGTAACCAGTCACCTAGGTCAACTCAGCCTTCCATCCCTCGGGGGTAGGTAAATTGAGTACTACTGGCCTCTCTGGCTGGGGTTAAGGCAGGGTGTGTTCACTTGTGAGGGGTGGCAGCTAACACTGTGTGATCCCATATGGCAAGTGACACCCCGTAGGCTCAACTCTTCCACTATACGAGCAAGCTGAATTGCAAGGATTGTATATAGAATCAGTAAGTGAATTTACATCAGTAGCCTTATTAATACTCTTTAGCATTCATAGTGCACTTAACATAGTTTAATTTCAGGTGAATATCCTGCATTAGCTATTCTTAGTTCTTGGTTCTGAACAGTGAACACTGATTCTTTGCTGTTTGTTCGTCTGTTCATGAGGTTTTACTTACTTATTTTGTTGCGGCTGGTAGAATTTTGCTCATTTGCCTGATTATATTATATGAGATTTATTATGATATAGCAATAAAATGTTGCTGTTATGTGTACTTCAAATGTAATGTGGTGCATGCAGTATTTTGAAAATACATAATAGTGTTCTATTCTGTTTTTTTCAAAATACTCTCCTGATAGTATTCTGGTATTTTCAAAATATTTTGTTATTTGCAAATTACTTCAAAATATACGGTGAAACCACTTTTCATTACTAGGCACTGCTCAATTTATTATTCCTGTTTGATGGCTGTAATTGTGCAATATATGGTGAGGCTGTGCAGTAGTTTTACACAAATTTTCGACCAGTTGTCACGGTGACACTAATGCATCATCAGTCAACAAAATTTCATTATTAAACAACTTAAGACACCATATGTCATACAGTAACAAGTTTCATAGCATGAAGTTGGTGTTAGCTACCTAGTTGTCAAGTTAGTAGTTTGATGCCACACACAGTTGACTTGACGTTTGACCTATTACTTCAGAATGATATTCACTCAGTGTAATTAGGGATAACTATGATAATCAGTTAATGACTACAGACCACAGTTTTCCACGGCAAATTTTTCCAAATTCTGCGGGCCAGATTGCCATATTCTGCAGCTCTCCATGGCAAATTTTCCACATATAGCAATTAATTTTCTACAGCCCCCTGAACACGACCAAAAATGCAGTGTTTTTCGCCGGTAACTACAACTCACCGATACAGTTGTCTACCAGATAAACTGGCAATATTTCAGATAAGCTCAGCTCAATATTTTTAATATTCCTCCCGTTAAAGCCTGAGTGACAGTCATGTATTTTGTGGTGAAATCATGTATACACACAGTACGGTCGCCTGAACCTGACCAAAATATGCCGTATTTGTCCCCTTATACAGGCCAGTGCCGAATTCCGCAAAATTGTGCGAAAACATAGAAATAACATAGAAACAGGCAAATTCCACAGTTCGGCTCAGAATTCCACGTTCTGCGGAAAACTGTGGTCCTTATTAATGTACAGAGAGAGACTCATGTAGACTGTTCAGTATCTGTGAAATTGCCTTTACTTTCTCCAGTATCCTTACACGATCACAGTCCTTCAGTCGCCCACCACATCTGTGAATAAACCGGTCCGGATGCCAACGTACACGCTGAAGCCGAAGGTACGACCTATAAGTATCCGATCCACTCTGCAAGTCACCAAACAGGAATTCAGTGACAACCTCCTTTAACGGCGAGTCTTTTCCGGCTGGGTGTGGCCATGACACGTCATCGTAGCCAATAGGGGAAGAACTGCCAGACCCATAGAGTGCAATGCAGTTGCGTTCGTACTGGAGTTTCTGAAGACCAATCTTCTCCAGTCGACTTTCCTCTTGAGCTGCCCTCGTCTTTTCCTCAAATAATTTGCGTTTTCTTGCCGATACCTTCGGTATGTCTGAAGCACTAGATACAGTGCTAGTGGCAGTGGCAGTTCTTTTCTGATGATGACCCCGACGACCGGTAGCCACAGTAGAGTGGTAACGCGCAGCATATTCCTTTGCCATTCGGTCGGCCCATGCATTCCATGTTTCGTATTCCTTCTCATAACTGTAAAAGTCTGCAAAAACGACACATAATTCAATATACACTTATCATACCAGCATGTAGCACACAATTTCAATAATAACAATAACACATAGGCTGTTACTCAGCCAGATAATGCCGAAAAAATATAAACACACTCATAAACAGCAGTTTCTGCATGACAGGCTGAGTTAACAAAACCCTAATACCCTTACACAGAGTCAAGAAGCTTGTAAAAGAAGAACTTGTGCACGAAAGCATGTCAGATGTATAAGTTTCTTGTGCAAATCGACCGTTACAAGTTTCTTAGTACTGGTAAGTAAGTAAGAACATTTTTAAAGATGCAGTTTAAACAAATGATCACAATGTGCCGCGATCTCAACGCCCAAACAATAAGTCTTTGCTCTTTAGCCACCACTCAAACTGTTCATAGTCAATGTCTGTTTGCCTAAGATCAGCTGGAAGGCTGTTCCACAGCCTTGGAAGCCACAAACAACAACCTTGAGCCCGTGTAAGGGCTACTAAAGAATGTACAGTGGTGTGTGAACTTATTTTCAGAAGACAGCTATCTTAAAAATATTAACACAGTGAAACAATGAATTATTAAGAAGTTTTGTGCAAGATTTTGTGTCAATGATGCACTATATGTTTAAGTCAAAATTATGTGAGTGATTAAAAATAAAAAGTACCTTCTTCATAAATGCCCCACTCAGTGTTGTATTCATCCTCCATTTCTCTGGCAAGTTTTTCCTCAAAAGAATCGGACTCTGATTCCGAACTTGGAAATGATGCTTTGTCACGCATACTCTACACACAGCAAAGCATACCATAAAACTTCGGACAGAAGCCCCCGGCTTCTATCAGTACAAACTCATACATGCCAACATTTGAAAACCAAAAAGCATAATCACTGATGCTTTAGCACACCGCAGCTATTGCATAAGTTCAACACTGCTAGGAATAACTGCTCCAGAAAAATATTTAATACGTACGTTTATTCGTCACAAGGACAGACGGAAGCCATTTTTAATGTCTACATACAAAGGATGTCATCGTCAATGCATTTCCACAGTAAGCAAGACATGGGACCTTGCTTGTAACCGAGACCCGGCTTCTATCAGTGCAAATTACCTTGCCAGGGTTGTATCCGGGACCCAGCATTTGTGCATGACCTGGCTTCTATCCATAGTTTTATGATACGTCACTCGATACTGAGATATAGATGCTTTGGATATTTCTGACCCCAGAATTCAAGCCGATACTTACCCCTTAAACGAAAACATTTGTTACAGAGAGAGCCTCGCACTAATGAAATTTATGAATATGTATAACACATGTACAAAAGCTCCAGTTGAAACCTTAAAACCAGCAGAGGATTCCAATACCTCAGGCTGGCAATGCTGCTGACCGTGGGTTCGTCTCATACGATCTTTGAAATCTTCCAGTAACTGTCGAGCTGTTATTCCGTCACTGTTCTTAACGTCGAGACAAGATGGATTGTTTCTAATCAGAGGAAGCACCAAATCCGTCTCCGCTACATACAACAAACATGTGAATATTGTACGATAATAATAGAGCACTGCACTTAGCTAATGCTACGTGGTACTCTACAGCCACGTTTTTCTGTCATGCTGGTATTTTGACTGTAAACTAATCCAGCTAAGATCACACAGTGTTCAGATAGCCCCATCATCCTAGTTTCCGTCAAATGCTCATCTGGAAATTCTGATAGAATTACCCCGAGCAGGGCATCAAATCATGGTGGGGTATGGAAAAGTTCTGTTAAACTTTAACCTTTAATATTATTCACTACTAGACCAGCCCACCATAACTATTGCTAATCACTGCAATGCTCAACTTCCTGCAACAGCTTGTCTAAAGTTATTTGTGTTTGTCGGTTCGTCGTATTGCATTTTCATTTCATATCACGCATTTCTAGTAGATTGTACCCGAAATTGAATGGCTCTCTCTTAACAAACAGATGTAGTACATAGCTATAGTGAAATATGAGGAAATACTTTATTACTTTACAGTAGTACCAGAATTTTGGAAAACCTGTTGGGGCACCTGGCCCAACCTGGAGTACATTTGGGAAAAATGTGCCACGAAAACAAGAATCAAATCTTATAGCAGTACTTAGTATAGCAAGCTGCAAGTGAAGAGCACTTCTGTTTACATTATACCGAAACTGTACTGGTATTTTTTCAGAAATCACACATACCGGCATTCATACGTGCATACCGGCTGAACTGCGACAGCAAGAAGACATTTGCCTCAGCAAGTTTAGGCGGCTACTTAAGACATTTTTGTTCGCTGAGACTCGGCGCATTGTGACTTCTTTGTTTTAATGGCGCCAGGTATAAGCACTCTTACTTACTTACTTACCAGTATTTCAAATCATTAATGCCTCACCATATTCGTGACCCTGTTGTGCATACTGACATGCCAGATGGATGGGAAGTTCACCGGCCTTGTTCCTTAACATCACATCGGCTTGATTCTTTAACAGGTACCTAACAGCACACATGCTTTTCAGTACATACTATCTATACTACCGCTGGAAGACTAAGTACAAAGGTTACCATACAGTTGTAGTTAAGTTTATTAGGCCAGTACTAGGCCCGCCAAAATAGCCATTCGATTTTATTACTGTCTCAACAGACGAGAAGATAGACAACGTAAATAAACTTAGTTACAGGTCTCATCTCTTAATTATCCCAAAGCTTACTCAGAATAGCACTGAAAGGTTACAACTGAAGTAATACAAGAAGCTCAGCTACCGCAGAGAAACAGCGCGTCAGCTGCCCACATGGAGGGGGCTAACCCCTCCAGTCCACTCCCCCTCCCCCCTCTGGCTACACCTATGCGTATGGCTGAATCCCAAAGCCAC
>Ga0209788_1000341_pt1 | contig 12222 bp, 3 predicted proteins | sample WorMetLIZISLAND1_2_FD_187415 | JGI IMG/M metagenome (GOLD analysis project Ga0209788, IMG submission 187415) | Marine gutless worms symbiont microbial communities from Max Planck institute for Marine Microbiology, Germany - Olavius clavatus LIZARD... ...
AGTTGATACTGCTGCGCAATCCTAAATGGGGGCCGATTTGGTGACTTGCGTACTATATACCAAGGCTGTCGCGCGCTTCCCTTTGCGTTAGCTGGGCTTTCTTGTTAGCGCATGCGAGCCAGCTCGTACATCACTTCCGGCTTAACGGCCGATTTAATTCAGGCTGTCGCCGGCGGCTGATGACGTCACGTAGCCAGACAAATAGCGCGCTTGTGACGTCATCATGTGGACATTTTCATCTCAGGGAACTGTCATGTACGGTAAACACTGGTAATGGGCGTGGCTTCCTCAGCACACTCATGTGCTGATTGGTCCTGGTAAAATGTCACGTGCTACAAAATAATATTTAGGCTAATTAATGCAAGAAGCACAAGAACATTTGCACATAGAACAATAAGCTGTTCCGTATCATTTGAAAATGTTCTTATTCATAAAAGGCTTTAAAAATTGGCAACCGTATAGCTTTTCACGCATGTGCATAAGGGATTATTATGGGATTGGGGTTGGCTGCTAACTGAGCCAGCCATCCGGCCAACTTGTATGCCAGCTTAATTGGGTTTCAGCCTCGCCAGCTCAAAGGTCTACCGGGAATGAGTTCCCTCTCATAAGACAACTCTACAAAAACTGTTACATAGAATTCTTCATAGAAATCAGGCTACAGAGAAGGAACGCTAAACCTACTCAATCTATTCAGCCTTAAACGTTTGCCGCTTCTGAGCCAGTTTCGTATCGTGCTCTTTTGTCCTTCTACTTTATGTCATGCATTTTTCATATCCTGCACATTGGTCCGTCAATTTCACGTCCAGCATTTTCAGCGCCCTCATTGTCGCGAGAAGTTTTAGAAAGCCAGGATGCTACTTGGTGTTATTGCTGCTGCTACTGCAGCCGGTGCGGGATGCGGATGCTGATTAGCATGCGTAAGACGACGCAAGCGACGCAAAGGTCGCAGATCAATTTCCTAGCAGCTGCTTGGCTAATTGTCGACACCCCGGCCTCCCGGGCCCTCGCTGTGTCCCAGCCTGATCATCAAAACCATGGCTGCCGGTCTTCCATCAGGCTGCCACTGACAAAATGTGCTATAGAGAATTACCATGGCTGGTGTACGCAGATGAAAATTTAGGCATAAATTCAGGAGATATCCCCCAGAATAATTATTTTAAGTGGTAAAAGCTTCTAATTTTATCACATTATTACGACTATATTGCGAGTGTTATCTTCACAGCACAGCACTTGGAAAACGTCATTGAAACTGCATAGAATTTTGGCATACCTAGGTTTACTTTGGTCCGCGCAAATGGGGAAAAATAGGCCAACCCACTGTCAGACTGCCTTGCTGGGCGGCTATCACGTCGCAATTGCCTAATTCATTAGGGAATAACCTCTTATTCTGAGTATCGAGACAGGTCTACATGCCGGATTTGATTATAAGTCCACCTCCTTTTAAACTATTTTCACACTTTTCAACTAGGCCCTATACATATTTTGTGTGTTTTTGTAGAATCTCCGTTCAAAATAATCTCGGACAACAGAGTACAGCCGGTCAGTGATTGTGCCTATATCCTGTGCATATATATACGTAGGCCTACATGCAATGTTTGTGAGTGGTGACACCCGCTATACTTCATAAATATTCATATTACACGGCGGAGACAGAGACAATGCGTTAGATTATTCATGATTATTCATCGTGGCGGTGACCGTCACCGTCGTACGTTTATACCCATGCGACTGTCCTGGATGCCATAACGTAGTGAGACACTATCGAGCACGGACACATGAAATATGTAACATTTTCGTTAGGGCGAGCCTGTATGTCTGGCATCTGGTTTGGTCATTATCTGGACTTAACGTTGACCATTACATGCACAGCTCCGATCTTATGGCCGACTCAGTAATGCACTACCAGTTAAGCTGTCTAAAGTTTAGCAATCTAAGATGCTGCTGTAAGCTGCTGTATAGACAGTGGCGTATTTAGAATGTACAAAAGTGGGGACAGGGGGTCTGGGGACGGAAGTACCCCATTGGGGTCCAGGGACAAAGCCACGGTAGGGGACCTTGGGGACGAAGTCTCGCAGAAGCTGAAGCTTATCTGTTAATGAATAATAATGAGTGCCTAAATTTTGATGTTTTTGATGACAAAAATTACTAAATTGTAACCCATCATCACAATATTAGGGTTGCCTCAAAGGGAAGGGGACATCGCAGCATGCTCCCCGCCCTAAATACCCCACTGTCGGTAGCGAAGCCGCGCGATGCTCACTCTTAGCTTGTTGTAGAGTCACTTGCTTACTTACTACTTCCTAGCTACTTGTAAACGGGTGCACGGGCTCCCGCAGGTAGGTTACAGTCAAGAGCGGGAACCTGTTCTTCCCCGAAAAATGAAAAAAATGATAAGTAGGCCTGTCTTCTTTGCCCTATAGTTCATTTACTGTAGGCTGACATTCAGAATTGCACAGCACGGGACGGGCGAGATGGCTATAAAAATCAACATCCCCTGTATGCCAAGCCTCTGACTGCTTCATTAGTAGTAAGAATACGTCTTTGCGTGCACAATTTTCATTTCACCTAAAGTGTGCCGGGTGCGTTCTAGAGAAAGACCACACACACGTCGTGGCGACCGTGACAGTCACTGTAAGCCCGCGTGTAAAAGCCGGAGATGAAATGCGCGCACATGTACGTCAACTAATTGTAGACGCCGTCCACTCCAGTCATCTGAAATAGGCCTACCCGAATCAACTACAGAATTGTTGCACGTAGGCCTACTCGAGCTATATGGAGAGGCACAGTCAAGAAAGATCTGCGAAAGATGACGCTCACCTGGGAAGAAGCAGAGGTGGCAGCTCTTGACAGACCAGAATAGCGTCGGAGTGTGGCCCAATGCATCCACTTGGATGCGGGTTGAATCAAGGTCAAGGTCAAGGAAGGCCTACTAGTGGTAGAAACTGCATTTCAATTCAACACAGAGGTAAAATTTTTAAAAAAAAATATCGAACATATCGAAAATATCACAAATACCATGATATTTAGGACATTCACGATATTTGATATTTTTTAACCGTGACGTCGCCAACACCGGCAATCGCTGCTGTTGCTTCACACGCGCAGGCGGCGGCGCATGCGCACTGCACAGTCGTTGATGTGACGCTACGTTACGTCACGAGGCAGTGCGACACACACAGGACAGGCCATGCACGTGACCTGCTGCTGCTGACCATCAGAGGTGCGCGGCGCGGTATTTTCGTGGATTTGAGATCCGCAGCACCTCAATTACAATCACTGGCGGATTTACATTTTGTCTGAAATCCAGGGTTGGAAAATGGATTGTTAGTTTTTTTCTATTAAAAACCTATAAAATCTCAAAAGATCATATTTATTTTCATATTTTAAAATAGCAATTTTTGAGCTTTGTCGTCACGTCGTCCACTGAAATGTGAATTTGTGATGATTGTCTGGAGGATAAAGCCTCACTCACACTGCGCACGTGCACGCGCGTGGACGCACGCATGCCGCTGTAGTTGCACGCAATAATAATGCTAACTATGCTGATACTGCGTGGTACTGCGCCATACTGCGTGCAGTTGCAGCAAAAATGTCGCAACACCACGCACAAATCGAGCAGAGCTCGATTTGTGCGTTGTGGACGTGCGTGCACGTGCGTGGCTGCAATCAGTGTGAATGCCGTCATAGAAATCAACGTGTTCGACTACAACGTGCACGCGCGTCCACGGGCGTGCACGAGCACGCGCGTCCACGTGCGCAGTGTGAGTGAGGCTTTAGAGTGAAGATTATCAGAACTGTTCAGTGCTGTATTGTGTACCACAATTGTACGCAGTATTATGAGCAGTTCTTACAGCCAGTGTATAGCTACTATAGAGTATCGAGACTGCTAGTGATTTAGGATTAGTTAAGGGTTTTCTGTGTGTTTTTTGTGGGTTTTACTTAGGACAAGTTTGTTTATTTGCTGTTTTTGACGTATTATCTCCTGTTTGTTTTGCAAGTGATTGCCCGGAATTGGAAGACTCGTTTCTGAAATGACCTAGCACTCCGTATATCCACGCTTATGTTTGTAGCTGTAAAGTATTTACCACCAAACCGAGTTCTGATTTGCGGTCTGCGGAATAAACGCGAATATTTCGATCTTCAACATGCTAGCCGGGCCAATGGCCATCGATCTATTTGTGGGGTTTTGGAATGAGTGGATCGAATATCCTGATTCCGTACACCTCGGCGGCTGCTGAAGCAAAGCGGCTGTTGCTAGGGTGAGCTGGCTACGCCATCAATCTGATGACGTATTGTACGCGCCTCTAGGGATGCCACTTTCGTTAATTTGCTAAACGTTTGCTTCCTAAACGTTTTAAACGCCGTTTAAATGAAAATGGCGGACGATTGCGGTACAGATCCTCTGCGCAGTTCTGATTCTGACGTCTTCCGATCCGTCGAAGTTCGAAGTCGCCCAATGCAAAACTAGAAGGCGAACGTGAATGCAGAAAAGTTAAAACAGTGTCACTTAGTCACCGCGGTTACCGCCGTCAGTAGCCGACATCTACGATCAGCCAACCAGCATCAGCTGATTGTACCGCGCTGTCGCAGGATTACATTTGGCCGTCGGGCTTTCTCTGTGGCAGGCCCAACGGTCTGGAACTCACTACCGACCGAGTTTCGTAGTCTGTCCGTCAGTTTTGGCGACTTTAGGCGCACGCTTAAGACGATATTATTCGCGCGATATTAGACTCTGCGAAATAGAGATGCGTTGCATAATATTGCGCTATATAAATTTCTTATTGTATTCTATTCGACTGACGGCTATTACAACAAAAGCCTGCATTTTGTGCACTGCAAAGCTTGCAGGAAGTTTACTTTTACTTTACAGTATAACGTTCAGAGTCACTTCAGACCTATATGTTCTTTTAAACATTTAGCAAATTAAACGAAACGAAAACGAAACTTTTCATGTGTGTACATGTCGTTTCGTTTAATTTGCTAAATGTTTAAAAAAACATATGGGTCTAAACGTTGTCTAAACGTTTAAATGAGTGCATCCCTAGGCGCCTCTGTACGCGGGCGCCTGTGTGCGTCTGCGGTCCCGTACGTGCGGTGACTCGTCGTCTCAAGCATTCTGTATTGTGTACGTATGTGTGCAGGACCACAGATCTACGCAGACAGACAGACAGACAGACAGACAGACAGAGCGACATACGGCAGTCTATACAGTATACACTGTTTCAGCTTTCAGCGAGCGCTACAAGACATCACACCGGCTGTCTGCGTAGCGTTGTACAGCGTAACTCTGCCCGTCTAAGATACTCAACTACGTTTACGTCGTTGGTAAGTTACATGTATAAACGTGCATATGTATTGGCTAGTATATAGTTTACGGAAATTGTTCCTGTCAGGAACAATCGCTTAACGTGATAAAATCTAGGGTTAGGGTTGGTTTAGGTTTAGGATTAAGGGTTAGGGTTTTGCTGATGCATATTACGAGAATTCCTTCTTACAGTCCAATATTGTATGGAATAGATTGCTCATGTAAACTACGTACGTCCCCGTGTATTTAACATCACTAACCCGGTGCTATGTTTTGACAGGTATAGAATGGCGAATGGTCAGCAGTTGTCGCTGTCGATTAGTGGTGTGACGAGTCAGAAATTTTATATAAACCGCACAGCAGTGAACCGGTAACGGTAACGTGTCGACCCATCACTACCGATGAAGTTGCCATGTGCGCGCGAGCGGTCGACCAGTCGTTTAGTAACAGCGATCACGAATCGCCGTGGACCGGAAATGACGTCACGGCGTCCTGTATGACGTCATCGGGGGAATTTCCGAGGCGGCGGCGGCGGGGAATTCCCCCTGCGTGGAGGTATTCCCTTCCGTCATCCATCACACATTCCATCACCGCGAGTATTGCCGTACAACAGTCTGTAGACAACACGTTGCCGAGTCCTGTTTCTATTTCCGGTAATGAAGCGGTTTCCGGTGTCGATCGTCGCCGCAAATATATGGCGACCGGAAGTAGAAATGTGGCCGAGTCCGGGCCGAGAATTAGACCGACCTGTCTGCGATACAGCTATTGGCTGACGCTCGACGAGCGGCGATCGTACGTGAATAGTAAATATTCTACGTCGACGGCGGACAAGTTTGGCGGCCACGAGAACCAGCTGAAGAGGCACTTCCGGCCGCAAAGTTGTGAGATAATTAACCGGAAGTCGGTTTCTTCGTGTGGATTTGACGACGACGACGACGGCCACGTGTTACGCCGCCATCTTAATTGCAGTCACGTGACCGAAAGCTCTGCGTCCGAACAGGTAATTAGTTCAAGCACGTCGGCGTTCGATGTCAAAACTGACTGTGGTGGCGATCACGTCGACTGTTCAGCGGTCCGCCTAAATTCCGACCGCGACCGGCGGTTCAGTGACGTCACCGTGGACGGGTCACGTGACGGGGTTAAAGGTCAGCGGCGCCTGTCGCTGAGTAAGATCGGAGACAGTGGACTGGGTGCGTCCATACACAGCGATCAGAATTCACCTGAAGAGACAGGTGCGTTGGATCTTAGTCATCATCATAATCTCCCAGAGCAGCAGCAGCAGCGGCGGTTAGATCAAAGACTCCTCTGTGATAACGATAATGATAATGATGATGATGATGATGTAACAAATGACGTCGGCGAATCTCAATGTCAAACTCGGTCTGAAGGTCAGTGTGAACATTGCGGTCAAGGTGAATGTCAAGGTCATATTGACGAAGATGACGAAGATGGCGACAACCTGATACTGCTAACGAGATACAAACGTGAGTATCTGCTCTGGCATTTATCTATGATCTATCTAAGCTGTATCATTGTGTATTGTTTAATCGCAACTTTAATCTCTTCCACTCGATTTGTCCGAACCGTTCGCCAGTACAACATTTGCCAAGCGTGCTTTCCGCTGTTCTGCTCCGGCACTATGGGCTCTCTGCCAAGAACAGTTATACTGACAACGACTCACTAGGAAAACTAAAGACATTTCTGTTTTCTCCAGCATTCAACTGACACTGACATTATCCGCCGCCAGCGCCTCTGAAGTTACGCGACCTAACGGCGCTATATACACATCTAATGTTATTTTTATTTCTATTTTTATTATTATGAGTAGCCTAGCGATATGAGATCAATTCCTGATCCAAAATCTGATCGGCCCGATTCGGCCCGCAAATCCAGCGGTCATGCAGTCAGCCAGTCTGAGAGGCTTCTGACAGCAATGTAGCAGAGATGCAGTGATGCGGAGATGAAGGGTGAGATACAGAGGCTGCTGACTCACAGTCATAGTTTACGCCGAGCGTTATTACGACAGCATTGTCGGCGAATGACACATGCTTAATGATCTCCGGGCGACGTCACTCTGCAATCACGGACTGACGCCGATTACGTCGTAAAACTGGCGTAACGGACCACTGGCCGGTACGTAATAACCCGTCACGTCACCGTAATAAGTGGTGACGTCATAACTTATTGCCGTGACGTCATCACTCACTGCGGTGGCCAATCTGTAGATCAGTCTAGCCGCAATGTCAAACGTTACGTTACAAATATACGTGTAGCTGCCAAATTACAATTTAATCCCCTCTGTTGTGTATTTAAGCGGTTGCTACATACTTTTTAGCCGATCGTACACGGTTATGATCGGCTATTGGCATCATCATGTCGTCTGTTCGTCCGTCTGTCTGTAACGCCGTGCATTGTGGCTCCAAGGTTCAATGTACTAAAAGGGCTAAAAGTTGTACCGGCGTGTTCCTAGCAGATATGTTCCTATTTGTCCCTTCAGACACTTTTGCTGTAGGATGTATCGTTTAGCCACGAAACGCACCGGAAAAAACGAGTCGAAGAAAAGGCAAACGTGAGTTTTTTGAGACACAGAAAACCACGCGTGGACTGTTGGAAACATCGCGGACTTTGCTCGTCACGCTTGAGTGGTTTAGTTTGGGTGCGTTCATAAACTCTACATTGCGTACAAGCCGTTCTTAGGCCTAAACTTGTAACTGAAACCGGTTTGATAGTTCGCCAGTAGTTTATCAATGCCCGGTTCTGTACCTGGTTTTGCTCTTATAACAGCGCCTGTAGGCCTATTAACATTTTTATTCACAGGTCGAGACGCTGCTATCACAATGAATAGCGTTAAAAACAGAAATCATCACGCAGAAATGAGTTTTTAGCCGATCGTATACAGTGCTGCATGCAGTACGATCGGCTATCACAGCAATAGCTGAGTTTCTTGTTTGTTTGGGTGTTGAGATTGCGCGCGGCGTTTTGTAAATTACTCGGACTACATTGTTCTGTACATTTGTATTTTTAATAGGTCAAGTATTTATTTATTTATTTAGTTAGTTAGTTAGTTAGTTAGTTAGTAAAGGTATTTGTAACCGGCGCCTAAGATCAAAGAGTCACTAGGTGCCGCAGCCTAATCTGAAAACAAAAATGTCTTTAATTGTCTCTTGAAAGTTGCGAGTGTCTCGGATTGACGGAGAGGCCCTGGCAGACTGTTCTATAATCTTGGTGCGGCTGCAGCGAAGCTTCGATCGCCTAGTTTCTTCCTTGTGCGTGGCACCACGAACGTCGGGACATTGGCAGAACGAAGTCGTCGTATTCTGTTCTATACCATGTGGATTGTTGCATAATCTTGTGTATTATCATCGCAGAAACCACTGACTGCTGTGTCTAGTGCATGGCTGGTTATGGCTTCGAAAAACCTAGGTTATTAAGTTTAGAAAAAACTTTAAAATCTCAAAAGTCCAAATTTTAGGTTTTTAGGTTTTCATTTTTTTGTCCAATTTTATACGGATCATATTTAATTTTATATTGTAAAATTATTGCAATCATGATTTTTTGTTATGGGCTTATAGAAACGATGTGGCAGGAAGAATGATGTGTAGGATATTCTTCCTGGTTCATAATTTTGTGTCCAGTCTTATTTGTATACTACAATCTGAAAACGTGAAAACCTAAAAGAAACCTTTCCAAAAAATGTTATTTCTAGCCGTGTTTTAGTGTTGACACTCGCCGGTGTTACTTACTATTAGTCTTACAGCAGCGACGCGGGTGTTCTAGGCTCTGCTCTGCGCTGCAGTGTCTCGCCGGGTGGTCGTATGTGTTGCCGCTGTCCACTAACGGTGATTTATCACGCCCTGACTCGACTCGTCGTTCATTTCGGCCTCACTACCGCTGACTTATGTGTCAGCACGTATAGCTCACGCCACAGCTTGCTTACTTACTGCAGACACCGGCTTCGGCACGCGACCCGAGTCTCTTCCACGGCTGGAAAATGGCTTCGAAAAAACCTAGGTTTTGGGGCTTTTTAAAAGCCTAAAAATCTTCAAACGTTAAAATTCTGGGTTTTTAGTTTTTTTTATATTTTGCGCAGTTTCATACGAATCATATTGAATTTAATATTCCAGTCGTGATTTGTGAGTTTTGTTGTAATTTACAGAAAAGATGTGACACGGAGAACGGTGTATGGGATGCTCTGAAGTCCTGGGTCGTAATTTTGCGTCCATAAAAACCTAAAAACATACAACATTTCCCTTAAAAACCTAGGTTTTTTCCGGCCCTGGTCTCTTCAGATGGGCTTCAATGTACAGTGTTGTATCAGACCACCAGACTGTTCAGCTAACGATTGTTGCCGGTGTCGCATTAATATGGGTGCCATTGATACTGCTGCTGCATTAGGTCCGTTCGTAAAATTGGCCCACGGAGTGGACGAGAAATTTTTATGTATTTTATTGGTTGTGCACAGCCTTGTTTTCAGACCATTTCCGCAATAACACTTGTACTCCAGTTACGTCGCTCGATTGGCGCAATTGCCTTTAGTTTCAACTGCAGATGATGACCCTCTACAAGAATGTAATTGAAATTCGACACTACAACGTAAAAATAGGTTTTGGTTGAAATTTAACTTACAGGATAATCTACTGTGCACTGTATGCCAGTAATCTGCTCTAGTTTACTATCTATTTACTATAACAGTTGTGCATGGCTGTGTTTATCTTTGTTTGCTTATTTTTTAATGACTGCTATCGAATTCTTCGATGAATAAAGTTGATTATAATTATTTATAGGCCCCTGTCATATTTACCTTACATTTACTGTAGGTAGTCGAGCGTTTAAGTGTAGAATATGAAAACGCCCCCACACACAGATGGCCCAGCCCCCTAGAAAAAACGGCCCGTACGCCAATGTGTATCAGGGCGGTAGGCCACAGGTCATGCTCTTTTACATTGACGTAAAGTGGATTGGCCGTGTCCGTCCGTCTGTCTGTCTGTCTGTCTGTGTAGCCTCAACAATGTTAACATTATGGTCCCGTAGCGTTGTAATGCATCGTGCTCTGAATCCTTTTGATGGTGCGGCCTAGTTGTGTAGCCAGGCCGGCTGGGCTGCTGGTACTGAATAATGATATTGTTGTTCCGCGTTACGCCATCCACTGCCGCCGCTTATATATGACCTGTACACGGCACGGACTAGTGATGAGCCAATTTTGTGAATTTACGAAGCTGTTAGGTTCAGATCGGCGATCTATCCCTAACGCTAACCCTAGTTGAGGTTTTATTTCAGACAGAAACGTCCATAGTAAATAGGTAATAATAATGAAAGCAATGAAGTGGTAAAAAATTAGAGGTAAAACATACACTCATTACATTCCAATACTGACAAGATATTTCACAACAGCATTACCACTACATGTGAACTGCAAGTTCGGCAGTAACGGCTTCGAATCGCTATATCGAATATATTGACCCATCACTATACTGTGGGACGTTGCCATCCGTTCGTGCATCTTTCGTCGAGTCTCCGAGGATTTCTGTTGGTTATGCCATCTGTCTGTCTGTCTGTCTTGCAATCTATACCGTCGTCGCTGTCGTCTCGTTGGCTGCATGCATAGCCTACCGCGCGACTAATTATCATTCGATGGTGAGATATGGCCGCGTTGACTGCACACTGCACAGCGACACAGCTGATTAACGCGTTGCATGCGCTACCGAACATAGGCCTCTTAGGGGTGGTGGTGGCCCCTTACCCAATAAAAATACTGGAGCAAGGTAGTATCTTTGCGCCCCACCAAGACAATCGGTTGTCTTGGTGGTGCAGCGGTTCGGCGTCGGACTCGTGATCGAAAGGTCGCTGGTTCGACTCCCGGCCGGGGCGTTATCAAGTCAACTAGGTCAACTCAGCCTTCCATCCCTCCGGGGTAGGTAAATCGAGTACCGGCCTGCATGGCTGGGGTTAGGTGGGGCGCGTTCACTTGTGTCGCTGCACTACCAAGACAATCACCAGTGACTGTATAGCATGTTGCAGTAGCGTCTAGCGGTAAAAATGCACCGTCGTCACTGCACCGTCGGCCCTACGAGTCGTCAGCTATTCTCACGGGATGAAGAACTTTCTGTATAGCAAGACGTTTTGGCACCATCATGCCGCCGATCTGTCTGTGCGCATGCGCGGTGAGTGACTTGTTCCGGTTGATTTCCCGCGCGACATGCCAATACATAAGCTGACACAGGCCGGCACAGACTGTTAGCGGTCTGCGGAGTTGAACATTGTGATCCACATCGGTTCCAGGCATAGGCACAGGGAGTTTTCTACATCATCTCTGTGGGGTTAATACCCCCTTCAACTTTCGTACAAGTTAATTTGAGAACGGACTATAACTCACTCCGTGGCTTTAAAACTAACCTAAAGACGAACTTATTCCGCCAGGACTATATTTAGCCTGCAGTGTCACGCAGTGCCTCAGATTACAGTTATATGACTCGAACTATGGCGCTGTACAAATTATATTACTTACTTACTTACTTACTTACTTACTTACTTACTTACTTACTGAGCTATCGTCAACATACAACAGGACTATTCCAGACAACGTTGTACTATCGGCTACTTCTTAGCAACAGCTGATTTTCTGCCTCCGAGCATCGTGTACTGGAGACTGTTTCACCAGGTTGCAATGAACGGCTTGTCTTTCACCGCCTTGCTGTTTCTGTTATCCGTGGTCTGACATGTGCATGAATGACAGATCAAAGAACCATTATGGGCCATTAAACGTTAAATAATTAAACTTTTTTTGTTTCAGACAGTTTCGTGGAATATGGACGACTTATAATAATAATAAATGTAAAAAAACTGTAGTTTATATACACCTTAACGGCGACATTCAGTGACCCACACATCGAAAACAGCAAAAATCATAAAAAGGTGAT
>Ga0209788_1000344_pt1 | contig 12167 bp, 7 predicted proteins | sample WorMetLIZISLAND1_2_FD_187415 | JGI IMG/M metagenome (GOLD analysis project Ga0209788, IMG submission 187415) | Marine gutless worms symbiont microbial communities from Max Planck institute for Marine Microbiology, Germany - Olavius clavatus LIZARD... ...
CTCTTAATCTGCTCCTCCCCAGTCCACAACGACCCCAACCCTCCCTAAACCCAGCTGCCTCCACCTAAACCGAGCTAAGGGTTCCGAGGTAGCGGGGCCAGCTTCACCTGTGGTCCAAGTGGAGGTGACTATGAAACCAAAAACCCTCCCCTAAACACAGCTGCTTCCCCCAAACCAAGTTAAGGGGTCTCAGGCAGCGGGGTTAGCTTTCCCTGTGGGTACAAGTGGAGGCTGACCACTAGGATAATGAATGAATGAGTGAGTACTCGACAGTTAATCAAACAATAACTGTAAATAACAACAGATATACCACACGACAATGTGTTGAACACAAAGACACTGCATTAGATCATTAATTATCATTTAACCATTATTATTAGCATCATTATTATCATCACTACTAAGGGTAATGATATATACATTTTGCCGCGCCCTTGTAATGACTCATGGCGCGTTAGAAATTGCCGGCGCTATTACTATTACTACTAAAGTACATTACATAATAACCACGGCTCAGCGACATGCTGAAGTCTGCATTATCTCTCACTCAACTTCAAAACACAGATGTGTAAAAAACGGCAGTTAAAATGAAAAAAAGTCCATCAAAAAACTTTTAAAATGACGAAAGTTTCTAAACGTCGAATAAATAAAATAGGCAATAACTACATACGTTCACAGTACGGCATTATACACACTGTGGAGGCTAATTTTAACTCTCATCAAAAGTAACAAATGACCAAAAGTATTTCTAGACTTTGTTTGCAAGAAAAATAAACAGTAATTAATAAACAAATTATGCACAGGTAGGTATTTTCCTCAGCCATGGCCCATTGTTCTGCTCAAACATCAAAAAAGGTTTCTTTTAACTTTGGCTGCATAGTCATAGTCAGAATTATTTGTCAACGTTTTTGATAAATAAAAAATGGTGAAACAGAAAAAACATCAAAGATGCCTTTTTATTAACCGCCCAAAACATAGAAATAAGTTATTTACACGTATGTCTGAAACAGTTCAAATATTATGTACTTCTTTAAGCTATTTGGCCGTGAAAATATTTTCAACCTATGTGATCACGGTACCTGAACTTCACAGACGGGCAGACGACTTTACTGTGGAATAATTGCACTCTGCATTGCATCACGCGGTAAAGACGTCATGTCATGTTATGTTATGTGCACAGTATATGTCATTATACACTGAAATAAGAAATAAGTTACTGACAGACAGAAACTGTTTGAAAGAGTTCACAGGTGATGTACGTCCACTGAATGTTGCTTGCTACACCTAATGCTTGCTGGTCTTGTAGCTGTAGTCATTGGTCGTGAAGACGCAGCTCCATCAATGTTGTTTTGTGTCCTCAATGGTCGTGACGACACAGCTCCATCAATGTTGTTTTGTGTCCGTAGCCAGTTACAGACATTAGCATGAGTCTCTAGTCTCCGAGAACTAGCTCTGCTTCCAGCTAGGTCATCACAAGTCCTAGTGGCATTGCTCCTGTGTGCAGTAGTCAGTTTATCAAGGTCAACCTCTCTGCCTTCATTAAAGTCAATCTCTAGTCTGTGTGAACTAGTAGGCACGGCCGAGTCATTACAAGCTCTAGTACAAATGTCTCTTGCAGGAGGCAGCTTATCGAGATCAATCTCTACTCTCTGAGAACTAGTAGCCTGCATGTCATTACAGGTTCTAGTATGAATGTCTTGTAAACTCGTTAGTCTGTCGAGGTCAATCTCTTTGCCTTCATTAAAGTCAATCTCTAGTCTTTGTGAATTAGAAGGCCTGGCCAAGTCGTTACAAATGCCTCTTGCAGTAGTTAGTCTATCAAGGTCAATCTCTTTGCCTTCATTAAACTCTGTGATCAGTCGATCTGTGGTCGTTGTCGTCGTCGTTGTTTTCTTGTGACGTCGTCGTACGGTCGACGATCTTCGTCGTCGTCTGTCACCAACTATCAACGATACATTGTCATTGTTGTTGTTGTTAAGAGTCTCATCGGACCTCGAGCGGATTAGACCACCCTGGGGTACAGGCCGGCCGCTGTTATCACCATGACAACTGTTGTCATGACAACTGTTGTCACGGTGATGTTGTCGTTGTCGGGGTGACCAGTGTGGTTGTTGATCATTCATTGAATGTTGTTCACAGCAGACAGGTACAACAACACGACCAACTGGCTCCTGTCAGTAACATAGCACAACTCATTAGTAGTAGTAGTAGTAATAGTAGTAGTAGTAGTAATAGTAGTAGTAGTAGTAATAGTAGTAGTAGTAATAGTAGTAGTAGTAGTAGTAGTAGTAGCAGCAGTAGTAGTAGTAGTAGTAGTAGCAGCAGTAGTAGTAGTGGTAGTGGTAGTAGTAGTATCAGGTTTTGTCGGTAGTAAATACATGTCATTGCGTCTAGTTTAGTCCACAATAGTTACCGGTCTGTCTAGTATATCATTTGTAATTACCTGTCTCTGAGTGAGGGGTAGTAACATTACTAGTATAATATATAAAAAAAACTGCAAAAATCAAAAATATAAGCACGAATGTATCTGTTAGCTTATACATTTAATCTGTCAGAGTAGCCAGATAAATGTATAAGCTAATGCATAGAGTTCGTGCTTATACTTTTGATTTTTACGGTTTTGTTTCTGTCGCTTATACAACATTTAATAAATTGTTAGCAGTTTTTTTTATATATTATATTTGCGGTTTTACTAAAGAATTTATAGCCTTGGATAGTTTGGCAAGTAATACAACGACGTACCTGTCTGCTGTGAGTGAGTGGTAGTAGTACTAGTAGTAGTATAATGTACCTGTAGTAGTATTATGTTACCTTCAGTACTATTAAACGACGCACCTGTCTGTGAGTGAGTGGTCTGTCAATCTGTCGCTGGTTCATTCGATGTCGTCTAAATCCTTCAACCAGCTCATCTGCATTCAGTCGACCACACATTTCGTCACGCTCTGATTCTTGTCGGGTCTCTACAGCTGTGTGATGTGCTGCTGGCTCAGTACATTGAACACCGGTCCCTCGTACCAAGGCTGAGTCAGTTCCAGACTCTTGTTTACCAGTTGATCTTATATGATCAGATGAATTGTCAGATGTTGTTTTATTCTAAGAACAACAATAACACAAAAAACAAACATTTATTTACCAATATAGGGAGACACTATGACGAAGGGACAGCAAGGCTATAAGAAGCACTTATAGCCGTCCACAACAAAAATGCACAATCTGAATAATCAAAATCTGGCACTAAAAAGTGTGCACCTATAGCGAGTTTATACCTTTAACAACAAGAAAGCCTTGCTAACGCCAAGGGCAGCGCGCGACAGTGCCCCATGGTGAATCGTAATACAATACCTGCAGCGGCTGAAAATGGTGTATTTTTCATAACGTGGCACCCCCTGGTGAATCGGAATACAATACCGGCACTTGGCAGAAAATTGCGTATTTTTCATACCCCTCTCTTATTCGGCGCCCCCGCTCCCTATCTTCCGTTTGGAATAGCACGGTGAAGTTAAGCGTCAGGAAACTAGAGTCATGGGGCTACTCTGTGGTGAAGGTTGCGTGATCCTAACTTCAACCGTCTTTGACTGATCCACCCATGTGACGGACGGACAGACAGACGGATGGACGGGCGATAGCATATAGCGCGCTACAGCATATATGCTGTCGCGCGCTAAAAAGGAGGCAACAGTGTCCGCTGTAACAATATGCGGAGGTAGCCTGTTCCATACATCAATAACTGGAATTGTGCGAAGAATTGTGCACGAATATTTACCCTTGAATCAGGACAATATAGCTTAAGAGAATGCCCCCAGTACAGCCGCCAGACAGTGTGAAAAACTCGCTGTATGTAATACTTGTCATACCTTTCAGAATTTTACAACAGGTAACACCAACAAGCTCACTCTCAGATTCAATTTTTAATTTCTGGCATTTTATGAACTGATTTACTTACACTACTTACTCATTTATCGTACTGTGTAGCACTATACAGATAAGGTCTCTCTATTTTTTGGATTGGCTGCAGTTAATTGAATATTATTTTCCGATAAAAGTGTCTTTGTATGCGGTTAGGAATATTTATAAAATTAGGAAACTATTTCATTCATAAGAATTATTCTATATTTTGACGATACTGTATGCGCATGAAGCGTAAAATTGTGATTTGTATTTGTCAGTCGAGTGGTTCCAACTGTTGTTTAGAAAAATCAAACTGTCCCTGAAGGCAATAATGTGTCGTGAGGGCACTAGCGAGATTTATTGACTGCAACATGACGTGATTTCAACCAATCGCAAGCACGCATTTCGAGATGAGGTATATATACAACAAATACCATATAGCTACAGAGCATTGTTTGGAAGAGTCGTGGTCAGCGTCTGCATGAGTATTTACTTATTTACAGTTTCATACTGAAGTCTGCTTTTGACACCTGTCAGCTTTTTCGCCGGTTGTGTCAATACATCCTACAGCGAGTGAATAGGAACTGACCTTCTGGGAACACGATGGTACAACTTTTAGCCCTCTATACTCACCCTGAGTGCCACAGTGCACAAAACTGCAGACGGACAGACAAACTGTGTGTAGTAGTGCAATTGGCTAAAAACTAACAGATGCCTTCAGACCTGCTGATCATGACATATGATACGGCTTGGTGGTGTAGTGGTTACGGTGTCAGACTTGTGATCAACAGGTCGTGAGTTCAACTCCCAGCCGTGCGCTGCTGGGTTAGTACTTGGATGGGTGACCGTCTGTGGGCGGGTAAACGATCTCCGTATGTAACAAGTCACCTAGGTCAACTCAGCCTTCCATCCCTTTGCGGTAGGTAAATCTAGTACTGGCCTGTCTGGCTGTGGTTAAGGCGGAGAGTGTTCACTTTTGTCGGGTGACAGGTAACACTGTGTGATCCCATATGGCAAGTGACACCCCGTAGGTGAGACATGGAGTTTCATTAACAGCTGTACATGACCTTTAACCTTTAACTGGAGTTTTGCACAAATTATCACGTAATGCATCATTATCATTATAATGCATCTTTTACCAGCTAATATATCGGATGCAGTTTAAATATTTACTGTCCAGTCGCAGTTCGGCAGAACCTTTGTATGTCCTGGCGAAACCCCGGTTGAAAAGACTGCTCTAACAGACGAAACACTGCAATGAAACATCACGTCTTTCACAACCATAACAAAACATACCTTGTGTTTCACGCGCCTGAAGAAAAACGTTTTCTTCCTCTTCTTGTGCTTCTTCCTCTTCTTCTTGTAAGATGAATCTTCATCAGAAGGTGTGACATGGTCTTTACTATCCAGTGAGACATGGTCTTTACTGCTGAGTGTTTCATGGCTGTTGAGTTGACAGTTGGATGATGGACACTGATAACATATACCACAGCATCAATCAATCATTCAATCAATCAATCAATCAATCAACCTCGTTTTCAGCCGATCGTACTGCTACACAGTATGATCGGCTATTGGCAGCGGCCTGTTGTCTGTCTGTCCGTCCGTCCGTCCGTCTGTGACGCTGTGCATTGTGGCTCTCAGGGTTGGTGTACGCGGCTAAAACTTGCACCAGCGTGTTCCTAGCATACATGTTCCTATTTGTTCCTTTTCACATTTTTGCTGTAGGATGTATCGTTTAGCCACACAATGCACCACAAAAAAACGAACTGCACGCGCTAGAAACCTGAGTCCCAATACACAGTTATGGCGTTTCTAGCGCTGCGAGTCGGTCGTCAACAATGACACAGTGCCGTTTGGTGCAACCGCTGAGGCCTGTGCCGACTGCACATGCAGACAGGTGTGCGGACTGCGAATTTGCGGACGCAGATCCGCGGTCGCAGATCCGCAGTAATTGTTAATTGGATTCTCGGACTGACAGCAAACGGATTTTTTATTCAGAGGTCAAGATGTTGCAATCATAATGAATATAGCGTTAAAATACTGCATGCAGTACGATCGGCTATCACAGCAATAGCTGAGCTTCTTGTTCATAGTGGCCTAATTAGTAAAAGCTACTGCTAGGTCCAGTGAAAAAGATGTCAGTAGCAGTGCAAGTGATTGCCTGTAAAGACTCATCTCCGAAATGACCTGTTATGTGTCAAGCGGGACGTACAACTCTACTCAATCGCCCCACTGAAAAACATTAGCTAATGGCAAATTAAAACTATTATGAGTAACCGCTAAGGCTGCCGCGAGTACTCAAGTACTACTGGAGTAGTGAACTACTCGAGTACTCGTTAATTTCTATTTCCGGCTGCAAATTTCCATTTCCGGTTGCAGTTTTTTGCAGTGCAGACTGCAGTCAATTGATGAGTTGTTGGAATTTACGGAGACTTGGGGCTTCGCGATTTCATTTGCAACTTGCCAGCCTCGGCCTGTGCCCTCAATTGCCCCTCATAAAATACGAGGTTAAAAATCATGCTTGTTCAAGCCCTGACCCTTCAGGCCCAAGTACGCTGACCCACCACCACCCCTTATTCGTCATTGGCAGCTTGTATTAAAGTACTTGCGGTATTAACGAGTACTTGAGTAGAAAACTACTCATTAGCGGCAGTCCTAGTAACCGCAAAATCTACTGCGTGGCTAAAATTAGGCCAGTACTTGCAATGTGGACAGATACAGACAGACAGACAGATAGACAGACAGTGCCATCTCACCTGGTAGTTGTTAGTATTCATCATCATTAACATGTGTACAATGTCAACATGTTGTTTACGTCTGGCTACGTCAACGGCCGTCTCACCTTGCTACATAACAACATCATAGACATACATGTATTGTATAAGATATAACATCATAAAAATATAGTATACGTATAGACATAGACATTGTGACGCTCAGCCAGTCGTGGGTTTTTTCCAGATGAACTCTGAACTACGCATTGCCGCTAGACAGTCACGTGTTTGAGTAGCGTAGCCGCGGTTAGACGAGACGGTGCGGTGGTTTGAGTAATGTGTTTGATGTCTATGTTTTAAAAGTGATTAACTGGTTAAAATGCATCACATTAAAAAATGATACACGTCTGTTAAAGTAGATGTTTTGTTTAATCGACCACACTGTCACAGTTTGGCGCTGCGAGCAGGATGAGCAGGATGTTATAGGATGCATTTAGTTAAAATTTTGTATACAACCGCACACGTTGGAGATAGCCTTGTCTAGATTCTGACTGGCTGAGTGAACACACTGTAAGAGATAGTACTGCTACACGCAGTGTGATGGGCTAATGGCATCATACTGTCGTCCGTCCATCCATCTGTCTGTGACTCTGCGTATTGTGACTAAACAATACATCCTACAGCAAGTGTCTGAGCAAGTGAATAGGAAGTGCCCCAAGGAACAGAATCTTATAACCATCAACCCGAACACCGACCGCATCCCCTCAAACTCTCCACCTCTTAAACCAGAGATGTTGGTGCCATCTGGCAAATACGTTAAAAACATACTGTGAACTAGTGAACCGCAAAACATGTCCACATCAAGAATAGCATGCTGCGAGGTAATCCCAGACAATGTCGTACAATCAGCTCTTTCTTGGGAACAGCTGAGCTTCTTGTTATTATTGAAACAAGACGAACGCCATAAACGTACATGTTTCTTTCTACAAAGCGGAGTAGGGACCACAGTTTTCCGCAGAACACGGAATTTTGAGGCGAGCCGCGGAATTTGCCCATTTCCAAGGAATTTCTATGTTTTCACGGAATTCTGCGGAATTCGGTACTGGACGGTGATGTAGGGGACAAATACGGCATATTTTGATGGAGTTCAGGCCGAAATATTGACAGTTGAGTTAGTAGACAGACTGTATCTGTCAGTTGCAGTTACTGGTGACAAATACTGCATATTTGGTCAGGTTCAGGGGGCCATAAAAATGAATTTCCATACGTGGAAAATTTGCCGCAATGAGCCGCGGAATTTGGCAAACTGGCATGCGGAATTTGGAAAAATTTGCTGCAGAAAACTGTGATCCCTATAGCGGAGTAACTGAGTCACGAGTCAAATTAGCACCAGGACAATAAACAAGACGAACTAGGTTCACATGAAGCTAATGCTGATACGTGTAGTAGGTAATGCTGATTGTAGAGATATGTACAGTAGATAATGACATTTCTAGAGACGAACCTTGTTGAGAATGTTGACGTTGACACCGGCGTCAATGAGTAGTTTAGTGATCTTTGAACGTTTTAGAGCAGCGGCAATGTGTAATGACGTATCACCATTCTACAGACAGACAGACAGACGTAGTACATACTAGGGCTCCGATCAATCGGCCAATCTCGCGAGAATCACGGCAAGTCCTAATCTCGTAGGTGATCAAGCAGCACATCCAGTGTGCGATCACTAATGCTCATAGCGGCGCCATGCAGCCGTGGTCTGGATTCAATTAACACCTCATCTCAGTGACAGTCAACTTGCTGCAATTTGAGTGGCTTAGCGCGGCCCTTGTTGACTCAGTGTCCCTCCACCCCCCACTTGCTCGCGACAGGTAGGTAGCAGCGATGGCTTGGAGCAAAGATGATAAACAATGACTGGCAGTCACTGGGGAGTGGGGGTAGGGTTATTGGACACGCGAGAAATCAGTGATGTTAAACGAGGCCAAAATCACAAGGCCAAGGCCGAGGCAAAAGACAAAGTTATGAATAAAAAGTATCAAATGATGGTTGACAACATACAGGCGAATTTACATCATTATGATCAAAACGAAGCCACACAACGACTATGTTCTTCCTCATCAACATCTCTGAACGTTCGACGTACTCGTCTGTCCACTGTCGGTGACAGAGCGTTTCCTGTTACAGCCGCTCATCTGTCGAACAGTCTTCCATCGCACGTCACTGCTGTCCCCTCTCTCTCCATCTTCTGCTGTCGTTTTAAATCACATCACATCTCACTTTCTTATCCCGCTTTCTGACTCTTCTCTCATTTGTACAGTGCCCATGCAGTGACTCGTCATTTTGAACACTATAATCGTTTTTACATTTAACATTTATCGTGTCATTTTTTGTGGCCGTCAGTGTCTACCGTGCGGCCATTAGTGACACGGTACGTGGACGTCATGGTTTGTGGTCATGACTGTGCTATATAAGTCTAATAAAGGCCAAAATCCATTGCACCAGTTTCCCTGTGGCAATGCCGCAACAAGTTGGTGTGGGCAAAAGTCCGTTGTCGCATTGTTTCCCAAATTCCATTAAAACGACTTGTTGCCAACCTGTTGGCCGTGTCACTAACAAGTCCGTAACACGTTGGCAGCTTCCCGTCTATGGTGAAGTTACAGGGAAACGCGTGTAATGGATTTTGGGCATTAATTAAGCAGTGATAACTATGCTGTTGTTACTGAATACTGTTTAGAGACTGATGCTAACCTTGTTACATTCATTTACAGAACAGCCGGGAGCTCCAAGGATGATTCGTGTAATACCAGCATGACCATAGCGGGCAGCTGTATGCAGCGCCGTATCACCATACTACAATACATAGATATTAATAAGACTATCATCCGCCATTGACATATATACACCGTGTCTCAAAAAAACTGTGCCAACTTATATCTTGCTCCTTGTCTGTGAAATATAGACCGATTTCAATAAAAATTGGAAGATTAGGACTTGATGACGATTCTCGCGAGATTGGCCGATCTATTAGAGCCCTAGTTACTAAACCCTCAACAAAACTGTACCCAAATTGCCCACTTCACCTAAAGTATGTGCTTGCATTACCTTGGGAAATTTGAAGTGTCAGATTGAGCCTTCAACACAATAATTAATTAAGTGCACATTTAAATGATTAACTGAATAGCAACAAACAATAACATGACTGGCAGTTATTGTCTCTCAAAGAAGTCACACGTGTCACATCACATCATCTTTATTACAGTATGTGCTCAAAATGTCTGCCTCCAGCACGAAGCAAACACATAGACGCTGAAGCCACTCACCATCAGCACAGTTAATAACCGTGCGACTCAGAGCAGCCCACTCGTTGTTGATGCGTCATTTCAGTTCATCGACGTCTGAGATCTTGTACGATAGACTTTCTCCTGACTAATGTTAAATAAGTAACAGAATTTCAATGATTTTGTGGTCTCGCAATGATTTTCTGAGCTGACATGCGGTACCCAGTATGAATTCGTTGTTGTAAACGTCCAAACTACGACTTCTGCATTTCACAAGGTAGTGTAGCAACAGTATTAAGGTTAAATGGGCAAAATTATGGTCATTTATATCCTGTTTCTTCGCGATGTTGCATGCCAAAAATTATTAACGTCGGCCAATGTTTCATGGAGTTATTCACAAAATAACACTGGCATAGTTTTTTTTTGAGACACGGTATAGTTTATCATCACCGTACTACAATACACAGGTATCATTAATATTATGATCGGCCATTGACACGTGGGTGGCGTGATAGCCCAGTGGTTAGCATGCTGGACTAATGATCGCGAGATCGGGGTTCGAGTCCCGCTGGCCGCAGGCGGTCGTGTAGCAACCGTGGGCCAGTTGCTCTTTGCACCCTGGGCCTGGGTTTACTCAAACCTCCATCCTTTCGTGGTCGGTAAATGAGTACCGGCTACGGCTGGGAAGGTTTAAGGCAGGTATGTGTGACACTGCTTGGTGCGCCATGTACCTGAGCGCCTCTGCAGTGGGGCTTGCCAGCAAATGGGCACTATAACAAGTGTTCGACCTTTACCTTTACAGTGATATATAGTTTATTATCATACTCTAGATGTGTAACAGTCGTGATACGTTTCTTGTGGAAGCGCTGATATACCGTTTCGGGGATCATTACGCTACGTACAGCGTAAGAAGCTCCCGGTCTTATACGCGCCGTATCAGCCCGCTCTCGGCGGTTTTATATGGCACGTATAAGCCCTGTCTTCGAACGGACGCATCTGATTAGTTGACGCAGCACCGTGCTGTGTAGCCTGTGGCCTATATCCTGTTGGCTACGTCATCAGAGCACCGTGACGTAATTTTGTTGCGTTTTCTGTAGGTTAAATTAAATTATTGTTTTTGTCACCGTTTTATACGATTACGATATCAGAAAAAGTAATGGATTCACTGGTAGACAGGATCGCACCCTGTAGACAAGATCGATCGTATGATAAAGAGGTCATCACACAGCTGTTTTCATATCGGCCCTATATCGGGCTGATAATCGACGCTCGACCTTGATATACGGGCCTATATGAAAACAGCCGTGTAATAACCTCTAATTATCACTGTTGCATTTATTCACAGAGCTGCACTGAGCTCCAATGATTCATTATACTTGGATGTGTACTACAGTAAGTGTGCGGGTAAACCATCTCGGTATGTAACCAGTCACCTAGATCAACTCAGCCTTCCATCCCTCCGGGGTAGGCAAATCGAGTACCGGCCTGTCTGGCTGTGGTTAAGGCGGGGTGTGTTCACTTGTATCGGGTGACAGGTAACACTGAGTGATCTCATATGACAAGTGACACCCCGTAGCTGTGAGATGAAGTGTCACTGTTTAACCTTTAACGTCTAACAAGCAGTACGTAATGAGTGAGTATATATAATTACATTGTTTTTGTGCTGAGTGCTGCAACCAGCGAACAACAGAACCCTGGCGCATTGATTGTGACCGTTTTGAGCAGCAAGATGAAGAGACGACGAACTAGACTAACATATAGACAGACAGACAGACAGTGAACAACAGAACTCTGACACATTGATTGTGACCGTTTTGAGTGGCAAGATGAGCTGACGAACTAGACTAACAAACAGACAGACAGACAGACAGACAGATAGACAGACACAGACATATAACCACGTCAGAATAAAACAAAAAATACTTTAGATTGTCCCTAATCTAATGTACAGTCCTCGTGGATTATTTTTTCCTTCGTCTATTCCTCCTTTCTCTTCATACCATAGGTCAGCTAGCTGCCATCCAACTGGAGGTAGTGCAGTTTGATCTGCCGTCCTTGAAAACCCCATGGATGCTAGAACCAAATATGAAGTGGATCTGAATAAGGTCATTTGAAATGTTAAAAAGTGTGAGGTGGTCGTCGGTCGTATGTTGTTCGGTCATCAATATTCATACTTCTTACACTGATCTCATATACTCCTCTTCAGCGCATTAGGAATGCAGGGTGCACGAAGTAAAAATACGCAACAGCAGCAGTAGTAGTGGTTGTAGTGGTGGTGGTGGTGGTG
>Ga0209788_1000345_pt1 | contig 12164 bp, 9 predicted proteins | sample WorMetLIZISLAND1_2_FD_187415 | JGI IMG/M metagenome (GOLD analysis project Ga0209788, IMG submission 187415) | Marine gutless worms symbiont microbial communities from Max Planck institute for Marine Microbiology, Germany - Olavius clavatus LIZARD... ...
CGCCTGGAGGCGCCAGTCACCGCGATTCGCGACGCACTCGTCGCCGCGCCGGTGGCCCATGCCGATGAAACCAGCCGGCGCGTGAACGGCAACCTGTACCGGCTACACGTACTCAGCACCAACCGGCGGCTTACGGCCTGCTGCCCTCATCCCAAACGCGGGGCCGAGGCCCTGGATGCATTCGGCCTTTTGTCCCAATTCGTGGGCGTACTGGGGCATCACCACCGGTCAGCCTACGAGCACTACCAATGTCTGCATGCCTTCTGCAAGATCCATCATCTGCGCCAGCTGATCGCCATCGCTGAGAGGTCCCCGAGCCGGCCGTGGGCAACCGATATGATCACGCTGTTTAGGCCAAGCCAATGCCCTGTCGGCGAGGTCCAGGACCAGGACCTTGAGACGCTGCCCGCCGGCAACGGCGAGCACTTGCGGGACCGCTACGACACCATCCTCAGCACAGCCGAAGCCGGCAATCCTCCCCGTCCCCGCCGTCCCGGCACCCGCGGGCGGGTCACACAATCCCCGGCCGGCAACCTCATTCGGCGGCTACGCGAGCGCCGCAACGAGGTCCTGCGCTTCCTCACCGACCTGCGTTCCCTTCGACAACAACCATGCCGAACGTGACCTTCGCATGCCCAAGCTCCAGCAGAAAGTCCCCGGTTGTTTCCGCTCCAATACCGGTGCCGGGGACTTTGCCATCATCCGCTCCTACCTCTCAACTCTCCGCAAACAATCCGACGATATGTTCAACTCGCTCGTCCTGACCTTCCAGGGGCAACCCCCAATGCCCCAATTGGAGTAGCTGAATAGTTACTGAAAAATGGGGTTTCCTGGCAGCATCCAAAATAATAGCATCGGGAGATTCGGTCTTGGATCTGGACATCGGATCAATTGCAGGTGCTTGCCCGCCTAACCGACTGCAATCTTGGTGCTATCCGATACGGACCTGCGGGAATTCATGATTGTCGTGCATTGCTTAGGCGGTGGGTCGGGGGAGCACGATCCGAATCTTTGTGGGTGCGCGTTATCGCCAGAATGGTATTCGCACCATCTCTGTACCGAAATTGTGCTGCGATGGGATTGTTGGATCGTTGGCATCTATGGCGTATGAGTATCATGAGCATTCTCGAAAGGCCGCGTTGAGAGTAATTTGGCCCCCACTTGATTTGGCTCGATTCGGATGCAATCCTTTGATTTCTGGTTTTCGGGATGGGAAGTTGGAGGGAGGGTCTGAACGATTACCGTTGAGACCGTAATCATTATCATGACATTGGCGAAGCAGGTCATTGGCGGGACAAGCGTCATTACTCTGGCGGGTGCAGGAGCCCGAGTATTATCCTTTGTTACCATCCCCATTTTGACCCCCTTGTTAGGCCCTGAGCCTTATGGCGTGGCGGCACTGGTTGGTACCTTAGTTTCTCTGGGTTCCATCTTGGCGCTGCTCGGCATCGATATGGCCTATGCCCGTTTTTTTCTGCAAGAGGACATGACCTCCCGGCTCTCCGTGGAACGATTTTGCTGGCGTTTTTCCGTAGTCGGCTCCATTGGTTACGCCGTACTGATAGGGGGGGGGTGGTATTGGTTCGGCCACCGCTGGTTGCCGTCCGACCACCAAACAATTGCAGGTTATTCATTAGCTGCCGTCATCCTGTCCGTAGCAGTGGCCATGGCGACCACGCGTATCCGCCTAGCCAGGAATTATGGCAAGCTGGCTTTGGCACTGACCATCTCGGCATTCGTCTCCGTACTGATTAGTATAGGTACGGCAATCTACTGGCGGCCGGATATCCGGGCGCTTCTTTTAGGCGTCCTGGGAGCATCGTTCACCACGCTTGTGTTGCTGGGTATCCCGAATAGATCGGTATTTCTGAAACGATCCGGTCTTCCTTCCGGGATGAAGCGAGCCGTTATTTCACTGGGGTTGGCAAGCAGTATCACAGCCCCCATGCATTGGCTCATATCATCCACTGACCGTTGGTTTCTAGCCGAATACAGCAATACAACTGTGATCGGCATCTATTCGATGGCATCCAATGTGGCCTTGTTGGGCCTGTTGTTGAACAGCAGTCTGACATTGACTTGGTTTCCTGAAGCTAGTCTGCTATACGGCAGGCATACGTCATCTGCCCTAGTGCCCCTGGGCAGACTTTGGGAACGGCTGGTGATTGGCTTGGCGGTTGTCTGGATAGCCATATCCGCCGCCGGTGGAGATGTTCTGCGTCTATTGGCCGCGCCCGAGTTCCACCAGGGGGCGAAATACATACCCTGGTTGGCAGGTGGGGTATTTTTTTATGGCCTCGCCGGGTTGGCCAATACCACTTTCTTTCTGGAAGGCAAGATGCGCTATGTCGCTTATTACTGGCTGGCTGGTGGTGCATTGAGTTTATGCATTAATCTATTGCTGGTGCCGCGTCTCGGCGCCTATGGCGCGGCGATTGCCCAGTGTGTAAGTTATGGGTTTATTGCGATGGGCATTCTTTTGGCATCGAGAAAGATCCTGCCCCTGCCTATTGATTGGCTTCGTTTAGCCGTCGGTCTCTTGTCGGCTTTGGGTGCGGGATTGGTCATGAGCTTCGATTGGTTAGAGAATCCCTTGCTCAGCCTGCTTGGCAAGTTCCCCGTTGGAATAGTTATTTCAATGTTTCTCTTGTTTGTCATTGCTCCCGATTGGTTCAAGTACGCTTTCCATAAAGTACGTCAAGCGACCATCCCGAGAAAAACTTGATGCGAATTCTGTCCATACTTCCCTTCAGTCCACCATCGCCGAAGTTTGGCGGCGCGGAGCGGCAGATGCATTCCCTGCATAAAGGGCTGCTTGCACGCGGGGTTGAAGTCCATGTGTTGGCAGATATTCGGCAGGTTATCCATGGGTATCAAAAATTCGAAGGGCTCCCGATTTGGGGTGTGCCATTCCCGGTGCTCACTTCCTGTCCGTTAAGTCCGGGAAATATCGAGTTTTGGTTGGTCTGGCGAACCATTCGCCACGTGGTTCTTGAACGGATACCCCGACCGGACCTGATTCAGGTGACCACTTTCCGACAGCCCGCAATGGTCGGGTATTGGCTCGCCAAGGTGCTGGATGTGCCTTGGATTGTGCGTTTGGCTAGCAGTGGTAGTTACAGCGATTTGACCTTTACCCTCGGCAACTGGTTGAGTCGTTGGCAACTTCCTCGAATGGTAAGGGACGTATCCCGCATCATTGCGCTGGACAAGAACACCTGTGATCAAGCAATCGCTCACGGGGCGGTGCCGGACAAAGTGAAAATCATTCAGAGTGGATTGGTGTTTCGGCGTTTTCCCTCCGGTGATGGAAGGCACTTTGGAAAACATCCTTTGCCGATCCTCTTCTTGGGTCGATTGTCGAAAGAAAAGTATGTGAATAGTTTGTTGGAGGCCTTTCAACGAGGTTGTAATCTCTATAACCGAAAATGGATGCTCATGATTGCTGGTAACGGTGAGCTTAAAAATGCGCTGGAAGACTACGCAAGTCGATTGGATATTTCAGATCGCTGCGAGTTTCTCGGGGCCGTGACGAGTCCCGAAGATGTGCTGGAGAAAGCCGGCTGTTTCGTTAACCCCTCCGAGGGTGAAGGTCTGCCGAATGCGGTCCTCGAGGCCGCAGCCTATGGCTTACCGTTGATTCTGTCGGATATCCCGATTCATCGCGAGATCGCGGAGGCCGTGGGTATGAGTGACTATCTCTTTCCTGTAGGCGATTCGACAATTCTGGCCGAGCGGTTGAATCGGTTCATGAATCTGAATGGTGCGGAAAAAGAACTATTAAGTCGGCACTGCGCATCGTTTGGTCGAGGGTTCACGCCGAAAATCCGAGACCAAGCGTATTATGAGTTGTATTGCCAGCTATTGAAAGAAATTCGATGAATGTGATGAAAATAATTCAGAAATGATTACCTTATGGACAAGCTCGAAAGAATGATTGGTTTTTCCGGAGGAGGTGGTTTTCTCATTAGAGGTGTCGTGACCAAGGCGACGTGTAATCTCGCGGTAAGGAAGTAGTACTTTCATGTGCGGAATAGCCGGTCAAATCAGTTTCAGAGTTCCTCCTGCCAGCGGGCACATCGCTAATCTGGTGCGAGGAATCCGCCACCGCGGACCCGATGATTCAGGCGTCTGGACCTCGCCCGATAAAGCCTGTGTTCTTGGCCACGCCCGGCTGAGCATCATCGACCTGAGTCCGCTCGGCCATCAGCCGATGCCGGATCCCGAGACCGGCAATTGCATTGTATTCAACGGGGATATCTACAATTTTCAAGACCTGCGCAGGGAGTGCGAAGTGCGCGGCGATGTCTTTCACTCCCACTCCGATACGGAAGTGATCCTAGTCCTGTACCGACGGTATGGTGTCGAGTGCCTGACAAAGCTACGCGGCATATTCGCCTTTACCATCTGGGACGAACGAAACCAGCGCTTGTTCTTTGCGCGAGACAGGGTAGGAAAAAAGCCATTCAATTACTCCTTTACCAGCAGGCGCTTTGTTTTCTGTTCGGAAATCGAACCACTTTCCCGCCATCCGGACGTTTCGCGCGAGATGGACATGGGGGCACTGGAACTGTATCTGCAACTCCAATACATCCCTGCGCCTTGGACCATTTATGAGGACATCCGGAAATTGCCGCCGGCCCACTTCGGGGTGCTGGACCGCAATGGACTTCGGCTGGAAAAGTACTGGGACGTCGATTACACAAAGAAGATTCGAATATCCGAATCGGATGCCCTGGATGGACTGGAAGAAAAGCTCACCGAAGCGGTGCGGCTGCGCATGATTTCCGATGTTCCACTGGGCGTGCTGTTGAGCGGCGGGGTCGACAGCAGTGTGGTGGTTGCGTTGATGGCCAAGCTGAGTGGTGAGCCCGTCCGTACCTACAGTATCGGCTTTCGCGAAGAGTCCTACAATGAGCTGCCCTTCGCCCAACAGGCGGCGAATATCTGTGGCACCACTCATCACCCGGAAGTCGTCGCGGGCGATGTAGCGTATCTCTTACCCGTGCTGGTGAGGCATTATGGCGAGCCTTACGCCGATTCCTCGGCGGTTCCGTCCTTTTTCGTGTCCCAGGCCGCGCGCCGTCATGTCACCGTCGCTATGAACGGAGATGGCGGTGATGAACTGTTGGGGGGCTATCCCCGGTACTGGCTTGGACCGTGGCGGATTCGCATTGCTTCGATGGTGCCCGATTTGCTCTCCCCGAGGAACTTGACGACCTTAGCGGCCAGACTGGCCACGGTCACCGGCCTGCCGTTACGGGCCGTTCGCAAGCTGGTGACCGAATATGGTTGGCCGGAGCTCCGTTCGGTCAAGATGTACAATAGCTTCTGGGACGATGGATTGCGCGCCGACTTGCTGAGAGGACACGGCAAGGCGAGGTGCCTGCCGGAATGGCGTGCCCAGTGGTTCACCGGTGCCTGCGCGGCTGCGGCTAACCCGGTGGAACGGATGCTCTGGTACGACAACCACACCTATTTGCCCGGGGATTTGCTGGTCAAGATGGATATCGCCTCCATGCATTGTGGCCTGGAGACGCGCTCGCCGCTGCTCGACCATGATGTCATCGAGTACTGCTCCGCACTGCCGGTGGAATACAAGGTCAAGGATCGGGTGGGTAAATATCTTCTCAAGCAACTCGCGGAGCGGTCTTTCCCCCGCGACTTTGTACATCGGCGTAAGATGGGGTTCGGCATTCCACTGGCGGCATGGTTGCATGGTCCGTTGCGTTCGAATCTTGAGGAAACCTTGCGTGACCGGGAAGCGATAGCACCGCTGAATCTTGGCCTAGTGAGCAGGATGCTGGATGAATTCCTCCACCATGGGGTGGATCACGGCCCTCGTCTATGGGTGTTGTTGATGTATGGTAGCTGGCGCAAACATGCGGTTTCGGAGGCGTGACCGGGATGCGTTCAGTGTTGATGTTTTGCCCCCAATTTCGCCCCCTTGCAGGTGGGGCGGAACGGCAGGCGGAGAAGCTCTCCAAGGCCCTGGTTGAACGCGCAGTGCAAGTGATGGTGCTCACGCCGAGATTGGTAAGGGATACGCCGGAGTATGAGGAAGACGGCGGGATGGTGATCCAGCGGTTCCCCCTGTTCGATCTATACCGGTACCTACCCTGGATACGTGGACTCGGGCCGTTGAATCTGCTGTCCATACGTGCCCAGACGATGCGGGCAGTATCACGGCATATGAATGGCGTAGATATTGTCCATATGCACATTGCCTCGCCGCTAACAGCGTTCGCTTTGCAGGCGGCGAAAAAAACAGCCGTGCCGGCGTTGTGCAAGGTGGCTACGGCGGGGCAGAAAACCGACCTTGGCGAGCTTTGTGGGATCGGGGTGGGTGGTGCACAACTCGCTCGGGCAATGATCCGGCAACTGGATTGCTGGGTTGCCACCACCCAGGCGGTTCGGGAATCGCTGCAGGATTGGGGCGTTGCGCCTGACAGGATGGCCATGATCCCGAACGGGGTAGAGTTGGATGGCAATGTTGGGGCAACCGCGAAGAGTGTTGTAGCGCGGCGTTTTCTCTATTTGGGGCGCCTGTCTGCGCATAGCCAGCGAGACATTCCTACGCTCATCCGTGCTTTCGACCGAGTGGCTGATCGGATACCTGACGCCGAATTGGCCCTGGTGGGAGCTGGCGATCTCTTTCAAGAGACAGCAAATCTGGTCGCACAGTCCCGCAATCGGCAGCGCATTCAGGTGCCGGGGCTGCAAGAGCCGGAGGCTTGGTTGAAGTGGGCGGATTGCTTCGTTTTGCCATCACGACGTGAAGGTCTATCCAACGCGTTACTGGAGGCAATGGCCCACGGCCTGCCATGCATCGCCAACGATATTCCGCCGAATCGGGAGGTCCTGGATGATGGGAAGGCAGGTGTTTTGGTGCCGGTAGGTGACGAAGACCACTTACACGATGAGATTTTGCGTATGGCGATGGAAGCGGGGTTTTCCGACGGTCTTGGTGAAAAGGCATTGCAGCGCGTGCAGGAGCGCTATTCCATTGATGTGATCGCGGAGCAGTACATCCTGCTTTACCAACGACTGACGAACGGATCTTTTGGAGAAACACCATGAACTTCGCGAAAGAATTCGCCGCCGTAAACGTTGGAGGAGCACAGGAAAGCGAGGGAGCGTAAAGCGACGAGCGGAGTGCGACGCCCCCCGCGAAGGCGTAGGGTCGGGCGTTTCGTCGGAGTGCGGCGCGTGAGCACCGGCGGAGACGAAAGGCTAGGCTATGCGACACGGCGTCCAGTCCTTGTGGGAGTCCTGGTGCCGCGCGGAGTGCGCGCCGGGACGGACGCAGGACGAACGCAGGCCGCCGAAGGCCATGGCCGTCGCCTAATTTTGTGCACCCGAAATCGGACGGACCCCATTTCGGGTTTCGCGAACAATGGCGGCGCCCCGGACTAAGTAGACAGATAATCGTTGGCTAGAGAAAGTCAATACGGTGCTTCGTCAGCGGTTACGCCAAAAAAAAGACCGGAAGCCAGATCCAACGGGAGCAATTATTGATAGTCAAAGTGTCAAGGGAACCCCGGAACCCTATGTAGAATCGGGATGTGACGGGGGCTAACTCGTTACGGGCAGAAAACGTCCTATCGTTGCCGATATAATCGATTGCGTGCTCGTCGCCGGGTACACGCCGCCAATGTGTTTGACGGTAAAGCCGCCCGTCAAGTCATTATGAACTTGTTTTCGAGCCTCCATACCGTCAAAAAAATCCGGGGCGATCATGCCTATTCCGGTGCGGACCTATCCAACTGGGTCTTGACCCCATTCGAGTGCCAGCTCGAAGTTGTTAGAAAGAAAAAAGGACAGCGAGGTTTCCACGTTTTACCTTGCCGCTGGGTGGTCGAAAGAATACTCGCTTGGCTGAGTCGATGGCGTCGATTGAGTAACGATTATGAACGGAAATCAACCTCGATCGAAACACAGGTTTATTTCGCATCCAGTCGTTTGCTTCGCCGGCAAATCTGTAATCATCAGACACCCTATAAAATGGCTGTGCGTTGAGTTTTCATTACTAATAAATTTTTAGACAGCCTTTCAGCTCATGACCCTGGCGGAAGGTTATTGTTAATCAAGTCTTGCCATGCCTATAGTACTACTCTGTTGCGATTACTTTTTGCCTGGTTTCAAGGCGGGAGGGCCCATTCACTCTATCTCAGGCATTGTAGAATGCTTGGGCGATGATCTCTCATTTCGAATCATCACTAGAGATCGGGATCTCGGCGATCAGGAACCATACTCGAATATATTACAGGGTGAATGGAATCCTGTAGGTAAAGCTTGGGTCAGGTATCTTAGTGAAGCAAATCGATTCAAGGAATGCATTCATCTGCTCAATACCATGAACTATGATATCCTATATTTGAATAGCTTCTTCTCTCCGCGATTTTCGATTCTACCCTTACTGCTTATGCGCATAGGCTTAGTTAAATCAGTGCCGATCATCATCGCGCCCAGAGGGGAATTTTCCCCGGGTCACCTTAGTTTAAAACCAGTAAAATACTTTATTTACATTGGTGCTGCAAAAATCCTGAAATTATATAGGAATGTCATTTGGCATGCATCGACTGAGGACGAACGAGCAAATATCGTGCGGATCTTTGGTCAAAGTGCTCGGGTTTGGGTTGCGTCGGATATTGCTTCATATCCTGCTGGTGAGAGTAATGATACCGCTTTTTGCGTAAAGCGCCCCGGTGAATTGAAGGCCATCTTCCTTGGAAGGATGGCCCCCCAAAAGAACCTTAGGTTTGCCCTTGAGCTACTAAGCGGATTGAAAGGCAATATTGTGTTGGATATCTATGGACCTGTTGATAATTCTAAATATTGGAATGTGTGCCGGAACGTCATTCGAGAGATTCCAACCAATGTAAAAGTGCATTATTGGGGCGAAATTCCTCACTCTGACGTGTATGGTTGCTTTTCAGAACATCATGTTTTTTTATTCCCGACGCTCGGTGAAAATTTCGGCCATGTAATTATTGAATCTTTATCTGCGGGATGTCCGGTTCTCATCAGTGATCAAACGCCATGGTGTAATCTGAAAGCAGAGGGTGTAGGTTGGGATATTTCCCTTGGGAAAAAGGAGTTGTTTCGTTCAAAGATAGTGGAATTACTGGACATGGATCAGGAGAAGTTCAATGAATTATCGAGTAATGCACGCGGGTTTGCGCGACGAAAATTATCCGATCCTGATGTCATTAAGATGAATAAAGCATTGTTCACTATCGATGGGGGAGCACAGGAAAGCGAGGGAGCGTAAGCGACGAGCGGAGTGCGACGACCCCCGCGTAGGCGTAGGGTCGAGCGTTTCGTCGGAATGCGGCGCGTGAGCGCCGGCGGAGACGAAAGGCCAGACCTTGCGACACGGCGTCCAGTCATTGCGGGAGTCCTGGTACCGCGCGGAGTGCGCGCCGGGACAGACGCAGGACGAACGCGGGCCGCCGAAGGCCATGGCCGTCGCCTCATTTTGTGCACCCGAAATCGGACGGACCCCATTTCGGGTTTCGCGAACAATGGCGACGCTCCGGTAGAGATCAAACCTTGGTATATTCCTTGTCGAAAATATGATCGATCATGAGAGATTGTTAGAATGAGCATGGATTATACACAGGCAGGACTTTGGTTCAAGATTAAAAAGACCGTTCGCTATGTGCGTCTGTATGGATTCCAAAGAACCCTGACAAAAATCAGGGGGCAATATCATATGAAAACAACCGTGGACTTTGATGGACTACAGTGGTCGAATGCCAAGTGTCACAATCCGGATAATACTTTTCGCCAAGTTGGGTTGATTGGTTGTGGAAACTACGCCTTTTCTACTATAGGCTACTATTTAAAGAAACATAACTCGGCATTTTTGCGGGGTACATATGATATCCACAAGGGGCGTGCGATGTCGTTGTGCGAAAATTTCAGTGGCTTGTACGTTACTGCGGATTGGCGGGACATCGTTTTAGACCCAAAGATCAAGACCGTTTTTGTGGCATCGAATCATGCAAGTCATGCGGAATATGCTATCGCATGTATAGAGGCTGGGAAACATGTGCATATCGAAAAGCCACATGTCGTATCGGAAGAGCAATTAATTCGGCTTGTTCGGGCCATGCAGGCTAATCCGGGATCGAAAGTTTTCCTGGGTTTCAACCGTCCAAAGAGCCTTTTGTTCAAAAAGTTGATGAGAGTCCTCAGACGAGAGACGGGACCACTGATGATTAATTGGTTTATTGCGGGACACAAGATGCCGGATGGGCACTGGTATTTCGATCCAGAAGAGGGTGGGAGGGTGCTTAGTAATCTCTGTCATTGGACGGATCTGACCCTTCACTTGATTACGATGGAAAAGGCGTTTCCTTGCACTATTGTTCCGGCCACTCCCGTTGGAGCAAAATCAGATTTTGTGGTTTCCGTGATCTTTCCCGATCAGTCGTGCATGGCCATCACATTCTCGGCAAAGGGCCATACTTTTGAGGGCGTCCGAGAGGTTCTTAATGTACATAAAGAAAACGTTTTGGCAACGCTTTTAGATTTCCAAAAGCTAACTATAGAGGTAATGGATAAAAAATCGAAGCATTGGCGAGTGTATAGAAGTCATGGCCATAAAGAAAATATTCTAAATACTATTATCAAATCTGAGTCGGATGATGAATCGGGTGAGGATATATCTTATGTTTATGAAACAGCGAAGTTTTTCTTAGCGATAAAGCAAGCTATTGATAGTGGGAATAATGTGCAGTTACTCAGGGAGGATATCTCTATAGATTCAAACTGAAGAAGACAAGGGATTCGGTGCGAAATATTATCGGAAGTAATAGCCACGTTGAAATCCTTTTTTGGCTCTCTTGCGTTTGGTGTGGGTAGCGGGTCATAGCGACCTGACTCAAGTCGTGATGGGAAGGCCTGACTTGACGAAGAACGGTGAAGTCGGCAGCTGGGTCAGCTCGCCTGGACCGCTTCTGCACTATTGGCGAGCACCAACCAACCGGCCACCTACGCCTTCATCATGTCTGTGTCAACAACCGTCGAACCGAAGTATTCAATCGCCTGGGCGTAATAGGTATTTCAGCGTTTATCCGTCATATCGCCCGGTTAATCAGGACACCGGGATAAGTTAGGAGAGTCAGCTGATGAACAACAGAATTGAGCAGATTGCCGCGTTGGCCAACACGGCGGCATATTCCCAAGAAAATCCTGACAAATACATAGATGGTGCGCCGCATATTACACACGAGAGCTTGCGAAATCTCTACGCTGAATTGGTATTTGAAGCTGGTATAAGGTAACATATTCAGTTACTTCAATTGGGGCATTAGGGGGTTGCCCTTGGAAGGTCAGGACGAGCGAGTTGAACATATCGCCGGATTGTTTGCGGGGAGTTGAGAGGCAGGAGCGGATGATGGCAAGTCCTCGGCGCCGGTATTGGAGCGGAAACAACCGGGGACTTTCTGCTCGAGCTTGGGCATGCGAAGGTCACGTTCGGCATGGTTGTTGTCGAAGGGAACGCAGGTCGGTGAGGAAGCGCAGGACCTCGTTGCGGCGCTCGCGTAGCCGCCGAATGAGGTTGCCGGCCGGGGATTGTGTGACGCGCCCGCGGGTGCCGGGACGGCGGGGACGGGGAGGATTTCCGGCTTCGGCTGTGCTGAGGATGGTGTCGTAGCGGGTCCGCAAGTGCTCGCCGTTGCCGGCGGGCAGCGTCTCAAGGTCCTGGTCCTGGACCTCGCCGACAGGGCATTGGCTTGGTCTAACAGCGTGGTAACTATATCAGGACCTTTTGTTGATCAGTAGGTTATGCGTTCACTCTGTAACTATGCATGAACAGAATATCCTAACCCATTCTCTGGAAAGACCTGGCGATGAGCTTAAGCGGCTGCGTGGACGGGTTGTGGAGTAGGCTGCGATCGTTGAGAGACAAACTGTGACCATTGAGCAGATGCATGAGCGCATTCAGGAACTCGAAGCACGTTTGGCTAAGAGACTGTCCAGAAAGTAACGTATTGTACATTTTGTGGTTTTCTGCGATGTCATCCCGGAGTTTGCTATGACTGAAGGAAAGATTCAATCGGCTGTCAGGTACCCGAGTGACCTCACCGACGAAGAAGGGGAAATCCTTGAGCCCATCATCAACGAATTGGAATCCTATACCATCGGACGCC
>Ga0209788_1000346_pt1 | contig 12130 bp, 7 predicted proteins | sample WorMetLIZISLAND1_2_FD_187415 | JGI IMG/M metagenome (GOLD analysis project Ga0209788, IMG submission 187415) | Marine gutless worms symbiont microbial communities from Max Planck institute for Marine Microbiology, Germany - Olavius clavatus LIZARD... ...
CCCCTGGAGGATCCTAGGGGTGAGGTGCCCCCAGCCCCCCAAAGGTGTTGACACCGCTAGCCATGCAATGTTCATACAGTTCAGCATAGCATACATCAATAAAGTTCCATCGAGTCCGAGAGTAATGCGAAACCGTATCGCATCCTCATTGTCAGAGTACATAGAGCATAAAACAGTACGATCAGTTATCACGCGACGACAGTATGTGCGAACAGTACATCAGATGGATCCAGCAACAAGTCTGTCCAGCAGACAAGGGGGAAGGGGGAAACATGGAAGACATGATCCCGGATAGTCGTCGTAGATGAGTAGATGAGTAGAAGTTGCGAAGCCGGAACATGAGCGGAACTTGTGAAGAGTTGATGAGGACTGAAGTCGTAGTTGAGCGGAACTTGAGCCAGAACCAGGAACACCATCCGACCAGCCGAGGTGGCCACTACTCAGCCAGCCAGATCCAGACGTCAGACACAGCAGAACAGTTTATCACCATGACGACAAATGTGCAAAGTGCTGCCATCCAAGCAGTACATCTGTATAATAAAGTTTTTATGTAATTGCCATAATAATAATTGAATATAAAATATAAAATAGTTTATAATGCATAAAATTTGGTGGTAAAATTTTTAGAGTATAAAATGGTGATCGCATAAATGTACTACGATATTATCGGTATGATAATATAATATAAAAGTGCCAAACACAGTCAAGAGGCACTCGCAGACATTATGCGCTTAAAATGCAAAGTTAAAAATTATATAAAAAGGAAACTAAAAATGAGCGCAACCCAGCGCTATTCATTCATGCGCGCACACATCCATACATAAGGACGGACAAAAGGACTAAGCATCATCCTCATCATCATACATTTCAACAAACTTCAAGTGTTTCTCCAACTTATGGTAGAGGGCAACACGATCCGCCTCAGTGACCATATCAAGTCCACACTGCTCATGCATGCGCGCTGTCATGTGCTTAAAAGCGCATCGCATATCAGACACACGGTCAACCATACGGGACTGTTCAGGAGAGGTTAACCCATACGCATCTTTAAGCATAACGGCCACATCAGCCGTAGAACGGTCTAACTTCCATGCATACTTCGCAACAGTCTTTCTTGGTAAATACTTGCGACTGGCCACCGGGGGCGACTGCACCACCCTGGCAACTGGAGCCAAGAAAGACGCATCAGCTCTCATAGCAGATGTCTTAGAGGGCGTAGTATCTACATTATGCGCAGCTCGCGCAAACTTACTAGGAGTTTTAGTGACATGCATACGTTGCACCTCACTTTCATGCGCAACGTTAACATTAACACTGTCATTCACAACGTTCTGCCTGGCATCTTTTATATCCACATTCTTATTACTCTTAGTCGCAACCTTGCGACGTGAACTCACATTTTCATTACTGACTGTTGCACTTTTAGTATCTACAACACTAACTGACAACGCACCCACTACACCGGCGACATGCGGTTTAGCCTTAGCTTTAGGAGCCGGGTTCTTGTTTACACATGGTTTGCGAACAGTAGGATCATCCCCAACTACATGAAGGGGCACGTGTGCTACACGTGGACCTTTACCAAAGCGCACAGAAACGAGCGCATCATCTGACTGAACTTTATCCTCATCACCTACTGCGTTAGTGTTCTTCTTACCATTACTTTTAGTCGCAACTTTCTTGCCATTACTGTTAGCACAACTCGTGACCTCCACAGAGGCGGCACTGTCGCACTTAGTGCCTGGGTCGATAGTCTTCGCATTCCCCTTTACTGCCTTTTTATTCTTAGTTGGGGGTGGCAGTGGTCTGGGAACTGCCTTCGCAACTAAGTCCTCAAGTATCGACCCCACCAGTGCCTCTGGACTGGCGTACACAACATCATCAATCAGTGTACTGAGTATACTAGACACTATACATTGAGGTGTAGTCACACCTCGCGCACCTTTAGTTTTCAGGGCTTTGGTAATGACAGGATCTACCTTAGCACCCGCCTTAGCAGTACGATCGGACAACTGAACGACATCCGCATTACCATCTACTGTATCCACCGGGCTATCCCATCCCCAGCCTAACCCTAGTGGGATATCGGAGATCTGGTTCATCACAAATAAACCAGGGTCAGTTAATCCAGTATCAAATAAACTGTGGACTGCCAAAGCATCCTCTTGCGAGCGCAACTCGTCAGTGAGCAGCAGCTCAATATTATCATATGCATGGGTCTCAATGTCTGTAGCTGGCAAACTGAGCGTCGCTGAATGCGCAGGTACCGTAACATGCGCTAACATGGGAGCCATACCCCCACTAGCTTTAGTCGCATCGCATGCACTCACATAAGCACGTTTATGCGCCGTTCCAATTTTACATGAGAGAGGGATAGAATGCGTCTCCCCTACGTCCATTAATCCCGTCTCATTCGCATGTCCGACACGGCAAACATTTTTCCATTTGGGCTTCTTCGCCACGGGTGGAGCGCAAAACCCCACATCTGCGCAATCCCCATCGTTTGCGATAGCATGTTCCATCTGCCACTTTTTGCTACGCTTATTAGCATATTTATCACAGTAAGAAGGACTAGCTGCGGTACCATCCTCGCGCAACTTATGAAGCCGAGCCAAATGGCGCCTCAAATTCGGGACCCACTCGGTGGTCCACTGACAGATGAAACAGGTGTACTCTTTGACAGCTTTAGCAATACCGGCCTGTCTATTGGGCTTTTTCGCCGTTTGCTTAACACGTGCCATTTGTAACTGATGCGCATTCACACGTGTGTTAGTAAAACTCAATTCACTATCGGTACCGAGCGCAACAGGCGCTACTACAGTACTATCTGCGCACGCACTACTTATGCGATCGTCGTCGTCGTCGTCAGCTCGTAGTCGTCGAGGACCGTAGCGTCACTCCCGAATGACCACGTGTGGTGGATCTTCTCCACCATACAAAATACCACCATCAAATGCGCAACATTCCAGAAAAGTCAAATCACCGTTAACTAAGTTGTCACCGCAAAATCTATCCGACAACTGACGTGAGATACTATTACTGCGACTATTGTTGACTTTATGAATGAGTCCCTGGTCCGGGCAAGCGTGCTGACCAATCAGAGGCCGATCCGACAGGCCAAAGCGGTCACGTGATGTCAACAAAACATCCGAGGCCTGAGAGCTAGAGTAGCCACATTCTGGCAATGTACACCGTTTAATTCTGCGGATATACTGACTGTTAGCGAAAACCACGCTAAAATCGTCATATTTAGCTGGTCTTTGCAAATTACGGCATGGTCTCTGACTGCAATTCTCATCGAAAACTGCGCTATCCACATCGATACAGTCTTTGCGCAACCCAGCACTACCATTGCGGGTTTCACATTCTGGCGCATTTTCAACCACTGGCGACTGGGTAATCACAACATCCTGCTGATGCGCAAAATCGCCAAATTCATCTGTAGCGCAACTAATGTCGCTAATATCAGTGAGCTCATCATCGGACTCCTCATACAGGTATCCAAATTCATCAAATTTGACGTTTGCATCGTTGGCATCATCTAATACGCTATTGGTACGTCGGCCAAACCGTGAACGATCGTTGATCAGGCGGTCATTTCGCAGATATAGCCCCGGAACCGGCGAATTAATGAATTCAACGGCTCTAGGCGACGCAGTGCCGTTGTCAATAACTTGGCTAGGCGTCGCAGCGCCTGCATCATTAACACTGTCACATAGGGGAAAATCTGCGCAAGTAGCTAAATTGCGGCTATCCCCAGCAGCCGTATGCTGCTCCACTACAGCTGGAATATTTCCTGCGCCCGCACGACACTCCGCCGCACCTCTGGCTCTAGCGCAATCGCTGGAAATATTACCTCTCGACATACTATCATCATGCAAATCAGCGATGCGATCAGCCCCACTTATACTGCGATCCGCACCCTGGTCTGCCACTATACTGTCACTAGGTAGCGCAGTGCTCCCCACATGCGAAGACAGCTCGTTAGCTAGACGACCACTCGCAACCACATTTGCGCCCGCACTACTTTCACCAAGGCGATCCGGTCTGGTCTCTATACCACGACGATCAGCCACATCACTAGGCGTCACAGCGCCACCTTCATGCCGACCCAAGCCGCTCGCGAAACGGTTAGTCGCATGATTTACACCACTGGTACCATGCTGGCCCGCGGCCGCACGGACTTCACTTTTGCCATGCCGGCCCTCGGCAAAACGCACTTCACTTTTGCCATGCCGGCCCTCGGCCGCACGGACTTCACTAGATTCTCTGGCACCCATTGGCGCAGAAAATTCACCACTATCACTACGGTCAAATTCCGCCATACCCATTGGTTGGACAAAATTTTTGCGACCGCGTGAATTAACACCACTGAGTACCCCTGTCTGCATTTCTATACCGAGGGTTGTAGTCGCACCGCGGACAGCTGACTGGCCAGGCATTGTGACAACATCGGGGTCGTGACCCTCTACAGTAGAAAACTGGATATGTCTGTCTACAACACTTGGATCAGTATTACTGTTCCTTGCGACTGCGGGGAGGACCCTATATTGCCCTGCCCAGCACTATTCGAACCTGCCATTGTACGGTGCGAACTTTCATTACTACCGGCTGCCTCATCAGGCAGTTTCCATGCCTTTGGTGGCATCCCTGTAAAGTGCTTCAATTTATCGATGTGCGCCGCTCTTATTTGAGCCTTTGGCGAACGCTGTATGTGCGCCGTAAAGCTCGTCGGTTTGGAAACGACTAGAAATGGCCCCTCAAACTGACGTACCCATTTCATTTGTTTCCCGCGCAACTTACGTGGGTTGAAGTATAGAACCCAATCCCCGATTGCGAACTGCTGCTGTTTCAAGCCCAGATCGTAATATTTCTTATTGCGATTGGCGCTTTTCTGCAAGCTAACACGTACATCATGAAATGCTTCAACTGCCTGGTCGCGCATTTCTGCGACATACTTATCATAAGTCACCTCAGAGGTGTCTTCGTCAGGTGCACCATATACTAAGTCTGGAGGCGCCCTGGTCTCGCGTCCTAGCACTAGCATATTGGGCGAATAGCCCGTGGCATCGTGCTGTGTCGCTCTATAAGCTGCCATAGCATAAGGCAAACGAGCGTCCCAATCACGCTGATGCTCTGACACTGTTTTAGCCAAAATGCTATTCATTGTACGGTGGAAACGTTCAACCTTACGCCATTGTGCGCAACTTTTCCACACCAAATAACTGACAAACCTCCCGCATTATGCGACCATCGACCTCACGTCCCATATCTGAAAGCAAAGACAACGGTGGGCCGAATCGAGTGAAAATTTGTTCCACTGAAATTCTTGCGATGGGCTCTGCTTCTTTACTGCGCAACGGAAATGCCTCAGCCCATTTCGTGAAAGCATCCATACAAGTCAAAATCCAAATATTGCCTCTATCTGACTTAGGGTGTGGACCCGTCAAATCAATGTACCAGCGCTCATATGGCGCTCCAGCCAAAACGGCCTTCAATGGTCCATGTTTAGGCAATTTACCACGATGGTAACGTACACACTGGTCGCAACTTCTGCAGTATCTTTTGACATCGGCTCTCCAACCGGGCCAAAAGAAACGGTGCTCAACTTGTGCGATTGTCTTTTATATACCAAAATGCCCGCCAACTGCGCCAGCGTGACAAAGCTCTATAGCTTTATTCACTTCGCATCTTGGTAACAATATCTGCATGACTTCGCTGCAATTATCATCTTTCTTGCGACTTTTTGCGTCACCGGTCTTGAATTTCATTTTTCTGCGATATACGACTCCGTCTTTCACCACTAAGTCGTTCCATCCTAGCAACAACTTTTTGGTTAGCTCAGATTCAGTTTGAACTTTATCAGAGCTTGGGGCCGTATCGCTACATAAGCGCATCGCAACTAGTGCGCCTATCTCTTTATTTTTTATCTGTTCATCGGCGAGATTCCCCCCTGCCAGGCCAGAGATATCCCCCTCCTCCTTAGTGATGGCTGTCACCGTATGGACGGTAGGATTATCCGCAGGCACCGGTGTACTCTCGCAATAGACGCCAACATCGTCTACACTGGCAGTGACGCTGTCTCCCGAAGTCACTGGCATCGCATGCGCAAATTCAACAGCTTTCTCACAATAGACCTCGGCGTCCCCCACGCCTATGTCTTCAACAGTGGGCAAGCGCTTATACAAAAACGCTGCAGCTTTCTGGCTGTCGAAAGTCGCACCTTTCTGCGACGCTGGGCCGTAACTAATGGCGGCTACCCTTGCAGAATCGGCGTGGTCATCGCCACTGACTTCAATCGGTCTGCGACTCAATCCATCAGCATTACCATGCTGGGTCCCAGGACGATGTAAAATTTCATAATCAAACTGCTCTATAAACGTAAGCCAACGCGCTAATTGCAGCATAGGTTCTGCAGTTCTCCGCAACCACGACAATGCGGCGTGATCGGTTCTGATAACAAAGTGACGGCCAAGCAAATATTGCTTATATTGCTTCAACCCATACACTACATCCAACAACTCTTCGCGCGTTGTTTCATACTTCCTTTCTGCTTTGTTCAGGGTGCGAGATGCATATGCGATCACGCGTTCGCATCCATCTTGTTCTTGACTCAAAACTGTGCCAAGCCCAAAATCTGAAGCGTCAGTATCCAATAGATACTGGCCTTCACTAGTTGGCAAAGCCAAAATGGGCTGCGATACCATTCTGTCCTTCAGTTCATCCATGGCCCGTTGACATTCGTCTGTCCATTTAAACTCGACATCTTTCTTCATGAGGCTACACAATGCGGTAGCTATGGCAGAAAAATTCTGCACAAACCTTCTATAGTAATCTGTCAAGCCCATGAATGCTTGAACATCATGCACACTTTTGCATGGCGGCCATTCTGTAATAGCCGAAATTTTCGCCGGCTGCATCGCAATTCCATCGGCGCTAACTACATGCCCGAGGAAATCGACGCTGCGCTGACACAGTGAACACTTACTAGGTTTCAACTTGAGCTTAGCTTTTGCCAAGCGCTCAAAGACCTGGTCTAATCGCAACATTTGTTCATCAAAAGTATTGCCAAACACGATGACATCATCTATATAGACCAAACAGGTGAGGTAGTTAAGACCACACAAAACAACATCCATCAGCCGCTGGAACTCGGAGGGTGAGCAGGTCAATCCGAAAGGCATGACCGTGAACCTAAAGCAACCTCCCTGAGTTATGAAAGCACTTTTATCCCTGTCCTCCTCTGCGATGGGGATATTATAGTATCCTGAACGGAGATCCAGCATGCTGTACCACGAGGATCCCGACAAAGCAGTTAAGCAATTATCGATCAGCGGTAAGGGGTAACTATCCTTATAAGTTACCGCATTCAATCTGCGATAATCGACACAAAAGCGCAACGTGCCGTCCTTCTTTTTAACTAGCACGACATTAGATGCCCATGGGCTGGCTGGTTCAATTATACCATGCATCAACATTGCATCAGTTTCCTCCTTAATGAACTTCGCATGCGCAAAAGCTTGTCTAATTGGTCTAGCATCCCTTGTATCTATATGATGCTCCACTAAATGCGTACGACCGATATCATGGTCGCCTGTCGACAAAATCTTGCGATGGCGAGTCAGCAAAGCCTCTACTTTGGCCCGCTGTTCATCATCCAATTCACCAGGCAAACTAGCCATCATTTTCGCAATAACCTCTGCATCCGGTTCTGTCAATTCAACCTCAGCTTCAGTGGCATCTGAGCGCACCTCATCTGCGACGGCAGAACCATCGTCGAGCAAGTCGACAGGTTCTACCACACCTAGTTCAGTGCCGTGCGCTAGTATCTGACTTTTGTCACTCGCATTAAGCACTGAAACCTTGATATCCGAAAATTTCGCAGGTAGAAGGCTTCTACCAGGGTAAACCCTAGAAAGCGATCTAACAGTTTCTGGTTCCAAAACACCTTGATAACGAGGCTCATTCATGCCGCTGCGACTGATGCGCACATCTACCTCGGTCTGACCAGTGGGCCTCAATTCAGTATCATGGTCCACATAACATCTGCGCACCATTTGCGATTTATTTTCTTTGAGTAACTCGAGCCATTTACCAGTACCAAATCGCACTCGGTCATTGAGGAAATCAAACATGAAAGGACCCTGCCTTGTCATCCAATCAATGCCAAATATTAAACCGGACAAATTGCGAGTGACAAGCACATCCAGCACGGTGTTAGTCCCACCAACTTTAAGTTCAACGGTCGCGACACCATCGACAACTATTTCTTCATCATTAGCCACTCTAATTGGGCTGACTTCGCTTGCCTCTACTGTCCAACCGCATCTATCGGCTACATCACATCCTGCGATCGTGACGTCACTGCCTGTGTCCAACAGCGCTAGAAGGTTATATGCACGATAACGCACCTTCAGGCATGTCTTAACTTCCTTATCCTTTATGGGGCGGACGTGCTGATTCTGCGAATTAGTCTTTGACGTTGCGCCCCCATTTGTTTGATCAACGTTGCGGTTATTTGCGCTAGCATTGGTATTCTTACCCGTCGCCGCTTGTGCACTGTCTGCGGCTGTACCTGAAGCCACTTGATCCCTGATGCTGGTATTATCTTCTATTTTCTTAATCGCACCATCTGGCATAGGGCAATTTGTGGCGATGTGCCCCAACTGACCACAGTTATAGCAGTTCACTGACGTCCGCGGCCTATGCTGCGATTTACCTCCACGATGAGATGGCGAGGGCCTGGGCGTATCAGTATGCACATGCAACTTCATTGCCTCTATTGCATCTATAGTTCTCCGCAGATCATTCACTAACTTAGCTTGTTCTGTAGTGACCCTATGCTGGTCATCAGCGTTTTGCGCTACATCACCTTGCGACTCTGCGCTCATCCAGTTAGGCTGACCGCCCTGCTGGGTTAGTTACCGCAGCTTCTTATTATCTGCGATCAGCTTTAGCAGCGCTAATTGCAACCTCTCGCTGTCTTTATGCCACACCTCTAACTGTAGGGCAATGTGCAGAGCAGCATCCAAATCTTTAGGCTGTCTCTCACGTATCTTCAGCCCCAGCTCTGGATTAGCCAAAGCATCTATGAAATAGTCACACGATATCACCTCACACGTATTGTGATCTGTATTAGGATAGGCTAATGCGCTGAGCCGCCTAATATCAATGTGCAGATCGGTCAATGTCTCTGTAGGTGACCGTCGTCTGTTGCGCAATTCTATGCGATTTTTCTCCGCAAAATTCTCACCACCAAATCGCATCTTTAATGTCTTGGTCAACCTAGATAATGACTCTGTCACTTCCGTCCCATAATCCCATAGGACGTTTGCCGCATCTTTTTCGAGCGCATTTTTCAGGTACACCAACTGCTTTGGTCGCGTCCACTTGTTATGAGTCGCGCAATTCTGAAACTGAGCCCAAAATGACTCAAACGACGTCTTGCCATCAAACTTAGGTGGCTTTAACACATGCTTAGAATGCGACAACATCGACTCATCACTGTCTGACTCAGTGGAACTTCCTTCAGAGCTCGTCTCTGATTCTGTTTTATCGCTATCGGACTTGCGCTTCCGCGACGTGGTGCTGCTTGATGCGCGCCTTTTTCCTCCCATGGAACTCACAGACCTCGAGCGTGATGCTCGGCGTCGTTTACTACGTGACTGCCGTGGCTGTGTCCCACTAGTGGACTGACCCTTGCGCTTCTTATCTCCATCATCGCAACTCTGCGACTCACTGTCACTGTCCGACTTTTTATGGCCGGGCCGTGAACGACTAGACTTCTCCGATCGACCTCGTGATCGGTGCTTGTGGCGCTGCGCTAACGCCCTTCTTTTTCTTTGCTGACTTTTTGCTACTGGTGTCTTTCTTCGCAGATTTCTTATCTGTTGCGACTGCTTTTTCTTCACTATCTGTGGCGTCTGTATCGTACGCCAACACACGTTTCGCATCTTCAAACGTCGCATGTTTCGTCACACGCCCACTTTCTTTTGTCTGCGCCACTGTTGCTTGACCATCCTGGGATTTTTGCGACTGTGAATTCCCCTGCGACTGATCAGCGACTGACCTCCCAATGCCTGAATCGTTTTGATTCTGACTGCTACTGGGTATCACTTCCATAGACCAACGTGGCGTATTTATGCGCACACACATACTAGGCGCAGTATAGTAAGGCGTTTCTACCGGTGTGAACAAGTCTGGACTGTACTGACTGCTACCTGTGTTCGCAAGTTGCGAACTCATCAACTGCCTGTTCACCAATGAATAACTGGTCGCATCTACCGGCGTACGGTAAACACTTGAGGGTACGCCCGAAGGCATTCCCCCTGGAATCATCTGCGACTCTGTAGTCATGTACTGCTGGGTTGTCGCAACTTCCGGTGTAAAATAGACACTCGGGGGTACGCCCGAGGGCATTCCCCCTGTCATCACCTGCGGTATTCCTGGTCCACCCAATTCATATTGGCTGCGCTGCCCCACTAACTCCTGACGTGGACCCACCACTGACGCTGCATCCAGTAATGCATTACCACGTGACTGACCTCTAGTGTCATCACTGCCCAATGAGTGAACCGACATGCGCTCACCTTGCGCTGGCTGTACTACAGCTGCTTGATTACTAGACTGACTGACATCTTCAAGTTTGCGCACGTCTGTCTGCGATGTGGACTGAACCCCAGCACCACCAACTTGCGCTAATGAAGGCTGCACCTGTCTATTCTCATTGACGATGCGCAAAACGTCACCTCTCAAACCCTCAATTGCCTCATCCTGTCGTGCTGCTAACTGGTCTCTAGCACTAAGGAACATTGCTTGCTGAAATCGCAGTTCATCGGTAAGCTCGGCCCGTAAGTCTTCAACCGAGCATCGCTGCTCACCGATTCCACGCATCCCTGCATTATGTATGCGCCTACGGCGCCGATACATTATACCACTGGCTTCACTATCTGACTGTCGACTATGTCTGCCACTAGTCTCACCTCTGCGCATAGGGTCGTACCGCTGTTGCGAAGTAGCAGGTACCATTTGATATGCGCTAGTGGTAACTTCACTACACATGGTCTCACCCCTAACTTGTCCTGTCGCAGGACTATGAACAACTGCGACTTCTGTTGATCTGCGACTACCTTCATCTTCAAAGTCCAAGTCCATATCATCTGACATCGCATGTCTATCTGCCATAGCGGAAACGATACCAGGTTCCATCGTCACTTCATCTTCAGTATCTGGCACTACTTCAATATCTGACACTACAGCCCCAGCCCCACGGCCTTGGGCGCCATTGTAAACTTGGCGCGGATCAGGAACCTCCATATCTGCTTAGCCTCTGCGCTATTCCACTGTTCTGGCCTCTATTGTTCCTGCTATCTATCCACGCCCCAGTTTATATCTCAATACACGTGGTAACACTTGATACTAATCGCTGAACTGGCCAGAGATGAACCGCGACCTTCTTAAGTGAGGTGTGGGCAAGTACTGATACCAGATTTAGTGGGACCAGTATGCGCTACAGTGTCAGACTTAGCCTCAATGTGGAAAGACTTAGCCACCAAACCTGGCCTCAATGGAACCGCTGTACCTCTAAGCCTTCACTACTGCCTCAATGCCAACCACTATGTACCACTGCTATGTATGCGCAACTTGCTAGCGCATGTACGACTTGCTAGCACATATGCAGCTACTGGCAACTATGTATGCGCAACTGACTTGCGCATGTATAACTGACTTGCGAATCTGTAGTCGCCACTGACCTTGCGACTATGGGAAAGGAGCCTACTTGGAACACGTGGTGGTCCTCCTACTATTACCTATGCACACCGACAGTTTGTGGGTTGAGTGGATCCGACTTCACAGCTCTCTTCGCAACGTGCTATGCGAATAGACGTGGACACATCTCATCAACCACACAACACTGCGACTATTAACTTGTGTACCTAATCCGACTAATGGTACCGTAGATAAGGTCTTCGCACGGTGGATCCGGGCCTAATCGCAAGCTCTAACCCCTGCGATCGGGTGCTGTCCGCTAAGCCTGACGGCTATGCCGGTGCGAATAACTTACCCAAAGTATCACTTACCTTACTTCCCAATTTGCGAAGTTGCGATGCGATCACCACGTGGTCGCATC
>Ga0209788_1000347_pt1 | contig 12125 bp, 14 predicted proteins | sample WorMetLIZISLAND1_2_FD_187415 | JGI IMG/M metagenome (GOLD analysis project Ga0209788, IMG submission 187415) | Marine gutless worms symbiont microbial communities from Max Planck institute for Marine Microbiology, Germany - Olavius clavatus LIZARD... ...
GTACCTGGCCAGAGCGGAAAACGGCAATATTGAGTCGGCGCCGGAAGCAGTCAGAACGACAAGCGGTGACGTCACTTTGTGCCGCCGAGTCGGTGACGCGGACAGCAGAGGTCGGAAGTTGAGTTGGTTGAGTGGTCGAACAGCCCAACACCAGCGCACTGGCTGGGGTAGCTGCAACGTCACAGACACGGTGGCATGATACAAGAAGCACTGCATGCTCTACCGCGATGTACCGTGTCAAAACGACGCAAGAGATTATGACAAAAAATTAACTGAACAAGAAAGTCGCACTGTGGCATGGAGAACGGACAGACAGACGGACGGACAGACGACATGCAATCTCAATACCACGCTTTGCACTATAGTACATCGCGCGGTAAAAATTGAACAAGAAGCCCAGCTGAAAAATCATGTCAAACGCGTGATACACAGAAGAATATAAAAGGGGAAATAAAAACTGTTACAAAACTATATAAACTGCAGACGGGGTATATATAACACAGTTAATAACAGTTGGTAAAAAGCATCCTATTAATAAATATACATGATTTTAATTTATTCGCCATGTGGCACCAATATCTACGGTGCAAGAGATGCGGACCATGACTGCTTGAGGGGATAGGCTTGGTGTAAGGGGTTGAAAGTTGTAAAATCGTGACCCTACAGGCACTTGCTATTTACTTGGGTCGACACTTTAGGATGTACCGTTTAGCTACAATACACAGCTGCACAGACAGACAGACGGACGGACGGACAGACGACAGTGTTATGCCAATAGCTGATCAAAGTGTGTAAAAACAGTAAGGCAAATAATGCTGCAGTAATGAATTAATTATCACGAAAACAACGGTCTTTGAGTTGACGTTTAAGTAAAATACTGTTTAAACTTGGAGTAGATTTCTTCATATTCAAAAGTATTTAATATTCGTTTCAATAACGGACGTGTGACATTTACTGGCCTTGTTATAAGAGAAATAATCGTAAACACCAAGATTAATATTTGGCGGCTGGCAAGCCGGGTGGCCAATTTCATTAAAATTGCAACTAATTGGCACTTGTTTGGAAACCAAGATGCGGCGAAGTAATGAATCAAGCAAGAATTGAACCAGGGCGATGTTTGATTAATAGTTGGGCACCCTTTATGAGTGATTGGCGGCGCGTGGCTGATGAATTTTTAACTGTGTACGATGTGTTTTGATGACGCAGCGTTGTTGCCTAGCAACAATCAACAGTCGCTGCAACCGCTGAGTACGCACTATCAGTAACATCGTGTATAAATATTCTAAGATAAAAGATGTTGGATCAGGAACTGATCCCATATCGCTACTCATCTTGTTTTCTTCTTGTTCGTGGGGTGACGATCTTCAAAAAGCCAAAGACTCCGTCGCTTCAAATCACATTCGGGTGAAATTTCAAACTGGCAAGATTGTTCGTCAAGAAAAAAAATACACTTAAAAGCCTGTCCACGCTGTCGCAGAAAAGTGAGACTGTCGCAGAAAAGTGCGACAGTCGCCGAATTTCGCCGTTGTCTCGCCGTTTTCGGCGACAGTCGCACTTTTCTGCGACAGCGTGGACAGGGCTTAAGAGAGCTGCTGTTATCAAAAGAAACCGACGTTAAATATTAAAGTTTCATCGCCGGTAAAATTTAAATTGAAATACATTAAAAGAAAAACAAGACAGTGTCGACAGTGCCACAATATCCACAATATAGAAGAGCATATTCTACAAAAAGCCGTGCTGTCGCAGGCAGACCGCGCGATGTTGAATTAATTAACCGCTAAATAAAGTATGCCAACTGTGGCTTCCATAATTTGCTGTTTGTTATATTCCCGCTTTTTACGCCGGTGCCAAACTATATAGCTTGGTGACAGACTGAGGCACACGCATGTAGGCTAAACAACTTGCTTAGAGTCATTACCCGGAAGCGCACGGCCGGGAGTCGAACCCACAGAATCCGACACCCCATGATAAGTAAAATGTCAATTTATTTATATAACGCATTATCACGAAAAGATCTCTAACGTCAATACTATGCAGAAATGTGTGTCTTCAGCTGACGCCAGAAAATGTTGAGACTCAGTGCTGGGTCACGAAGACTGTCTAGCAGCGAATTCTATTATTACGCGTACGATAAATAAAAGGCCAATATATAGATAAAAAGCAAAAAAAAAATGAAAATAAGATAAAAATAAAAATAAAATCACTCAACCAACCGCCAGATAGCAAGCAGTGCACACACATCATCCCTAACAAACTTATCTGAGGACAAACAGCATACTCCGTCACGAACCATAACCAACTCCTTTATTATGCATGCCTGCCAAACCATCTCTTTATCATCCTCGAGCTTCCTTTCTAAAGTAACTGCATCGTGTAAATAGTTCAAAGTTTATGCTAATAATTTCGGTAATGTTTGTTATTTCTTACCTGCGTGTGCAGCAAGATCGGCCTTTGAGTGGGCGGTGTCAGCGTGCGTAAGCTTCCACACGGCCACTCCAGATGAACTCTGGTCCAGCGACAGGTCGTTCGACTGGCCGACGACGATGTTGGCGAACTGATTGAAGTCTGTCTTGACGTAGAAGCGTTCTGAGCCGGACAAGTCGCTCGTCACCAGTTGTCCGTCGACATATACCTTCAGCCCAGTAGACTGGCTGAACGTCAGAGCCACGTGGGTCCACGAGTTGACGGGCAGGTGGAACAAGGCCTTCCATAGACGTGCGTCGATGCCGACTCCGATCTCATGCTCCGTGCCACAGTTCTTGCGCAGGTAGATTCCGTTTGACTGCTCCGACTGGCCGCCAGTCGATATAATGTAGTGATGAGGCAACTGGTCATAAACCAAAGAGCAGAAACCGTCTTGATATTTTACTGTTTTATAAATTTTGTGTTAGGAGAGACTTAAACCAACATGACACATGTGTTAATTGTGTTTACTGTGGTTGAGCAATGCTCTCTAGTCTCTACACTTGAAGGCAAATTCCGGGAAGATTTGACAAACAAAACGGCTGAAACCACAAAAGATCTTATTCGCTAACAAAGTAAAACCAATTGAAAGAATGAGAATAGATCCAATCTGATAAAGGTTAATGGTCCCTACATTTATATACCACTACTTACACAGCAGCGTTTTGCAATCCGAAGTGGCGTATCTGCAGCGCTAACAGAAGTTCGTTAAGTTAGTGCTCATTTTGTGCACGTAGACTGTACATGCGCTACTAATATTTAGCTGGTCTAATATGATATTAGACCAGCTAAATATTAGTAGCGCGTGAGCTGTAGGCCCTATATTTGAGTAGCGATATCATTATGAGATCAATTCCTGATCTGAAAGCTGCACTACAGATCTGTAGACTGAAACAATAACTAAAGCCGGTACTGCGAATTACCTGTCTGTTTGCAGTCAGTGGTTTGTACCAGGCGGACCAGGTGAATCCGTTAGGACAGAGACTGACATTGCCGAGACATTGGTGAAGAAAGTGGCCAAGTTCGACTGGAGACGGTCGGGTCTTGTCTTCAGCGAATATGTTGTCATCCAGGAACACTCGCTCGGTCACAGTTGCTGCATCAACCCACATTATCATCATCATCATTATCATCATCATATTATTAGCGAATAGACATTTACCGGCATTGTGGTGTCTCTGCATATGTATCATTTTTTTTGCAAAATAGAATAAAAACAAAAACAAGAAAAACGACGGCAACAACAACAGCAACAACATGCTTTATTACAAATGTACAATATTTCGCCAAGCAGGCCTTGGCGCTAGTGATTTGTAGCAGAAACCCAGACCCGCTTCCGAAGTTCATTACCCGGTTCCAAACAAGGTAATTGGTACCCGCTTTTGCACTGATTACTGATGAAACCGATATAGGCCTAGTCATGAATGACCGATAAGTGCGCTAACTGCTTAAATGAACTTGTGCGTATAGGCTACGATCGTTACTATCTTCGTTGATATCGCAAACACATTGTGGACATGTATGTTCGTAAAAAATGTTCGGTAATCGGGTGTGTGCATTTTCGTTTACCTTACTTACTTAAAAGTTGAATCCGAGTACAGGTATCCGGGTAATTGCAACCGCATACGTGGTTCCTAAGACAGGTAATGCTGCAAATAACCAGTAAACCTAAATATGGCCAACCTCACGCCTTCGCCGCTGAAGAACTCTATTTCGTCACGAGTTTTCATAGGCTTCGTGAACAGAACAGAGCGCGAAATTACACTGTGTCCAGAAAAAAGAGGCCACGGTTTTTTCTGCATAACTTTAACAAATGTGGACACAGTTACGTAATTTTTGAAGACTCATTTTATTAAGAAAACAAAAAATTCATTCCTAATATTATCACACCACTTCGTAGTGATGACTTAATCGTGACGTCCTCAAAAACGACGTTATCAAGTATACGCCGCCGGAAAAGATACAACAATTTTCTGTCTAATAACGTCAGAAAATTAAAACGCATTTTCGAATTTTTGCCAAGCATCATCAACGAAGTAAGGAGAAACTAACAGTGGAACGAAAGTCCACCTCAACTAATTAATGTCGCTACTTTACGTTGCAAAATGAACGCTCTCCGAGCCGTTACACAACAACACCAAATAGGGACAAAATTCCACAAAAAGCCAGCAATCTGTTAGTGAATATTGTTGAGTTGTCTACAGCAGTAGAAAAAAGTTGATATAAAAGTTATTAATGCTGTTTTAACTGAAAATCAATGTTTACAATGTGTAACGCCGCCCTTAACGCATGCTGAGATACCACGACCGCTTCATCGACGCCACTGAACTGAGCAATGACGGCATGACCAAGTTGGGCGATGTTTACTACCAAACAGAGCCGAATTTATCAGTTTTTCCGAAAGAGATTTAATCAACGATAACTCCAGTTTCTGTTCGCATATTCTTTTGTCAATTGACGTGCAGTGTCATGTTTTTTCTTTATGAAAACCTTTTGTTAAATGTCCGTCTTTGTCTGTAAACGGCATTTTTGATGACGTCACGTATGACGTCATCTCTTCGTAAAGATGTTGCCATGTTGGGCTAAATTTTCTAACGGTTTAGTACGCTGAAGTGTCGGGATGATTCTTGCCAAAAATTACACAACTGTGACTAAATTTGTCAAAATTATGCTTAGAATACTGTGGCCTCTTTTTTTCCTGGACACGGTGTATTTGAAGCGGAAAGATGTGTGAAAGATATGTTCACCGTGCAGTACGTTGTTGTGTCTTGGGCAACTGTAAGCGCAGTTTTCTGCATGCGCGTTCTTCCTGCTATCCCTGCTACATTTATGTACACACTTATGGTACCGGTATGTACTTTATGAACTACATGTAAATGATGATGATAATAATGATAAACCCTGAAAAATCGGAAGGTTTTCCGTGTCGGTGGAATTATTACTTCTATACGTCTTACCGCGAGCGGCGAGGAGTTCCACGAGCAGAACGAAAGATGCGAGTTGCAACTTCATCTCGAGGAAGACGCAACTTGCGACTGGTCCAACGACGACCAGTAGGCAGACTGTTTGAAGACCGAACACTGACAGAATTGCGCAGTTTCTGGCGTGACCAGCCAAGCGTGACCGTATAATTACAACTCCGACAACCCGACCGCCACGTTCTTGGCAGAGTCAGCGGTCGACCGCTGACGTCATAGCGTCCGACATCCGGCCAACAACGGGGTCGTTAATATTGCACGAGTCGTCGATTAATTGGATGACTGATTACAGCGCCAAAATTCCACGCAGGCACCTCTCCAACGGTCGTGACGTCAGAGCCGGTCGTCATGGCGACGTAAACATAAACATCCGCAACTGTGACAACGAGAGATTAATCAATTATAACGATCTGTTCTGTGAACACATAACAAGTTCATTAATCAAGTTTGACTCCTTCATTACCGCAAATGCGTGTTTTACTTACGTGTTTTACTTGTGTACTGGCGCCTCGCCTTCATTAGATTTGATTAAATGTTCGTGATACAAAGTTATACTTCGATACAGGATGATCAATAAAAGTAAGCTGCCAAATAACTTCACAGAAACAACTCAGCATTCCATCCCTCCAGGGTAGGTAAATCGAGTACCGGCCACTGGCTGGGGTTAAGGCGGGGCGCGCTCACTTGTGTCGGGTGGCAGGTAAAACTGTGTGATTCCATATGATAAGTGACATCCTGTAGCTCTGAGATGGAGCTTCATTAAGAGCTGTAGTGCTGAACTCTTCTTAACTTAACTTTAACTTCTTCAAACATTGACTGACCGATTTTAGCCGATTGTACTATACACAGTACGATCGGCTATTCGAACGACACTGTCGTCTGTCCGGCTGTCTTTCCGTGAGACCGTGACGCTGTGCACTGTGGCTAAGCGATGCAGGGTGGGCCAAAAAATCAAGCCTGCTTATGTTTGCAATAACTTTGTCTACTGCTATCCAATTTTCATAATTTTTGGCACATATTATACGCTATAGGAAATTTGCAACCGGAGGATGTATAGCTAGCCCACCTAACACGGTTTGTGTAACTGCGCTACCTTGTAAAATCTTGATCACGACTTTACCCGTGTGTTTGTACATGTTTAGGCAATATAAAAATGTCTGTACTTTAGATACGAATACTTCTAATACTGTTTAGAAGCGACATAACACAGATTACGGCACATTATTGAAATGTTATAGTCATTGAGGATTTTTTGCTGCATAAATGCCCACTGCTGTCGCGAATTGCTTGAAGCCTACGTTTACGTTAGTTATGTTGGCTGCTGCTGGGGGCTCGTCACTTGAAAATAAGTAATATTCATCGTGTATGATTCTTACAAAAATTAATCCACAAAAATTGGCAATTATTACTACCGAGATAAAAACTGGACTTATTTGCAACAGTGAATCTAACACCTTTATTCGCAACAAGTGCAGCAAATAAAACAGAAGAAGATAAAAACACACAATATAAAGCAACTGAATCACATATAAAACATGCACATAAAAAAGCGAGTTACATATAACGACAATGTTCACAAACGCAAGCTTTAAATGAACCATTAAACCAGCAAAGAGGTCATCACATAATTATATGAAACTGAATATTTAGCATGCATGGAAATTTAGACCAATATACACACTTGCCACCAATAGACTTTCCAAATACCCATCTATGGAGATCATAATTATAAATGTTGAAAATCGATCGAACCAAATTTAATTTGCAGAGTTCTAACAGAATCATGAATCAAATCTCTTAAAATGAAACATTTTTCTAAAAGCGATATTCCAACAAATAGAAAGCTGGCGGATAGCAGAATAGTTAAACGCAAGGCACCAACACAGTATACTAATAATGGAAGACAACATGACTTGACAAGTTGAACAGCAACTGGTTCCATGACGCCTCGACTTTTAGCAATAATGTTGTTACATGCAGCGTAAAAACTTTTTCTAACATTGCAGGAGCAACATCAGCCTCAACAGTATCTTTACACTTAAAATCAATACCAAGATTGGCATTAGATTGCACGTTCTTTGTCTGATGATGCCGTTCATCTCCTGTAGACTGGACTACTGTAACGCTCTTCTTTGCGGCAACTCCGACGGTTTGGTCCAGCGCCTGCAATCGGTACAAAATGCGGCAGCTCGGCTGGTCACTGGAGCTGGTCGACGAGAGCACATCACGCCGGTGCTAAGGCAGCTTCACTGGCTGCCTGTGAGGCAACGAATCGACTTTAAAGTCATGGTGCTGGTGTACAAGTGGCTCCACCGCCTCGCCCCGCCGTACCTATCCGACGACTGCCAACTCGTCACGGACGCAGGACGTCGGCACCTCCAATCAGCTGATGTCCACACATGTTCGGTCCCCCGAACACAGTCAAGGCTCGGCCATAGAAGTTTTGGGGTCACCGGACCACGGCTAGACAGTCTGCCCGCCGAACTGCGATAGCAAGACATTTTGCCTCACCGAGTTTTGGCGGCTACTTAAGACATTTTTGTTCGCTGAGACTCGGCGCATTGTGACTTCTTTGTTTTAATGGCGCCGGGTATAAGCACTCTTACTTACTTAATTACTTACAAGATGTCGAAATCTATCTGTCCATGTAACAACCTGTTGTTCAAGACATAGCTGATCATTAACAGGACGCTGCTTGCCGATCACAGCACAACAAGTCTTTTTAACATTATATACAAGACAGTGCACTTTTGCATACTCGGAGCTTAAAGCCATCATAGATTTTTGCTTGGGGGCGGCTCCTTGGCCAGCCTTAGAACCGCCGCTGTGCGTGTGACGTTATACTCGACAATAAAGTCACAACAATACGACTGCAGCGTAATCATTGATTGGAGTGAAGAAGTATATAACCACGGGTGCGTTAAAAACCACAGATTTGGCAGGACATAATAGCAAAGACCCGACGACTAAGTGTTTGTGGTTGACCATTGCGATACATCCGCTTCATTGGTACCGTGCGACTGTTTTCGAGCTTCATCTCGCGTACCAGACGAGCTGCGTCCTTGTTCGGCTCTCTGAAACAAAGACAGGACAGGTGAGATCTACTTGCGAACTACTGTAAACAAAGATTTAGCCATCTGAGCTAAAAATAGCTTGCAGTGGTACTGGTCACACTTAACAATGCATCGGACAAGCGGACTACCGGACTGTCGTGCTAATGGACTATGGGATTAACGCCCGTTAGTCTGATATTTCGTGTTCCACACCCGCAAGACCAACGACCTATCACCAGGGGCAGCCAGAAATTCGTCTACGGGGTTAAGTATCCAGTGGATCTCGGGTCGTTTACAATCTCGGAAGTGGCAGCTGACGGGCTGGCTATCTATCCGACTCACAGCAGCGCCTCTGAGGACTCCGTCTAATTGGCGTTATATAAATGTACGTATTCATTCATTCATTCATTCATTTATTCAATTATGACAATTATTGTTACACGCCATGCTGTGTGATAAATCTAATACCCATGACACACGTCCCAGAAATCGACTTTTCTGACGCCGGTTTGTGGTATGTGTGTCACGCAAATCTGTGACCGGACTAGTCTGGTAACAGATTCCGGTGCCTATTAGAGCACTGTTAGATTCCAAGGCCAAAAGTTGTAGTAAGCCTACATGACTGAAATGACGCATTTACGACTCATTTCTTTTCAACCTACCTTTGTATACAATACCAGGGATACTAATAGCGGCCGCTTCGGCAAATTCATCGTCTACGTCGATTTCAGCCAGTTTATTTTCGGCGCCAGAAATTCATTCCAGACGTATATGATAAAAAATGAAAATGGAGTCGATTTATGGCGCCGGTTTCTAGAGCGTGTGTCATGGGTATACTACTGCAGCAGAGAAAAAATGAAGGGACAAATTAAATTAAATAAAACCTCACAGCACTATTATTATCCGGATTCTCTGTCCGATGACGTCACTCGTCAGCTGCTGTAGCAAGCTGGCAGCAATGTCGTACGAGTCGGCGTACAGTGGTCCAATGTAATGCTGCTTAGCTGCAGTGACCATAGGACGCCTGCATCCGTAGCCGACCACGTCACCATGGTTACTGACCGCCATCATTGCTCGCCCGCCAGGTATCTTTATCCAGCGAGACATCAACTTACGGCGTATGGCAGAGCCAGGTCGAATGAAACACTTGTCGTCGTAACCCATCAGTCTGTCGAACTCGGCGGCACTGACCTATGAAGAAAGCAGTTTAATACGTCATGCCACATCAACAATACATAATTATTCCACGGACGCACAACACATTAGTCGACAGAAGCTTTGCTGCTGCCGGGCCACGTCTTTGGAACATCCTCCGAGCACACTTGCATGACGAAGTCATTAGTTATAACAGTTTTCGGCATGAACTCAAAACTTTTGGTTTTAATGTTGCTTCCGGGGCGCAATGCGACATCCCGATTAATTTGCGCTACACGAATACTCTTACTAAACTAAACTAAACTAAACTATTCAGTTCCAATCGTCTTTCATATCATAGCCTAATGCCATTATAGTAGACCTTACACGGCTGAACCGCGTCTCAAAGCTAAAAAGTTAAGATGCAGTCAATATCAGATGATGATGTCCGGAAAAGACTTCTTGAAAAGACACATTTTTAGCTGACAGCGAAACGTGTATTCAGATTGGGAAAGGCGTTCCAGGTCTTTGGGCTAGCAACCGGGTATGCTCGGCCACCGACGGTTGATAACTTGACAGCACCAGAAGACGATTTGCTATTGATCGTCGTTCCAAGAAAGGTGAAAACAACTACCCTGTGACTCAGCTGCTACTTATATACGGTTCTAGTTTCAATTTTTAGATCAGGAACTGAATCATATCGCTATTCATCTTGTTCTTGTTGTTGTTGGGGCGACCTCTTCAAAAATGCCTAAAGCTCCATCATTACAAATCGGATCGGGACCAAATTTGACAGCAATGTACGTAAGCATGCATTGATTGACAGGCAGCAATGGCACTTACCTCTACTAGGCCTGCAATGTCACTTCCAGACGTGTATCTAGATCTATTAGCATTAGTTGGAACTGTCCCTTCACAGCTAATAGTGCCGAATGCCGATTTGTAATCGAATTTCTCGTACATTGATTCCACATATTGCAGTGCGTCGAGGCTGACGATTCCGTCCCAGCAACGGCGTGTCGCTACGTCGTGAGAAGTAGTAATCAGCCTGCGTGCGAACCCCTTCCTTCGGTGCCGCTCATCGACGTAGACATAGCCGGCGTACCTCAGGTCATCAGCGAGCGGAGTCTCAAAAAACTCTCAATCAGTGATGCGATCAACTCGCCGTTCAGTTCACCCATGTAGAAACCATCAGCATCTTCTCCGCGCATATCTAGGATAACATCGAGGTCGACGGACATCGGAAAGAGAGAACCCATCCACTTAATGATTTGTGTTACCTCGTCCCTTCTCATACGTCGAACCACAAAGCCATCATCCCAGCGCTGGTAAACATCCATCTTATTCTTCTTCGAGTCTATTATCACCTGCAGCAAGCTGTGTATTGCTGTAATCAGCACAGTAAGAATTTTTACAGCGCGTCAGCATAGCTTGCGCTTACGTATTAGCTGTAGTAAATCCATCCGTCCGTCCGTCCGTCCGTCTGTCTGTCTGTCACACGCTGTCAAACTAACTCATGCTACGATTACGGGGTCTTCACTGCAGTATAGCCCCATGACTGCATATAGTTTCCTCGTGGTTAACTTCAGCGCCAAATACAAAAGGGAACATAGGGAGCGGGGGCGCCGAATGAGAGAGGGGTAAGAAATAGGCAATTTTATCCAATAAGTTGCCGTATCTCAGAAACGGTGCAGAATAAGACCAGAATCACTATGACGGACTAATAGGAAGTCCACATGCGCTTTCGATTGGTACCAAAATCATCGACCTTGGATGACCCTGAACGACCTTGAACGGCCAAAACGCACTCTGTTGCGTACTTGGCGCTAAGTTGGATTCAAATCTCACTTTTGACAATCACACAAAGTCTGTATCTCGGTCATGCTTCTACCACATCCGCGCACTGCGTCAGATTCGTGGAGCTCTAGATAACGGCCGCCACAGCAGCTTCCGCTTTGGTCTCTGCCCGTCTGGCTCGGCCACCTGGCTCGTCCTCTTTTCATCTCCTAAAACAGCTCCACTGGCTTCCTGTGGAACGGCGCATTAAATTCAAAATCGCCACATTAACGTTTAAAGCCTTAGAAACTGGACAACCGCCTTACCGGGCAAAGCAGTTATGTGCATACGCTCCTACAGAGCTTTACGCTCTTCCACATCCAAACTTCTTCAAGTTCCACATACCAACCTCCGGTTTGGCTCACGCTCTTTCTGTGCATCTGCTCCCACTCTCTGGAACTCATTGCCTCGCACCGTTTTTTTTGTGAATCTCTAACAACGTTCCGGAAGCACCTTAAAACATTTTATTTTCAATCTGCATTTCCTGGCGCCCCAAGCGACCCACTACCCCAGCGCCTCCGATTCAATTTTTTGACATTGGCGCTTTATAAATTCATTTACTTTCTTACTTACTTACTTGCTTACTTACTTACTTACTTAAAAGATGCGTCTTTTGGAGCCCACTGCACAAATTTGAATGAAAATAGACCCATACTATCAG
>Ga0209788_1000348_pt1 | contig 12102 bp, 9 predicted proteins | sample WorMetLIZISLAND1_2_FD_187415 | JGI IMG/M metagenome (GOLD analysis project Ga0209788, IMG submission 187415) | Marine gutless worms symbiont microbial communities from Max Planck institute for Marine Microbiology, Germany - Olavius clavatus LIZARD... ...
CAAGTTTATTGAAACACGGTAGCCGGATGGCTAAAAGAGATACAGTAAATAAAAACAAATAAAACGATCTTTTATTGACATTTACCGGCAAAATAATGCACGGTCTATAATCATCCTACTGTACAAGAATTTTACACTACATTTCAAGGAGGACACAAAATTTACATGTCAAATGTAAAAAGTCAAAAAAACACTTCTAGGCGGGGCCGTATGTCGAAGAGCTCAAATCGGAGGGGCCGTATGCAGCAGAGAACAGTTCTGCTTTCAGATGTGCCTTGAAAGTGGTGATGGTAGCGGAACTTTTCGCAAATGAAGACAGATATCACTAACTTTTATTTGATATTACAATGTCTACATTGGTTGCAACAAAAATCTAACTGTTTAAATCGAAACAGTATAAAAATACGCTCACATACCTGGCATTCTTTGTCAAGTAAGCGTTCAATATCGGGAGCCAACACAAAAGATATCTTGTTTAGCGATTTCCACGCTCGGTCAAACACAGCTCGCATCTGAAAACAATTGAAAGCGCGCATACGACTTCCTATTAGTCGGTCATTGTGACTATGGTCCTATCTTGCACCGTTTCTGAGATAGGGTGACTTATTGGCTAAAAATTGCCTATTTTTGCTACATTTTTGCTACCCCTCTCTCATTCGGTGCCCTCGCTCCCTATGTCCCCTTTCGAATTTCGCGCTGAAGTTAACCGTCAGAAAACTAGAGTCATGTGGCTATCCTCCAGTGAAGACCGCATGATCGTAGCTGGAGTCGTTTTGGCATGATACCAGCGTGTGACAACGGTCAGACGTAGGTCAGACAGAATCTATCATAGCTAATACAGCGCTCTGCATAGCAAGCTATGCTGACGCGCTGTAAAAATGAATAAACAAATATGCCGCAGTAGTACAACTCATCTTTAGGATTCCTTGATATGATCACATCATGACCGACGAGCTCCATTTGTTGTACATACATGCAAAAAATTTGTAACGCCCACAATGTCTGTAGTTGGCAATAGGCCGTCGCGCTTTCAGTTGCGCTGCTGCACAAATCTGGAATGCCATACCTCTAAATATCCGCAACTCACCACCAGTCAGCTCATTTAGACGTAATTCAAAAAAAATATTCTATTTGCTGCTGCCTTTTAATTTTGCCATGTGCCACCAGTGACTGCCCGTACCTCCGATTCTGCCAACCGATTGTGCACGTTACAAATTTCGTATGTTATATTACGTTAAGCTAACTATAACAGAGTTACAGACCCTGTCCACCCTGGTGTCTTCAATGGCAGCGAGTTTAGCATCAAGTTCGTGAATCCAGTGCCGTCGCTGACTGAACTCTTCTGAGACGTTCAGCCATGCAGAATCAAAATCATTCATTGACAGATTAACTAGACTCTTGAACAACACAACACATGGCATGGTATATAGCTGCAGAATACATTACTAGTTAGTGTACAGGGAGTGTATAGCTGTTAATGGAACTCCATCTCACAGCTATGGAAGTCCGCCAGTCAGCGGAAGTTGATCGTTCCGCGTTATCACCTGAACTGTTTCGGTCGTCGGTGTTTTGCTGTCGCGGGTCCGTCGACCTGGAATTCGCTACCTGACAGTCTCCGCGACCCAGCACTGTGAGTCTCAACAGGTTTAGTGAAGAGATACCTTTTTGACGAAATATTGACGAGATGTACTCAGCACATTAGAGATTTTTTGATAATGCACTATATAAATTTACACTTTACTTACTTACTTACTTACTACGGACTACGGAGTGTCACTTGCTATATGGGATCACAGTGTTACCAGCCACCCGACACAAGTGAACACACCCCCACCTTAACCCCAGCCAGACAGGCCGGTACTCGATTTACCTACCCCGGAGGGATGGAAGGCTGAGTTGATGTAGGTGACTTGTTACATACCGAGATGGTTTACCTGCCCGCAGTCAGTCACCCATCCAAGTACTAACCGGGCCCAGTGTCGATTAACTACGCTGATGAAAGCCAATGCGCTAACCACTACATCATATCACCATAGTCATTGCACATACACAGTGATTCACAATTACCAGACCCATTGCTTTAATTGATATTCCTCAAAAATCACACTTTTCTTAATATTTTACCGAGTCCAATTTTCTCAAAATTTGACTTAAAATTTTGTATAAATTAAAACCAAGATATGAGAACCCAATTTTCCTAAATAATGCACAAGTTTGTTGTAGTTTGCCGTAGGTTTTCCTAAGACTTTTAGAAAACTTGATTCTTTACTTAATGATTTCACAGTCCGATTTTCCTCCGAGTTTTTCCTAAGTTTGTCTTAGACATTTTGTAAATTAAAACCCAAAAATGAGACAAATCTGTGCAATCAAGAAGACATAAAGCAGTATCTAACAGTTACCTCATCAGAAGTCACGTTGGCCAACACCTGCTGAACTTCTTCCATATGAGCTTCAAGTCTCGACAAAAGCTCACCGCACAACTGCTCTATTTGTGGCTCCAGCTCCTGTGAACACATATCCTGTTTTTAAACTTTTAAACTGGTGTATTTATCTTTAACTTTTTGGGCAATTATTAGCATGTATTGATAATGGCCTTTTTGTCCTGCTCTCATGCATTATTGCGCTGCTTGTTTTTGTTAGTGTGCGTGAGCTAATAACATGTACACTACTTTCAGTTAGACTGTTAGTTTGCAAGATGCACATAAACTATTTAACTACTCACAGTGCTGACAACTCCGAGCTCATGATGCAGGTCGTCCATAGCAGCATCATGCCTTCACATACAGTTTCACATTACAGCTTCACATACCAGCATTCACATAACACTACCTTATCTTAGTCCGTTATGCCTTCACAACGGTTAGGGTCCGCCATAGCTAGGGGCCGCTATAGCTAGGGGCCGCCATAGCTAGGCCCATCGGCGATCCCTGTCCCTAACCCTATCCCTAACCCTACCCCTATCCCTATCCCTAACCCTAACCCTATCCATAACCCTTAGAGGTCTAGCTATGGCGGCCCCTAGCTATAGTGGCCCCTAGCTATGGTGGGCCGTCCCCCTTCACAACACATCTAAACAGCTTCACAAATTAGCATGAAGACAGCAGAATAAGATGACAGAATAAGAATGCTGTCTTTGCAATAACACTACCTCAGTTAGTCTTATACTGGCATACTGGCCAGCATTAGCAGTAGGCAGCACAGCGCAATTAGCGGCCACCCACTGCCTGAATGGACTTTGGACCCACAGTCTGCAGCTAGACAGACCCACCTATGCCCCAGCCAGCCGCACTATGGCCTTCACCCCGCAATGTTCTCCAGCAACACATTATCCATAATATTGCACGAAGATACAAAAAAATGTACAAATTCCTGACAAGTAAACAACCTCTACAAATGAATGGGGAGATTTCTATTAAACAGAAAAAAAAACAAAAAATGATTATAAAAACACAAGCAGTACCTCACTCTCCTGCTGTTAGTAACTCGGTCGACAATATCGGAACCAACTTTGGCGGGTTCTGTAAAAAATCAGTCAATAAACCACAAATTACCAGAATAATAATAGAACCAAAGACATCACAAAATGCGCATAGTCATTAACAACATATGTTAGCTACCTCTTGGTGAAATAAAGTTCGTATTTGTATGAGTAAACAGAGATTTGTACATTACAAAAATATCTGCATGCAGTCTTGAGTTAGAGGACGGAAACAGCCGAATGGATGTAAAACTGGCAAATTATCGACTGTATATTTGTATAATTAGTGTATACTGTATATTTGTATACTTACTTATCAAAACTGCCAAATTGTTCGTTTTTCCACTACTCTTAATTATTATGAAAATTGTGCACGAAGTACAAAATAAAAACGTACAAACTAAAAACCTAAAAAAACCTTTTTAAAAAACTACAGCTACATATAACAATATTCAGTGTTGGTAGCAACTTGTTACATGTAACAATAATACTTTTTAAAGTAACAAATTACTGTAATTGGTTACAACAAATATAACGAAGTAATGCAGCAAGTAACTTTTACATAGCAACCATAACAAAATATTAGAAATTTTCCTCATTACTTGGACTTGACAATCGCTGTATTATCACTATACAGATTGGCTACTTTGATACTAATCAAAAAACATTTCTGACAGTCACTGCCGTAAGAACAACTCATCATCATATTCGTTTATTAAAGAAGTTTAACAGACTGCAAACTAACATGGATGTGTACAAGGGAAATACAGTTAGTTAAGTTTAAAACTATCACAATATACAAGTATGTAAAAATATTTACTAATATCCTCAGGCAGTCCTTGCACTTCCAATGTAGGCAAGTGAATGTTGGCAGCAATGGTAGACTTCTCCTTGGATCTATCGGCAAAGAATCTGTAACGATATGACAACAACATATCAGGTATTGGTCCAAGTTATATCACGTGACCAACTGTCACTAATGATCAAACAAAAGCAACCTTCACACAAACAGGTAAAATATAATATACAATAATATTTAAAATATTTTATACTTCACACTAAAAAAATAAGGCAGAACAACATAATTGCAAAAGTGACAAGTATGGAAAGTCAAACATAAATTTAGTCTATGCAGCTGCACCATATTTAGCACAGGTGCCTGGAACATGGGCAATAGGGCCCCTGGAAAAGGCAGAAATGGATAAATGTGGCTTTTTGGGCTCTTGTCTTGCTCTTTTGCAGTCTTATAATCATACTTCTGGATGTTAGCAGGACCCTCCAAGCTCAATGCCCCCGGCAAGCGGAGTGCTGACGTGCAAAACACAGAGATCTTACCTTAGACCTTAGTCCTTCCTCGTGTTGTAGAAGCACATCGGGCAGTACAGTCTCTCCATTCCAAGCGATCCTTTGCTAGATCCAGAGCTTCATCCCATGATGTCAGACCCAACAAATCCAGATCTTTTTTCACTGTTGAAGTCCATGACACAGAGAGGATGATAATAAACATGATACATAAATTCTGAATAAAAACATACTTGTAGAGAACAGGATTCTCAGTCGCGGAGTCATGTGGGAACTCATCGACCCACGCCATCTGCCGTTCAGTGAGCATTCCACAGCCGGGTTCAACTACCGCAGGTCGGACGACAGGACTACCGGGACATTTCTGCTGACGACCACGGAGCGGTGCGGCTTGTCGAGATTTGTCCAAACTCTTCACCAACTGCACCTGTAAACAATATCAATGCTATCATGAGAAAATACATCATCATCATCATCATCATCATCATCATCATCATCATCATCATCATCATCATCATCATCATCATCATCATCATCATCATCATCATCATCATCATCATCATCATCATATTTTATTAACTCATAAGTAATAAGTAAGTAAGTAAGTAAGTAAGTAAGTAAGTAAGTATCATGGATTTGTAGAGCACATCAACAATGTCTCTAATGCGCTAAAGTAGTGCTGGGACTGAGGTGCTCAGTAATAGTGCAAATGAAGACAATGACAAGACATTATTCCTAAAGCAGCTATCCAAATTCATAATATTTACTGAATAAGCAGCAAAAACTACAAGTGAAACTGAGTGTAAAATGTGAAATCAGTAAATGAGAAAATGCCACTTTGATGACTGACATGTAAGGCTGCATTTTTGTGATCTGTATGCACACAGTTAATTGTGTATCTATAGAATTAATTAATTAATCACTGTGGTGGAAATCAGCTAATAAACTACACAATATAATTACTTTGGTATTGTGGTAAATACCCGGCAATGGGTTCAGTCCATTACTGCTGTGGTGCATGACGTTAGCAGCAGGAAAATGCCAACTGGAGGCTGTATAAACAAAAAACATGCTAAAAACAGAAGTATTACTAATTGATACCTCTGCATCGAACTTTTGTCGATAAACTTTGCCGCTTGGTATAATCCGTTGTGGCGACTTCTCATCTTGCAATTTCCGGCAACCAGTTACAGTGGCCATTGGAACACTTAAGTTGGAGTCATGCAGTTATAATAGAAATATTGACATTTACACGGACATCATAATTATAACGCAAATTGCACAGTCGAATCTTGAATATAAACACGACATGAAGTAATTGTTGTCGTTAGTATCCATAACAACCAACAATAAATAAGTAAATTAATATTTGCAGGCCGGCGGATATCTTGAACCCGAACTTGAGGAGTCACGATTCACTAAGTGACCATTTACATTACTGTAGATAAATTTAGGGGATAACAAACACAAACAAAATACTTAAACTAATAATATACATATAATAATAATGATAACAAAATAATTTATAAAGCGCCATATGGTCGCAACTTCAGAGGCGCTGGGGACATTGCAGTCTTGCACACATGTGCTTGCAACTTACATGTAGGCCCATGTGTAATTGTGTAGGCCTAAATGTCTGATAAACGAGTGAGTCTTTAGCTTTAATGTTTTAGTTGTCAGTGTTACAATGCTCGGCAGAGAGTTCCTACAGTTCTGTTTCAGTTTTTACCGCGCAATGCTACGCAGATAGTGCAGATCGAGATTGCATGTCGTCTGTCTGTCCGTCCCTCCGTGACGTTTAGGCACCGTGATCACATAGGTTGAAATACTTCGAAAATAAATTCACGGCCGAACAGCTTATAAGGTCCCTGCTCACATTAACTCCAAGATGGGCGATCTGGTGCAACAGGAACACCCCAAAATTAGGGTGCAATAGTCTGTGTGAAATAATTTCATGCGTGTTGCTTACTTACAGAGTTGGTGTGCATTGAGGCGTAGCGCGTGTTTATTCCACTGTACAACGGGCGTTGGCTGCACCTGACTGTATACACCGTGAATGCCTATCAAGGGCAGTAACGCACGTGTGCGTTCTCAGAGCTATCTTTACGCGTTTCTGTTTATTGTTACCACTATGCTACGTTGGCGGTGAATAATGATGACGGCAGTAATTGAGAGTGATTACGTGATTACCTGTCTGCGTTAAGTATGTGATCTGGCTGGTTCTTTCTAGTAGCCTATACTTGTCACTTTTTGACAGATAATTCACTGCAGTCTGCAGACCTTTGTCTGCAGACTGCAGTGAATTATCTGTCAAAAAGTGACAAGTACAAAAAATTGCGTGATGTGGCAGAGAAACCGCACGATGCCGTTGTTAAATTCGATACTGTACAGCGGCATCGCGCGGTCCTCCCGGCGATAGCACGTCTCTTGTACCTGTCTGCTTAATTTGTACCAGCACATGCTAGTAAGGTCTGCACGCGACGCTTCTCAAACCCTCGATCGCTTCCAACTGGATTTTATGAAAGTCGTGAGAGGACGTGAAGGGTGGGACCGAAGAGTTATTCCTGGTTTCCACCGTTCTGTTGCCGTTTCGCTGTTCCCGTTATGTAAATTCCGTAAGAATTACGTAAGCGCCGTAAGAATTACGTTGCCTACGTGAAAAATTCCGTTGCGCCGTTGCCACCTGCTGTTGCGCCATAAACGCAATAGGATCAAATCCTATTTTTGCCGATCTGCCGAAGGCGGACCGGACAACCAATCAGCGTTCTGGTCACTTCATGCCTATATGTACACGAAAAGACGTTTCCAGCATTTCCGTTCTCACGCGCAACGGCAACGGTAGCTACGGAACGGAAGAACGGCAACGGTATAATGGAACGTCACAACGAAACGGCAGAACGGAACTGCAAAACTGCAACGGCAGAACGGCAACGGAATGGTGGAAACTAGGCATAAGGTACAGAGCAGAAGGAGGGCTTAGAGGACCAGAAGGCAGAAGGTTGCACGGGGCCGCCAAAATGCTAACGCCGGCTCTGCTTAATGACACTGAGATCTACTACAATTACAATTACAATTACAATGAGGGTATTTAGTGCCCCCCTATACTGAAAACAGACCGGGAGGCATTACAACAGTCATAGAATGTGCATAGGCTAAAAACTAGGTTAAAAACTATAACAGCACAGTTAGGTAGGATAGAAATGCGACTGGAAGGCGGAGTTGTCTCAGAATTTCTACACATCACGACTACATTAATTTAAACGATTATGATACTGGCAACTGGCGAAATTGTTCGTCGACGTTTTTTACCCATAAAAATAAATAAATAAAAAAGTAACAATATGTTTCTATACATTCTGTGCCACAAAGAACGCACAAGGATAAGACAAGTAGTTTTAATGTTAACAACTTAACACCGTGTTTCATTGTTAAGTACAAATCAAATCAAATCAGATGCATTACCACAAAGCACATCACACCTGATCCAGGAAATCACAGTTACTCAGTGTAAGGTAAAAAGGTAAACATTAATTTGTTATAGCGCACTCAAGCTGGACAAGCCGCATCAGAGGCGCTCAGGTACATGGCGCGCATAAAGCAGCGTCGCACATACCTCCCATAAACATTCCCAGCCGTAGCCGGTACTCATTTACTGACCACGAAAGGATGGAGGGTTGAGTAAACCCAGGCCCAGGGTGCAAAGAGCAACTGGCCCACGGTTGCTACGCGACCACCTGCGGCCAGCGGGACTCGAACCCCGACCTCGCGATCGCTAGTCGAGCACGCAAAACACTGGGTTTTGGCGTCACCTGGGTGTGTGGCCTAATAGCATGATCTTACTTACTCTTCATCTGAGGCTACATGTGAATTAGCTGTGGCGGTGTCTGCGTTTCTAATTCTGTTCATACTGTTACAGCGAGTCACAGTCATTAAACTTTTAATTTAATTTAACTTGTAATAAATTTAACCTTTAAAATTAAGGATGAGGTGTCCTAGCAGTCTTTATGACATTATGCCAGCATAATAAGTTAATAACATTTATTTAATTGTCAGAAAAAAACTGCATACATTATCTGCTAGGCATATAGTGTCGGCCAGCAAAGTGAAAACCATTTTTTTCTTTTTTGCTCATAAATTTCAATAAAAATCAGTTTATAGCAGAGGAACATCACTGAAACAGCATTCATAAACCAACAATAGATCAGACGGTGTTGAGATATTAGCAATGGATAATTATAGGTTCAGATCGGCGACCTGAAACTAAGCAAGGAATTGAAGGAAAAATTGATAGGTTCAGATCGGGAAGGGTTAGGGTGAGGGATAGGGTTAGGGTTAGGTATAATTGATTGCCGATCTGAACCAGATCGCCGATCTGAACCTAACACCGTGCATTAGCAATTAACCAATTAACGTAGATCTCGAGAAAACTCGGGAGTGAAATATCTGTCCATAGCAACGTATCATGAGAGATCCCGGGATATGTCTAGGCCTCCACATAGCGTTAACATATGCAGTCATTATTCACATACAGTAGAGCCCATAGTTTACTGGGGTCAGTTGAAAGAGTTAAGGAGGGACAGTTTTCATAAATTTTATTCCACCGTTAAGAGGTTAACAGAAGGTTTTAGAATTCAGATGGATTCATGCCGGCGTTTTCTCTTCTCACTGGTTCTAGTTTCACTCTTTGTTGTCTCAGAATTTCTACACATCACAACAATGACAATTCTACAAAAGGTTAAGAAGGTTAAACTATATAGCTCTTCCGAACGACTCATCTCAGAGATACGTGGCGTCACTTGCCATATGGGATCACACGGTGTTACCTGCCACCTGACACAACTGAACACACTCCGCCTTAACCACAGCCAAAGGTCGGTACTTGATTTACCTACCCTGGAGGGATGGAAGGCTGAGTTGACCTAGAGTGTGATAAGATAAAGTAAATATTAGCAACATCAGAGTGGTGGTGGTGCACTGCAGTAAAGGTGGTGTATAGCTGTTAACGGAACTCCATTTCACAGTTATGGGGTGTCATTTGCCATATGGGATCACACAGTGTTACCTTCCACCCGACACAAGTGAACACACCCCACTGTAACCCCAGCTAGACAGGCCAGTTCTCGATTTACCTACCCGGAGGGATGGAAGGTTGAGTTGACCTAGGTGACTGGTTACATACCGAGATGGTTTACCCGCCCACAGACGTACGGTCAGTCATCCAAATACTAACCCAGCAGTGCACGGCCGGAAATCGAACTCGCGACCTGTTGATCACAAGTCCGACGCCCTAACCACTACACCTCCAAGCCACTCAAATGCCACCCAAGCCACCTTACTTGCCATCTAGCTGATGGAGGTTAAGTTTTAAAATGTTTCTTAAAATGATTACGTTTATGTAAGATGTGACACAGTTATTATCAAAAAAAACTTCTATATACAGCAGTTCCTCAGAGTGATTGGAAAAGGCCGGTAGGACGTCCTCACACCTCCTGGTTGGCCACAATGAAGAAAGACCTATCATATCACAACCTCAGTGTGGAAGATGCCACTGAGCTAGCACTGGACAGACCACTCTGGAGGTTATTGGCAGCAAGCGGAGCTACGCACTGAATTGGTGCAAGCGGAACAATGATGATGATGATGATGACGATATAGAAATGGAAAGCACCACCGACAAGCGTGTGTGTACACCACATACCTGAGATGTCGGCTGTTGAGCAGACGACCGCATGCTGTTCTCACGTCTTTGTTAATTTTCCTCAGTTCAGTTAGTTTCGCGGTCAGATCTTCCACTGATGTAACACGCTGGAACCATCACAACACAATCAGAAACAACATCAGAGATGTTTCTCAACCTGTGTGACATATAGCTACTGGTATCTCACGCTCCTTTTTAGTTTTTTTTCTGGTAATTTTCAGTTTTTTCCATCGTGCAGCAGTCTAAAGCTGGCTATGCAGCTGTCTCTGAATTCAAACTAAGTCCTCAAATTGTGCTGTAATATTATAAAAAGTGTTAAAATGTTAAATGTAATCACGATTATAGTGTCCAAGATGACGAGTGCGGGCCACTGTACAAATGAGAGAAGACTCAGACAGCGGGAAAAGAAAGTGAGAAGAGATGTGATTTAAGATGACAACAGGGCGTCTCAAACTCAGCCTGCTCATATGGGACTAAGACAGCGTCACAGACAGACAGACAGACAGACAGACAGACAGCATGATGCCAATAGCTGATCATAATGCGTGCTAAAAACAAAGCAATCACCTGGACAATATTGAAGTGATCGTTGACGGACAAGACTCGAGACAGCAACGACAGCAGAAGACTCAAGTATTTCGGTTTAACTTCAGTCATCTCCACTTGTAACACGGTCTGCACATAACACAGGCAAATCATCAACAGGGATCTCTTCCTCAAGCCAATATCACAGTGAAAATGGTCTATATGACAGCAGGGTGTAGTACATGATGAATTAAATAACAAAGGTGTAGCTTGTCCATCAGCCACATTCTCACAATGTAGTGTAGCAACACCCCCGAATTTGATGTACGGGCCACTTTAGTCTTTGGAAACTACACAATTGTGCATGTATAATAAGTAAGAAGTCTGTTGCCATTAGTGACTTGTATTATATCAAGTCAAACAAAACTAAAACATGTTTTAAATCTTGCTGAAAATGTCTCATGTAACGTACGACAGAAAACAGATTGGGTCTGCGTAAGATCACAACATACAACAGAGAGTAGAGACAAAATGAAAAAAAACGGGTTGTGGGATGACGAGGTGAGATGACGAAAGCTAAAGGAGCTAAGAAAGAAAACCAGTGAAAACTGAAAGTTAGAAAAAAAACCAAAATGAAAACCAAAGAGCACACAAAAACCTGCATCAAAAGCACAGATTATGATGCTGCAATTAAATACTTTGACAGAGAAATTACTAAACAAGCTTTATCACCGATAAGACACAAAATTTAACAAAAGCAGAAAATGTAGACAGTACTTGGACAATCTTGCTGATCAGTTCACTAGAAAATGCTTTCCATGCCTTCTTGCCCATAAACTGAACCTACAATAACAACATACTATTGTACAGGATGCCTTTCAAAACAACTATTTCACACAAATGTTTTGTACAACTCTTTCCTGCTCCAAGAATTCTCATATGTTTACTTCTGCGGACCTAGGCTGACATGAAGTAACTCCAGCAAATGATGAGTTGGTAACATACACAGAAATTAAAAGTTAGTAGAAGTTCCAACACCAATTCTAAAAAATACAATTTAGAAGCACATCACTTTCACACTAATGACATTCTATTGTAT
>Ga0209788_1000349_pt1 | contig 12095 bp, 6 predicted proteins | sample WorMetLIZISLAND1_2_FD_187415 | JGI IMG/M metagenome (GOLD analysis project Ga0209788, IMG submission 187415) | Marine gutless worms symbiont microbial communities from Max Planck institute for Marine Microbiology, Germany - Olavius clavatus LIZARD... ...
CGCTCGCACTGCACAGATGGAGAAGACGATGAGGTGGTGGTCAGACTGCACAGCCAACTGGCGAGAGAAGTGGAGCAAGGCGCGCGAGGAACGAAATCGCGCTCGTGACGAGTGTCGACGTCTGCGTTCAGAGCTGGACGCTGCCACCACAGATCGTGCAGAACTTGTGCAACATCGTGACGAACTCGTACTGCGGACAAAGGACCTCGAGAGTGAGCTGAAAAGCTGCAGCCTCGCTGATCCAGTTACAAATACGAGATCTACATTAGCCGTTCATTGTGATGTAGATGTACAAACGGACGATCGGGAAATGCCATCCAATGCAGGAATTTGCCGAGAAATTGTTAGTAATGCAGCAAATAATCACGCTGATAACTGTCATGATACTGATAATGCGTCGTCTGACATTCTGAAGCAGTTGAAGGAAGCACAGATTGTTATTGATGCAGACCAAAAGTATACGCTTATTTTACCTGTATTATTTTTAACTGTTTGTGATTTTTTTTATTAGGCTGCAGAAATTAACGATTAATTAGTCGATTAATCGTCAAAAAAAACTAACGATTAAAATTATTTTAACGATTAATCACATATGTTGTGTTACTTTAGTTCTGCTGAATATGTTGTCAACAAAACACAATCATCGCTGGATGCGAACACTGTGTGTGGCGTGCGGGATTGGTGCCGCTGACGTCAATGAAGTCCCAATTTTCAACACATCAATAACTTTGTACTGACTGATATTCATTTTAAGCTCGTTAAACCCTACAACTTATGTTCTCTTCTATAACTGAAATTACTATTAATTAAGTGTTAATTTTTCGAAAGTTAACTAAAACAAAATTAATTGTTAGCAGCCATATTTTTTATTTGTCACTTAGCACAAAATATGTTACATAAAAGCAATTATTAAATGCAGTTTACAAAAAGATAGCAGGCCATATAAATTGGCAAGATATATATGTAGCCTCTCTCATTGCACACTAGGCACTAGGTTTTTAATGTGTACTGTGTATTATGGTCTGCATATTTACTTATTTAGGTTAAATGTCACTGATCGTCAGTCACATTGTGGCATGTAGATTTTGCAGTTAGGTTTGTAATATAGGTTCTTGCTGGTACGAATGGTGTTTTTAGGGAAAAGGAAGCCTTATCTGTAAAATTAAATGATCTGAAAGCTGAATTGTCGACAGTAATTGTACAACGTGATGAGTTGGAAAAATCTAATCTTGAAACAAGATTACAGGTAATATATAGAGTACTGGTGTGTGAAAGTTTTTTTAGGTTGTTTGACATATTGCTGTTAGTTTGGTTAATTAGATAAGTGATTTGTTTTTTTTTTATTCTATTTAGTGGCAAGACATTAAGCACTTGTTTAATTGTATTCTTGGTGTGGCAAGTCATTGACTGACCACATAATCATAAGTCTCAGTTGTCTGTGAACTACCAACTTGTGTTACCTCGCTGTTCCATTACACGGATGTCATATGATGCCAAGAGTTTGGCCAGTCAGTGGCCTCTCTGTGTGGCACAGCCTGTGTATTTCTGTGCAGTCACCAGACATTACACACAAAATATCGAGAAAGCAATATTTTTGTTCTCACTATACGTTCGACTGCAGATATTATCATTTGCAACTGAGCGATCTTCCATTGTACAATTGTCCTTACTAATAAATGTTAATGCTATTATTAGTATTAATAATAATATATGTAAAATTATTCTGTGAACATTTTAGTTAGTGATGTGCGAATATTCGAAATTTCGAATCGAATCGAATAGTTACTTGCTATTCGATTCGATTCGAAACTGATGCAACTATTCGAAATTTTCGAATACTTATTTAACGGTGATCAGTCAGGCTATTGACACGCGATTTGTTTGTACTTTGCCAGCCACAAGCCTCTGCACTCACCTGACGCTGAACCCAGTGCTGCGCCTCGTGTGTTCCTACCCTTCCCACTCCCCTGACCATGACTGGCGCTGGGAGCACGCACGCACACTAACCACTTCAGCGCAGCTACGGCCACGCTTAACCATTAGCCATAGACTCGCTGACTGGCAGGCCCAGTAGTGCAACTTGGGTGGTCCATTACACAAGCAGGATGCAGGAAATAATGTACAAAATTTATTTCACGTTCCTCTGGATCTAGTACACAAACAAACTTCGAGTTTAATTCAAATTTTAGCAACTAAAGTTCGCATTTAAGAAAAAAACGAATTTAACATCCCTACTTTTGAGAACGGCAAAAACTATTCGATTCGATTCGAAATTTCGAATAATAGTCCAATATTCGATTCGAAATGAAAAACACTATTCGCACATCACTAATTTTAGTGTACCATTACCAGTTTGTTTAATATTATGAAATTTTCTGAAATTAATGAATGCAGCTTACCATTTCTGTTATGAATGATCTGTGACACAGAAATTTTTTGATGTATATAGCATAGTGGCATGTAGTCAAACAAAGAATTATCACTAGTCTTCATTTTACACTCCACTGCTTATGAGAATGGAGATCCATCTGAGCTGGAGTAAGCAGGAAATGAGATCACAATTCTGATGTTTATGGCTTTGAACATATTTTTGTTATGTATTGTGCTATGCTGATATGTTGCTGTCATGTTTGCAGATTGATAAGTTGAGAAAATGGAAGCAAGATCATGTGGAACAGATGGCGTCAGACTTAGAGGATGATACCGTGTCTGGAGGTGATATGGATCGACGTTTGTCAGATTTACGCAAAGAGGTGGTAACATCTTGTCACATATTTGTGTGTGTGACTGTGTGTATTGAAATTTTTATGGATTATAGTATATGCTACAGTAGTAGAATACCACCAGCTGTATAGGTAGTAAACAAAGCATTCTGAGTTATAACTACTGCCACATTTGTTTTGCTTGAAAACAACAGAAGCATTTATTCTTGTTTATTCAGAGAACATATTTTGAATGTAATAACATTATTGTTATGGCATCAGTCAAGTCAGAATATTCAGTAAGTGCATAAAAACTGCACTTACATGTATGTTGAATGCAAAGCAGAACTGATCTTGTTTACACACACACATACTTGCACACAGATGAGTTTTCTTTAACCAGTTGGTTCCAGAGATATTCTAGGTTAGTCCGGTCCCCAGAAGTAAACTTTTGGAAATTGTTGTCGCAGTTTTTTCCTGGCCAGGCACCCTTTCTTTTGCCCAGCCAACAGCATAATAGCATTGAATGAGTAAAATAACATTTAATATATTTAGGTAATATTGTCATAGATTTTGAGAATCTACACTACTATGTACTGGTATATTTTCGGATCGAGTATTTGTATTTGCAGTCCTGGACAATTTGGTGGTTAAACAGCAGAACTAATTTGTTGTGTATTAGCTCGAGAAGATGCAGGCAGAAAATGCTCAAGAGTGGGCAATGCGTGAGAAATTGAGTTCGGAAAAGCTAGCATTGGAGCGAGAAAATAAACGCATGAGGAGTGAAATCATGCGGCTTGAAGACGAACTCCGAGAACGGAGTCGGCTGCCATCATCTGCTGTCGATGTTGATATGAAGACGGTGCAAGATGAGCTGGCCTTCAAGGCCAAAGTATATTATTTTATGCATGTCTAACATGTTTAGAAATTTTGTCAGAAAAATTGTGCTGTATTTGATGGTAGATAATTCGAAATGTGTGTTTGAGTTGTATTGACATGGTTGTTTATGTGACAGAAAGGCAGCTAGTCTTCGTAAAGACTTGTGCAAGCAGTCGTCAGAGATTCTCCTGTGGGAGACTTTAGGGGACTAAGACTAAGTTGGAGTAACTTTGGGAAAAATATGCCAGTTAAAAACAAAAGTATTAGTAATAGTGGTAGTGTTAGTACTGATTGTGTGTTGCAATGTAGTTTCTGTGATGACATTACAGAGACTTGTTTTGTCAATTACAGAATGCGATAAAAATCATCTGCTGTAATGTAGTGTTAATATCACATGCACCTTTCACATTTTTTGACCTTTCATTTCACTGCACAGTGTCTCACAAAGCAGTGTAAGAAACATTTGTGATTGTTAGAGCAGGATTATTATAGATAATTAGTCACCAAACTAATGATGTCAAACCATTAATAACAAGAAGCTCAGCTGTTGCTGTGTTAGCCGATCATATTGCATACAACATATGATATAGCTACAGACCATTGTCTGGAATAGCTGTGGTCAGCGTGAGTATTTACTTGTTTATATTTCAAACTGAAATCTGCTTTTGGTGCCCATCAGCTTTTTGCCATTTTTGGCTAAATCATGCATCTTACCACAAAAGTGTCTGAAGATATGACTGTACAACTTTCAACCCCCTACACCAACCGTGAGTGCCAGAATGCACATCGTCACAGGCAGACAGATGGCAGTATCATGTCAGTAGCCGATCATAGCCGATCATACTGCATGCAGCAGTAGGCCTACGATCGGCTAAAAATGTTATTGTGTTCATCCATGTGTTTTGTGCAGGAGTTGTCTGAGATGCGTCACTCGCATGTAAAGTTGAAGAAAACTCTGCAAGACTGCAGTGCAGAGCTTGATCATGCACGCAGTAGGGCCGAACAGTACGAGGCGGAAGTGAAAAAACTGCGCTGTCGAATTGAGGAACTGAAGAGTGAACTTTCCAATGTTGAGGATGAGGTACATGAGGCATATTGTTCTGCTTTCTTTTTGTTATTAGGTAGCATGTGTTCTCTTACCATGTCCCATGTCCGATGTCTTGGTTTGAGTCACTACTATCCGTCCATCCATCCATCCATGTTTATTCGCAGAAAGTTGATACAGTGTAAAGAATCACGACAACATGCCGGACAGAAAGGTCGTGCAAGACTCTAATAACTGCCCTAAAACCTAAACTAAATACATAGTGTATTGCACTAAATGCATATCAAGTACACAAAGATTAACAACACTTTAAAAACGATGAAAAATCTACCCTCTGAATTGTTCTGCGAAAAGACTTTAGCATAGAGAAATTTACAGAGACTGGCAAACTATTCCATATGTTTATAACATGCTCAGCAAAGAAATTGCTATGAATACTGGCAGTACACCGGGGTTTAAATAACTTGAATAACTTGCTAGTTAGATGATGAAGCTGGTAATTAAGGTAACAGGTCATAAATAGACCATTTCATCCTGTATGCTTGTAGTGAGAACAGTATTGTTTATTGGCTGTATTGTAATCACTTCACTGTCTGTTGTCTGATCTGTTGTGTCTGGTGTGCATTAAATAAACAATGAAGTTGTCATAATTATTGTTGTTAACCTTTGCCAGCTCAGTGCCACAAAGTGAATAACAATGGGCCTTACTTTGACCTTGCAGAACCTTCACCTTCTATTCTGCTGGTACTTGTGAGAGTTATGTGTGTATTTGTGTCTGAACAGTCAGACCAACAAGCCAACCAGGTGCGCCGACTACAACGAAGCAATGATGAACTGCAGCAACAGGTTGACTCATTGACAATACAGCTACAACACCTACAGACAAGGTAAGTTAACCTAGCTAATATTTGACTATTATTTACATGTTCATTTACCTTCAGTGTATTGACGCTGTTGGTTTGGCATCATGTAGAGCAGCTAGCCTGTAAAAAGTCCACTCCAAACCCTTTATGGCATGTGTGTACCACTTCTGCAGCACGTCTTTCAGTCAGTTATCACGTCAAAGCTCACGTACGCTGCTCCAGCGTGGTGGGGCTTTTCGACATCTGCTGACCGCCAGCGAATCGAGTCATTCGTTCAACGAGCCTCTCGATCTGGTCTGTGGGAGTCTGCAATGACTGCCGAGGAACTAGTTGGTGCTGCAGGTGAAAGACTGTTTTGGAAACTTTGGCACTGTAGGCACCATATACTTGTTGAACTGTTGCCACCGGAATCTGACACGCAACACAACCTCAGGAAACGACGTCATAACCTAACTCTCCCTGAGAAGAAAGGACATCTAACTGCTAGAAACTTTATTATCAGACTATTGTACAAAGACACTTACTAACTTGCATCACTGCTTTCCCATAAGCTACTTTTTTATCGTATTTTGTTTTAATTTTCCCAATTTGTATTACTCAGTTGCATTCTGTCAGCTGTTTATCACATTAAAGATTAGATTAGATTATATTAGCTAATTCAGGTACTTCTGGTAATGGCCGTTAAAATAGTCGTGTATGTCTGAGCGGTTAAGTAATGCCTGTCATTTTGATCACTTTAACTTGGGCTACATGTGTACATTATATGTTTTTATCAATACAGTCAGCTGTTTTTATCAGTTACATTTGCTCCTGCTTCAGTAAAATCGGTTGTATTGGTAGTTGTGAACTGTAGATTAATGAAAGCAATTATCAAATTCTTACCATTATTGTTCAAAAGAGTTTGGTGAATAGACAGCACATGCATGATGATGATGATGTTATTGATGTGATGGAATAGTTATTCACAAGTCAAAGAAGAAGCATTATGCTATACCACTACCAGAGTACCAGACTGTAATGGCTGAGACAAAATGAAGGTGGACCAAATACACTTTAGTTCATACGAGATTATACAGCAATAATAAACACTTGTATCATGCTGCTTAGTTATTAGGTCAGAAACTTTCTGCTCTGATCAAGTGTTGTATTGTTATTTCCAGTTTACAGGCTGGTGCTGTATTTGGTTATTAGGTTGAATCGCCAAAAGCCGTCACTGGAAGGATCAGTCGGGAACTCATCTGAGGATCTCGTTGCGAATGATTTGTCTGACAATGATATAGTTGATGATGATGATGATGACGATGAGCATGACCATAACAACTGATGAAACGTTTGTGAAGTTGAAGACTTGCAAAGATATGCAGTAGTTTTTTGTCACATGTGACTGGCTGCAGTATTTAAGCTGTGCACTATATTAGCTGCTTGACAACTTGCAGTTGCATGTTGATGGCATTTCTATCCATCACTGTTGTATCTCAGTCAAGCCAAAGGCATGTACCTGTGTGACACTAGTGATGATGATGATGATGATGATGACGATGATGATGATGATGATGATGTGACGACAATGATGGTGACTTAAAACCTAAAACCTGGAGGTGCATTGTCAGAATGCATTAGCTTTGCAGTTGCTGTAACTGCCTCTTTCCAACATATTTCAGTATTGCTGCGCTTCTGTACATGTCCCTGTAACTAGTGTGTGTGCAATATTTGTTGTTGAAGACTTGCTCCGTGATATTAAATACGTGAATCACATAAGCCCTCTCCATTGGTGTGACATTATGGGTTGATGCTGCACAACAGTTCTAAAGAATATACCTTTGGGTACCAGCCTCAGAGTGACTGGTAAATGGGTTAGTTAAACAAAAGTGTGTGTATGTGGTCATGTGCCAAATGTGGTGTTATGTCTACTGAGACAAGGCACTGTGTCAGCATTTCAACATAATGACATATATTCCCAGCATCCCATTCAGCATTATGCTACTTCTGTGTAATTGTACACTTGTCATAGATTATTGTCTGTCCAATGCAATCCATAGCAGCATTGGATAGAGTATAAAATCAGTTGATCTGTCCGATGTCTGGCGGCCGGCAGTTAACATGTTGATAATAATGACTAGACAAGACTGACATAAGACCCACGAGAGACTAGTGACATAACACATGTGTTAGACTAGTGATGTAAGACCCGTGTCAGACTAATGACATATGAGCAATGACAGACTGGTGACATAAGACCTGTGTTAGACTAGTGACATAAGACCCATGAGAGACTAGTAATCTATAATTATAGAGAGGCACACATTGGACAGACTCTGTGTTCGTTTGAACATGTATCTTGTTCATTCCACGATCATAATGCTCTCTTTATGTGAAATGCACATGCAGCTTGGATGCATAGTTGTAACTTGGTATTGTGTACGGTGTTTGTTATTGTTTCGGTAGCTGATGGCTTAGTGGTAACATATATAATATAGAATGTTGTGTGTATCAGTGAAGCTAGGCTGCATTCACACTGACACGAGTACAAGTCCCGGTATCCATGTGTGGGTTATAGTAAACACAAATTTGCATGTATTCCAATGGCAGCCGTTCACACTAATACAAGTACATTACGAGTTCGATTTTCACTCGTACGGCTGTTTCTGCGCTGGTCTTGTTTCTAGGCAACCCGTACAAGTAAGCATGTAATGTTACTTATTTATGCAGCACATAGTAAAGATATGACGTAATTTTGACGTAAGCAGTTCCGAACAACATTACCGGGATATTAGAGTAAACTTTTGCAAGAAATTCAAGGCATTTCACAATTTTCACCAAATTTTTAGTGGTGTCTGAATTTACAAGTGTTTGTTTGTACGAGTGACCATGAATGCTCTACTCGTATGTACGAGTTTCCCTCGTGTGAATAACCCTTAAATGGTACTCGTGTCAGTGTGAATGCGTCCTTACTCTGCTAACCATCCATGTCAACTCAGTGTGGCCATTTGTTTGTGAACACTTACAGTGAGTACTGTGTTGGCATGCCCACAGCTGGGAAGCAATGGCATGTTCTGTGATGCAACATTACTGTTTGCATTGCTTGACCATGTTATCCAACCCATCTGCCATTATGTGGCACCACTGCTAGGCAGAATCAGATCAAACGCCATGTCGGCATACTAGTGCAACTATTTAACAATGCTAACGTCTTGTGATAATGAGGTTGACTGAGTATATAGACTCGCTCCATGTTTATGTAATGTAACATAAAGTAACAGTTGCAGTTTAACTTATTGTTTTAAATAATGAATGATGGATGCAGTTTTTGTTTATAACAAGTATGAGTATACTATAGATCAGGAACTGACGTAGGCATATGCATGCACGCGGACAGACGCCACATGCTTAAACTTACCAGGTGGGAGCACTTAGCACTTCTGCACGAAATGATGTCATGGCCACCATCACAGGCTGCGCGGTAGCGGCAGCACTGTTGTAACGATGACCAGCAAAGTCAGTGGGAAAACAGAAACTTTGACCCCGTGTAGACCTGAAACCCCTGAAAATATTGAAACCAAAATTGGACTGAATGATTACGTCATGGATGCCTACAACCTTACCAGTTTTTGTGGAAATCGGTCCATAATGCTGAAATATAACCTATTTCATCCCAATCCAACAACAGAACTTTAGGCTTTTCTGAAGAGGTCCTCCCAACAAGAACAAGAAGAACAACAACAACAAGATGAGTATTGAGTAGTGATATGAGATCAGTTCCTGACCTAAAAAAATAAATGCAGCCTGCAGAGTAGCCCATTTTCTCTAGTGAGGTGCGCTTATCCAGCTGAGTTTAAGAGCCCTGTGTTAAACCATTTGACACTGCATGATTTGTTTGGTGGTTTTGTTCTTGGAATGAAAAGTGTTGCCTTGATCTTGACCAAAAAATGTTGGTATTGGTCTGCAAATAATTAAAATTTTGATGTTTATCGTGACATATAAGTCTTGTTTATTTTACTGTGCAGTAAAAAATTGTAATGGTATTCTGCACTGAATTACTAGCAGGTATGGACCAACATAGTGCCACTAAACCATCTGCTGTTGCTGAGTTTTTGTGCAGTAATATTAGGCACAAGTAACTTTAGATGGATTTATCTGTATTTACAAACATTATGAACAAATGTGTCAAATCTGATCGAGCTGAATGTTGTACTATTTGATTTGTACTGTTTAATTTTGGGTACTGCACTTACATTGCCAGTATCTTTCAGCTGAGTAAGACATACCGGTAGTCAAGTTGTACTTTATAGTCACGTGTTGTCTGCCAGCTGTCAAGTCATTAAGTGGAAAATGCAGTTTTTTTTCAAAGAACTGTTAAGTGTTATCTTGGTATTGTTTGTTTGCTGTAAGTAGGTTTGTGCTTTGATTGTCTGTGTGTATATGTGTGCTTTCAGCTTTGACACTGTTGCAGTATTGGTTGGCTGACAGGAGTGTATTCGGCCTTTGTTATTACTGCTATTACTGCTACTGCTACTATAAATTTTTGTTTAACCTATCACTTTTTGGGAGTTACCCTGGGTTTGGCCACGTCTCTGAAAAATGAGTTTTTAAAAATTGAACCAACTGTTTTTTTTAAAGGTTGTATACCCTTCCTGTTATCCAACCAATGGCATCATAGCACGGAAGGATGCTTGTAAAATACCTGCTGCAGCAATCGTTGAAGGTTCTCACTAGGGACCAGGCCTAATCTGGATATATTCTGGAAAAGTAGGCTAGTTCGACAAAAACTAAAAGTAGTAGTTTGTATGTATGTGTATCTCGTTGTCTGTGTGTGTCGTTTCTGTATGTATATTTGTTGTCGATACTGCATCACTGTTGAGTGTACAGTCCTGTACAGTATTGATATGATGCAATGTTCTCCACCTGATAATGATGCAGTCGAGCCTGTTGGATGTGTTCTCCGTGGTTGTTTTTATACAGTTTATAGTGAAGTTGCAATGGCATTTTAGGAGCTGAAACCAAACTAGATGCCTCATAAGCTCAAGGTGCATTGTTGACTTAACTTTGTTTGGGAGGGCTAAAATTTTTCATTGAGCCCTTGCTTAACTGTCACTGAGTGTTATGTGCTCATATATCATGTAATGTTTATTTCAATGTTAACTTTATGCAGTATTACCAGTTTTCCACGTTATTTTTGGTTGAAGCTAAGCAAGAAGATTCTCTCTCTGCATGCCGTTTATTAGTTCGTCAGTGTTTTTATAAAGCTCAGCTACTCAAGGTTTCAAGCTTAAAAACTAAGTAAATCCTCTATTGCTCAAGTAGTTGGTGCATAGAATGTATGCCACACAGTTACATTATTTAGTATCAAGTTTTGGACCTGTGCATGTATCGTGCATGTATCCTTGTAAAATTTAGTTGTTAATTTCAAAATTGTTGAGGTGTTTTGTTGCATACTGTGCAGGCTTCTGCTACTACTGTCAGTAGTGAGTTTTCAGTATTACGAAAACTAATATTTTTAGGCAGTCAACTGTCAGTGACCTACGGTGATCAAATGGGTAATTTGTAATTTACTTTATTTTAGGTATTGAGACTAACAGAGTACAAGAGGGCTCCTTAACTGTTTTGCTGTCAAATGCCCAGTTGATTGTTCACTGTGTCTTCATACTCTTATGGCATACTGGACTGGTACTACTGCTGTGTAGTCAGTCAGCTAGACTGTAGTTAGATATGTCTTCATTGGAGAAGGAGTCTTGTCAGAGAAACAAATCTGTCGCATTTACTGTGTTGTATTAAATTATTCATGGTCTGTGATCTCAGATTGGACAAAATATCATCATGTCGGTACATATATTTACAAGTTCACAACCCGACTAGTTGGACAGTCATGTTCCTCTTTATTTGCATTTGCTTAGTTTGAATGCATTATGTACAGATCAGAACATGCTTAATGACAAATCTGATTGTATAGTTGCCCACATTTTGGTTCCTGTACCCAATTTAAGAGTGTGGCTTGGTGGTGTAGTGGTTAGGGTGTCAGACTCGTGGTCGAGAGATCGCGGGTTCAACTCCCGGCCATTGCATTATCAGGTAACAACTCTGGGCAAGTTGTTCACACACATGTGCCTCTGTCACCAAGCAGTATAATTTGTCATGCATACATTTAGCCGACATTTATATTTGTTCACATTTGTATTTACTGTTGATAAAATATTAACTTTGTACTACATGCAATATTTATTTCATTCTATTGCTTGATGACGAATCTGATGTTGTTGTGAAAGCAGCGTGATGATATTGGAATATGCTGTAAGTAATTTTCATATATAATAGTGGATTTTAACGGAATCCCAGTAAGAACGAATAAATAATAATTTTGCTGACATTGTCTTTAGTATGTTACTTACAACGTGTTTTACTGCATGAGAAGTTTTTATAGTCGTGCATATCAGTTCTAGGGGCATTCGCTGAAGAGGCTGCTGCAATAGGGTTGGAGATAAACTGGGACAAAACAAAGGTCCAAGCTCTGGGAACTCACCAGCAAGACACAGAGGCATTGGACGTGTATGGGCAACAGGTTGCAGTTGTTGACGAATTCGTCTACCACGGTGCACTAACTCACTCTTCAGT
>Ga0209788_1000350_pt1 | contig 12093 bp, 6 predicted proteins | sample WorMetLIZISLAND1_2_FD_187415 | JGI IMG/M metagenome (GOLD analysis project Ga0209788, IMG submission 187415) | Marine gutless worms symbiont microbial communities from Max Planck institute for Marine Microbiology, Germany - Olavius clavatus LIZARD... ...
TCGCGCACTTAAAAATTTCTCCGCTGAAGAGATATAGACGACGTTCAGCGGTGAACCCCGTCCTATAGGATAATGATAAGGGGTTTACCGCGGATGTTTCGGCTAGGCTTAGCAGTGCTCATTTCTGTATGGTAAACTCTTTTCCTACAAGCGGCTATCATGTTTACATAGATATCATACTTAGCAGTGGGCGTAGTCGCCACGCCCAACGGTTTGGCCACGCCTGTCTTTGTGTCGCTGCTTGGTGCCATGTGTCAAAATGGTTGAGTTTGTTTTTGACAGTCTGTCAAATGTTATTGCTTTCGTTGAAGCCGAGGAGTCGGCTAAAGGCGTTGTGTTCACAAAACGCACAAGAACGAAAGCTTTCGCCAGTGACGGTAAGTGGTGAACCTGTGAATGAACTGTCGTGAAACATTACAGCAAAATACCGTGAATGTTATTTTCCCTCCACATGGACGCACCGTTGGCTATTTTCCGTCCATGGATTAGGGTTATTAGCTACACCTAAAGCGGCCTATAGTCTATACAGGTGGAACAGTCAGTTGCAATCATCATTTATAGTTGCTAATTCTTCACATACTGGTATCATTACCCCATCTCCAGATGTCCAGTCATCGTTTTGCAGGAATTTCTGTCACATCTGTCTCCCGTCATGTTTTTGGCACGCTGGGTTAGATATATTACCCTACATAAGGTTTGGGTTAAGGATAGGGACGGAAAATAGCGTAATTTCGAACTTGTTCTCCGTCCGTGGGACGGAAAATAACACTAACCGCAAAATACCATAAGTGTTATTGTGATACCATTATTGTCAGTACGGCGTGTACTGACAAATCGGCGTATTCTACGCTATTATCAGTATAGTCGATAGGAACCGGCCGGCAGTTCTTACATTGCGCTGCTTATTGGTCGCGAAGCCTTGACGTCATTCAATTGGCGGACATATTGGGTTGTGCCTATTGGTGCTTATTCGTTAAGGAAAAGTATAGGTTCAGATCGGCGACGTGAAACTAAGCAATGAATTGAAGGAAAAAAATTGTTAGTTTCAGATCGTGAAGGTTGGGGATAAGGATCGCCCATCTGAAGCTATCAACTTTGGCGCCTGTTAAAGTCAGATCGCCGATCTGAACCTAACTTGAGATTATGGTTACATTTAATTTTAGGCATATGGTTAGGATTACAGTTAGGGTGTGGATAGTGTAGTATATGAATGCACAGACGGCAGCGATGTTCGGCAGTACGGATCCATACAACAGGTCATGCTGAAGTACGCCGGCGACTGCAAATTATAACTGAATACGTCTGTCTTGCGTGCGCCCATGCATATTCTAGCATCTCTGAGATAGTGATCACTGTCTTTTTCCTCATTAGGTATAACTTAAGTTAGTATTTTCTGCATGTGGTACCGTTAGTGCTAAGGAACTGTCTCTGTACAGCGCCGCTATGTACCCAATGCCTACAGAGCCGCTTACACTGAGCTGCTCATTGGTCTCCTAGCCATGACTTCATTCTACAGGTACGTTGTGCGGATCGGTGCTTATTCATGAAATAACTTCAGGTTAGGATAAGATTTAGGGTTAGGCTTAGGGCGAGGGTTAGGCTTAGGATGAGGGTTAGGTTGTGGATAGTGCGGTATATGTATGCGGAGACGGCAAGCGAGGTCGATAGGGGGCGGGGACTGGAAGTGGCTCTGTATGCTGAGGGTACAGAGCCACTGTGTACCTAGCACTTGCCTACTGTTAATGACAAATTGTACATTGCGACCAATGTTTGGAATTTGTCTTTGAAGAGCATTTCCTGTTACTAGTGTGTGGTAATTGATGCATGTATGTTTGTCATTGGTGAAATGTGACAGAATCTCAATTTATTCATACAGGAATATTTTAGAAATGGTAATTGTATTTGGTAGACGTTGTTGGCCGACTGCGGAACAAGGCCGTGTTGTGGGAAGAGCACGCTGGGCTTGATTCGTCAGCTGGACATAGAATCAAGTTTTCGGGCATCCCATTTTTTATACTGGGTTGGCAGATCCTGGAATGTTCATTTGGCCAACGTCAGAAACGAGGACATGGACGCGGACGTGTGGTTAGTGGACTTTAGTACCTGTTACTCTGATCTGTCGATCCGATAATGATGTTCAATTTGCCGATTAACTTACTAGTACATGGATGCCTCATGTTGGTGTACTATGACAGTGGGACTAGAGCTCCTAGCTGCCACCATAAGTCCTTACGTCTGTCTTGGACTTTCTACAGGTAACTTACTGGCCAGCTGTGGGTTGCAGTCGCCAACTACTGTATATTGCGCTGTCAATGTGACATATTTTCTGTCCCTGGAGATACCTCCACAGGATGTGGCCATGCCATAAAGCAGGCCTGTATCTAATAGTAACTTCGATTTTGCTGAACGATGGGGGCAGCTAGAGTGCATTCTGTGGCTAACGGTTGGAGGAAGTTGTGTTAGAGGTGACAGCGTGGGCTTCTTCCCGACAAGATTATATAAGGAAGACTAGATAAACAGTGACATTATTATGCACAACAGCACAAGTTAGAAAACATACATTTTGAACTGCTGCAATTACGGCCAACTCTGGGATTGGTCAGCATATTTCGTTTTCATGCTTTTTCATTGGTGGCCTGTAACCTCTGCGTGTCACACGGTTTACACAGCATGCATGCATGGAATACCAAACTTCATCTGTATGATATAACAGGATGAAGATCACAGCCATCACAAAAGATACAAGAAGTTGCAGACGTCTAAGAAGCAGGGATGTCCTGCAAAGATATTCGTAAAAGAAGTTGTGTCCTTTCCACTATTTGAGGTAAGGAATATTGATTTGACTGTTAAATGTACCGGTACACTATATCAGCTCAATATTGCCATTGTAAACCTGGACATCTTATCATCCACACCACGGCCAACGGAACGAAGTGACCGACGTGACAAATCCGAGACTGGGCAGATGACTTGCTTGAGGTAGACAGGACAGGTACCTGGGATACAAATTGCCCCTGACTGTTTTCTGTGATGTAATATTGTTCAGATATCTTCAGACACACGGGCTAAGAGATCGGCAATGTCCAGTCGCTTGCGAGCAGCATTGCGAGATGCTGATCACGTCACCTTCCAGCGTTCATTCTTTGTGCGTTACGTTGACACTCATGAGCGTCATCATCTTGGTCCGGTATGTGTTTCAAGAACTGTTGACAACTATGCTTTGCCAAGGCATATCTTGTTCCATCTGCAAAAGCTAAATTCATCTGATGATTATGCTGTGTTTGTAGCTGATGCATCTGACAAATAGTGTCCCGTCGCATTTCATTCCAAATTTGTGTATAAAGTCTTTAGTTTGAACAAACACTGTGTAAGGGTGACATTGTCGTTAGAGATATGGACCTGCGAAGATCACTCTTTCATCAGTGAAAAACTCAAAGCTCACTATTGCGCACAGTGAGAAGGACCGTACCGACAGTGTGTAATGGTGAAGTTTGCAATTGTCATTAGTTATATCCACGTCAAACTTTCTTTGGATCTTTTGAACAGCGGCCGACTTGTCGCCATTTAACTGACTTCACACTGGCCACCACTGCCGTCTTGTACGTAGGCGTATGTGAATGTTGATGGCCAACTGGCTACATGGCCCCTTTGTTTAGCCCTTTTATCAAATTAAGTGGAAATATGTGCAACAGTGGCCAAATTATGTCCATAAATGTGCACTTCAGTGTGACAGCCGCCTACTGCCGCCATATGGATTTCTGCTTGAAATAACTGTTGCCACACAAACTTCTCACAAGACCTCATTTGTAGTACACGTGTTAGCTTTGGTCTTAATGCATTCATTCAGAATGCTGGCCCCCATATCTCACTATGGGTTCATTTGAATGTTCATGGTAGATGTGGTACTGTGACCCCGCTTATGCCCATTTTTATCAACTCGGAATAACCCGAGATCTCGAGTTATTCCGCTGCATATCAACTCTATCCTTCTTTTACAGTGCAGTGTTTCATTACACAGCTAGATGTACCAATCTATTATGGCCATCGAAAACTGCCTAAGTCGTAATTACTGAAGCAGTGATTAAGAATTCGTATCGTGTTTTCAACAGCAGAAAGGTTCTAACCTCCTCTTTGTCTACGGGATGATATAATATAGAGTTACTGTTCAGTTATTTTTCCTTCGGCTACATGGTTGACTGCAGTGAACTGGGCAAGCATACGGTCACAATAGATGACGAAATGTCGGTTCGATTCCGGCTGCTCCCCATTATGGGAGTATAGTTTAATGGTAGAACGCGTCGTCTGCTGACCAGTGTTTAGCTCCAGTTCTCTGCAGTTAATAGTAATTGTGTTTGTTCTAGTTTTGCGTGTATAGTTTCCAGTGCAGAGTGCAGACAGACACTCCCGAAAGTTCTGTGCTAACAAGTTGTGGTTTGCTTACACAAAAAAAGATACATTTGTCACGTTTGTTATTTACTTGACATTGCTAGAGTGTAGCCTTGCTATATGTAATTCACTCATTTTTATTATAAGACTGTGTGAAACATAAATGTAATTACAATTAGAATATAGCTAGTCTTATGTATTAGTATTAGTGAAAGTAAGTGGACGGTGCACATTTTGTGTGAGCTGAAGTCAACAGGACTGAATAATAACCACGTCGGCGAGAAGGGACTTCTCGCCGCGTGTGAAATGGGACGTTCTAGCTGCCGTCTTACAGTTACAGTTACAATTAATGGGCTATTTAAATAAATAACATTGCGATATATACAACGACATTTACGACATATACAACGATTGACCAAACAATAACAAAAACAAAAACAAAATTCACGTTATCGTTTTGTGATTATTCTGACCAATCAGGCACTTGCTTACAACGAAAGCCGAAATAATCCGAGCGTAGTTATTCTGAGTTTAGAAAATGTTGATAAAATGCCAAAACTTAACCCGCGATTAAATCTCGGGTTATCCTCTGATCTCGGAATAGCTATTCCGAGATTTATTCCGAGTTGATAAAACCGGGCATTACACTTTCTATGTCACGTTTGGTGCAAATATATACACTAGCAATTGATCTACTGGTTCAACCGGAAAGTCTACTTATTGCCTTATAAATAGGGATGTACCGGATTTCGGCTCCGGCAAATCCGGCATCCGGCCCTTTTTTGGAAATCCGGCCAAATCCGGCTCCGGCCAGAATTTTGGCCGGATTTGGGGCAGCTGTCCCGTATGGTAATATTTTTAACAACAGCTAATAGTGCTGGAATCTTCTACCTCTGTGAGTAGTAGTAAACAACCTATGGAGAAGCAAACAGGATCCAGTCTCTGGAACCGTCTTGATACAATACTTCAGGGCGTGTCAACTAATGCCATCTAATGGTAACTGTATAAGTGCAGAATTGGATCAGTTCTTGTCTGAGCCGCTCATCAGCTGCCAGGATGATCCTGCTTCCTGGTGGAAGATGAACATGCACAGATTTCCTCAGTTGTCACCACTCACACAGAAATTCCTGGCACCACCACCTACCAGCGTCCCATCAGAGAGGCTCTTCAGCAATGCAGCTGGTGACATTATATCTGACCACCGCTGTCGTCTTCTACCAGAAAATGTACACAGTGATCTTGAAGTTCAACAGCCACCTCTTGGACATGTGACATTTCAGTTAGTCGTTAAATGTTGGAGTGACTCATTTGACTCATTCTGACTCTGATTTTACTTTATGTTGAGTATTTGAACATGTGTAATTAAGATTTATCATTTAATGTTGATTATAGACAACGCTAAGTGACTTATTTGACTCACTCTAGCTCTGGTGTTGTCTTATGTTGAACTAAATTCTCAAATCCGGCTCCGGTTCCGGCTCCGGCCGGATTTGAGTTCACAAATCCGGCCAGATCCGGCTCCGGCCGGATTTGGAAAAGTGAAATCCGGTACATCCCTACTTATAAATAATTACTGTGCATACTGTACATGTATGATGTCTCTTGTGTATTGGTATTTGTGGCAGATGCATACAACTTGCCTGCCATTGGACAAACGTGTACTTCAGCACATGAAACAGCTTGTTCATGCTGGTGTTCGACGGGTACCGGAAATGCGTCGGCACATTCGGCACTTTGTGGAGGAACAGTTATTTGCCGGTTCCACTGCTCCACCAGTAACTGACAGCCGATTTTGGCCAAGTGGCAAGGCAGTTATGAACTGCATTTATCGTGCTGTGAGACAATCCAGGTTAGTGTCATGTTATCACATACACAGTATGGCACATTGCACATTGTCTTCTGCATGTAATACTTATTATTCCGTCATACAGTTGTACCTCATATTGTCCCGACCGTTACTTTTTTGCATTTTGTGAAATAACGGAGCTGGCCAACATTTGCACATTTATGCACCCAGTCACGAGTTTGTTCCATACAGAGTCTGAAATGCTAGGTTTAGTTGACTTGACTGCCATTGACAATGCAGCAAAAAATTAAAAATTTGTCTGTACGTATCAGTGCATCTGTGACTAAGGGGAGTGCTCACAAAGCTTACACCACAAACTTGCACGATGCATCTGATCAAAGTTGTGAATTGTTCGAATGGTCGGCTGGGTATATTTAGCACAACTTTCCGGTATAACTTCTGTGATGTGCTGTCACCCCTGTAAGACAGTGTTGTGCATTGCTCATTGTGTTGTACCCTATATCAGCATGTCACTTTTGCACCGGTCATTACCAATCATGTCCTTCTACTATCACTTCCAGCACATACTACAATCATGCTATATATGCACCTCTGCAATGAGTGCTTGTAGTACTGAGCAATTATTGTAACTGAAGTCAACTTGGTACACCTATTAGTGTTAGCAGATCATCGACGGCATTCTTGCAACACTGTGGTACATAAGCAACGTTCTAATTAGTGTCGGGCATTTGTATTTCCGTGCTAATGACAACTTTCTGTAACTTTTTAATTTTGTCCACATTCACCTTTTGTGTCACTACAGTAATAGAACTTGTGTGGTATTTTTGCACTTATTTGCAGCATCCTGAATCCTTTCCTGCTGAATGTTATACTGAACATCGTTATTTCACTATATTTGTTGTCCGTCTACAGGCTTGGTGACACTGATGAATCATGTGTGGAGGAACTGCTGCAGTCACTGCGAGATGGCACCGCTGACAATCTTATTGTGGTCAACATTGGGTAGGTGTTGTTTATGTGTACTGCCTTCAGTAGACTAAACATGCAAGCGTATCACTGTTTCTGGAGTGACTGCTTGTGCGAATGCTACAGTGTTGTGTTCTACCCGTTTGTACATCTGTCACCTATTGTATGTATTTGGTGCACTTATTATGTGCATGTGTCCAGACGGGACGGATGCGATGCATCATCCCCAGTCATGTTTGCACATCAAAGCAAATGGCAGCAGCGCATGCTCACATTGTACGGCACTGATACCTGCCTCATTGACGCCACATACAAAACAACGGTATACGATTTGCCGTTGTTTGCTCTGTGCGTTATGACCAACGTCGGCTTTGTCACAGTCGCATCTCTGCTGCTCGTGGATGAGAGACAGGAGTCTATTGCAGCAGGCCTACGACAGGTTCTTCAGTGGAACCCAACCTGGAAGCCACGATACTTCATGAGCGACTTTCATGAAGGACAGATTGCTGCAGTCACTTCCGTCTTCCCAGGTTTGTAAGTGTAACTATCGCTTTAGTGCACTAGATCGTCGTGATGTGTGTAAATAACGTTGTTAAAGTTTACATTGAGTGTATGCATCACACTACAGTAACTTCTTGTCACAGTTTCTGCCTGAAAGTTGTACGAATGCCTAGTCTGCACATAGCGGCATCAGCTTGTTAGTTGTCTTTCGTTCCACTTCCCAAGTAACGACGTGGTGCTCACTGTAGATGCACGCGTTGGTCTATGCAAGTTCCACAGACTGCAGGCATGGAATCGGTATCTGTCCAACAAGCCGAACAAGGACAAGCTCTTACCATTGTATGTATTTCGCATGTTGTGCGTAACATGTGCTGTTCTGGCATGGAACATGTGTAGTCATTTGCTAATATGTATGCGATGCACACCACCACTGCGATGGCCAGAGGCAGTCTATTGGTACGTTAGCATGAGCAGGGGAACTCTGCGACATGCCTGTTACATGCGTCAGTATCTGAAGGACAACGCATCATACAGCAGTCGGTATCTTTTGCAGCAACAGCTGTACGTTATAGGAGACTGATAGTACCATGTATGCCCATGGTAGAAGTGAACAGTAGCTGATGTGAATATGGAGAAAATTCACCACCTTTCACATCTCGAAAAAATCCACATTACATTCTTTTACTGCGCGGTGCTATGAAGAGCATGGTTATGAGATTGAATCTTGTCTGTCTGTCCGTCCGTCTGGTTGTCCGTCCATAACGTTCAGTCACTGCGATCACATAGGCTTGGTATTCCTTGAAAATAATTTCACGGCCCAATTACCTTAAGGCCTATACGCTCACTGACCGCAACATGGGCGATCTGATGCAACAGGAACACCCCAAAGTTACGTTGGGGTTGGGGTCAGGAGCACATAAAAGCTGCAAAATGTTCGAAACTGTGCAACATAGGACCAACGTTGCTATTATCGACTAATAGGAAATTGCATATGCGGGGTTGCTGGAGTAGGATTGTCAAAGTTTGCCATGTCTAGCATACATACATAAGTGATCCACTAGCGACTACGTTCTTTGACAATAGTTCCCATTGAATGTGTAATCAAAATTATCACTCAGGAAAATAAATACTTATAAGTTAACATACATCTAAGTAGCCTATTAGTCATACCGTTCATACCAGTCACAAGAGAACACACCGTGGCAGTGTCGATTCACCACAATGTACCTTAACCTGATTTTACCAGAAATCATATAATGTTTTTTTACTTAGTTAACATTCTCGAATACCTACAAGAGTGCATCATATTCATATGTGATGCATTTCATTTGCTTACTAGGTTGGAAGCAGTAGCACAGTCTGCAACTGAGTCGGAGTACGACTGCAGTTTGTCGCAATTGTATGGATCACCCGAGTTTCAATCAGACAGTGTTATACAAACTTGGTTTGAACAGAAGTGGCTGCCACATTATGAGGCTGGTTTATTTATTTACATATACTCACTGTCTTGTATCCATTTGTGTGTCATTTATTTCGCCAAGTGAGTGAGTACTTTCTTAATGGCACATCAGCACAGAAACGGCCATTGAGTGCCTTAAAAGTTTTTATGTAAAAACATCTATGTATAGAAGATAACAAAATAGGTAAAATTAGCCGACATTTCGTATGTAGAACTGCCTCTTTGCCTACTTCTCGGTTACTGTGTGGCTGGCAGTTTCTTTGTGCACTGTAACATCAATGACAACTTGTGCATCATCTGAATTGTCACACTTGCCATTGGGCGTCACCTCAAGAGCTTCGCTTTTGGGATTCCACAATTTTTTCTCTCTGCCGTTGACAAAAGTGCATGGTTTCATGCACGTACCAAACATGTGTCAGCTCAATGTCACTTACAATGTCACATTAGCTGCTTTGTGTTCACTTACCTTTTTAGTTACCTTTGCTGCACACTTTTCACTTGTTAATGCAATTGTAGTGTAACTTGTAGTGTACTCAATGTCATTTGGTAACTTTTTATTCTGTCATCAATTGCACTTACACTTGGAGGCAGACAGGTCCAAACATTTATTTCACACCGGCTCTCTGTGTGTGGCATTTGCAGCGTTGGGTTGTTGCTTTCCAGCCGTCAGTGATCAGTACCCTCGTTGCAACTACCAATGGACTGGAACGCCAGCACGAGCACTTGAAGTACAGCTACTTGAGTGACATGTCCAACGGATCTCTGTCTGACGTAATCTCGGTCATTGTGAGGACATATGTGCCGAATTGTCAACGCAGGTAATACACATGCTACACATTATGCCTCTGGCAATATATTCACTATTGGACTCGTCAATGTGCTGCTGTCTGCCTGTCTCTATTCTAGCAGAAACTTTCCTCAACGCTTTTCGATGCCGTACCGTAACTCGTCTTCACGGTGGTTGATAATCATAATCACTGCAGCTAACTGAGCTTATCCTAGAGCATACGTCACTCTACAGTCATGGGATGCAGTTTTTCCCACTAGACACATTCTGAATAACAGTGGCAGCTAACAGCCTCGTACTTGACGTGCAAAGGGTATGCTCGCTGGACCCACTGTGTGGCATCGGTGCTACACATTTGATATGACTATACATGAATGCCTCGAAATTGGCTGTATGGGTTGGTGTACTAGTACTCGTACCTTGCAATTGTCATTGGGTGGCAGTTTGCTGGACAAAAAGATTTTCGGCTAACCTACGTTTCGTATTGTACCCAGTTCGCTCTTCGTAGCAGCCACGACAACACTTGCATAAACATGACACGCAAAGCACATGTAACACTTATGTACTACCTATTTTGTATGTGGGCAAATGTTGACAAAAATGACGCGGTCCGGTTGGATTGTGACAAAAATGGCCATGTACAGCCCAGGTTGAACCGGGTGTAATAACAAGAAGCCACGCTATCACAAAGATGACCGCGCGATGCACCCAATATGAGTTCCCTGAAAATTGTATGTAAGTGCAAAATCAGTAGACGATTGTGCACAATCTCCACATTGCAGTCATTATTCGTCAGTACACCGCTCATATGCTGCTTCCTGCTATTGGTTTGGACAGGTATGAAGAGAATAATGTGTCCTGTCTCGACAGCATTCGGCAATACAGCTCTGATGTTCCTGCCTTTCTGCGCAATAGACCAAAGTTCTTTGTGTCGCATTGCATGAAACGGATTCCACCATCATGTTCGGCAGTTCTCCCCGATGCCATTACTGAATCCGACGACGGTGTCTATGTTGTCAACAGCACTGAGGTGGAAGGAACAGTGTACACTGTTCGCATGCGCAGTGAACGTGACGTCAACGTTCCTTCCTGTGACTGCATGGATTGGAAGCGTCATTGCTTGCCATGCAAGCACATGCTTTCTGTGCTCATGACCTGTGTGCCAGACGGATGGAATGGCCTGCCTCAGTTTTATCGATTGTTGCCTCAGTTTAATCTGGATCCTGACATCGTAGCTGCTGCTTCCATGCCTCCCTCACCTGTTGTGCAATCGTCACAGTGTGCTTCTACTGGGACTACTGAGGCACAAAGGTCTATGCCTGCTAGTTCTCCTCCTCCGCTTGTCACCGATGTGTCATCTGATTCGTTGACAACACCTATGCTCGTTACAACAGCAACTACGTCAGATATGAGATCACTGCCGTCCATGCAGTCCGCTGTGCGACAAACGCTGAATGTCATGAGGAACTACACATATTCCATACACAGCACAGACTTTCTTCAACAGTCCCTGATGTCACTAAAGACACAACTGCAGGCATTCAAAGCAAATTCAGAGCATTCACAACTCCGGCAACAGTTTCGTCATGGTCGCAGGCTTGTGAGGTCCAGCATCGTAGCTAGTGGCCTTCGTCGACGTTTGGCAGCAGTCAGAGCGAAACGACGTGCCAAGAAGCAGTCTCGTCGAACTCGCAAAGCAGGTATGATGTATTGCAGTCGCTTCTTGACACTGAAACACATACTACGAGTAGTTGCTGTGGCATAAATTGAGGTCATTTCTCTGACGTTTAGGACACAGTTTCAGGTGTGTATGTGGCACATGATTCTGGCTTGTATACATTCTCTAAATGAGTGCTATTGTTTGTGTTTTTTGCTACTCTGTCAAAACATGATTCTGGCTTGTATACAGAGTTTTGTAGGCTGTAGTAGGTGCTGTGGCATAAATTGAGGTCATTTCTCTTACATTTAAGGCACAGTTTCAGGCTTGTATAAAGAGTTTTGTAGGCTGTAGTAGTTGCTGTGGCATAAATTGAGGTCATTTCTCTTACATTTAGGACACAGTTTCAGGTGTGTATGTGGCACATGATATGTATACATTGTCTAAATGAGTGCTATTGTTTGTGTTTTATGCCACTCTGTCAAAACATGATTCTGGCTTGTATGAAGAGTTTTATAGACTGTAGTAGT
>Ga0209788_1000351_pt1 | contig 12052 bp, 13 predicted proteins | sample WorMetLIZISLAND1_2_FD_187415 | JGI IMG/M metagenome (GOLD analysis project Ga0209788, IMG submission 187415) | Marine gutless worms symbiont microbial communities from Max Planck institute for Marine Microbiology, Germany - Olavius clavatus LIZARD... ...
TCTATTGGGGCAATCACTTTTAGGTCAAGGGTTACTGCGCCGACACGGTTGGGCTCGATGCCGAGAAGATTCGGGCTTACATCCAGTACCAAGAGAAACGGGAACGCCTGATGGAGCACGGTAGGCTGAAGTTCTAACTGACCGAACTCTAATCCTGGGGACCGCCGGATCTTGCCTCCTCTGGAGGCAAGGCCGATATATCCCCTTCTAGGAGTTATATCGAAAGCCCCCTTTCTAAGGGGGGCTTTTTACTCATGAATCTCCTCTGCGTGGGATGGAGCTCGTGACACGGAAGATATCCAATGCCGTCGCGAAGATCGCATTGGGCCTCGAGCCAGGAAATAGCACTGGGCAATCTACAGGCGCGCCGGGATTGAGGTTATGCCCCGGAGTACGTCGAGTCCATGTGGCTCATGCTCCAGCAGGATGAGCCGGATGATTATGTGGTGGCCACCGGCGAGCAGCACCCCGTCATGGAGTATGTCTCCAAGAGCTTCGAGGTCGTCGGTTTGGATTGGGAGCGGTATGTCAAGGTCGAGAAGCCGTTCCACCGCCTGATCGATATCGACTTCATGCAAAGCGACTGCTCGAAAGCGAAACGTGAAGCTGAGCTGGGAGCCGAAGACGAAATTCGACGAGTTGGTGGAGCTCATGGTGGGGGCGGATTTGGATCGGTGGCAACGTTGGCGGAGAGGCGAACGGTTTCCTTGGGACGCGCCTAATTTCCCCAATGAGACCAACCTGATCACCCGGGTATTGAGGGTCTGAAGGGAGAGCGAGGGGGCCTTGGAAAATCGCGTCTCTGCAATTTTTTCAAGTATTTGCGCGTCGTAAACGGAGTGACCGATAAGCTTGAGAAGAGCAGCTCACGCAAAGGCACAACGACACCACGTAAAGGCCATACCTGATAACCCGTTGCGTCGTAGCGCCGTCGCGCGAGATTAGGAAAACCATCGCTTCTCCCGACTTTGTTATTTCCAGGATTCGATTGTAGAGATATCTTCACAATGCATACCCGGAAACAACAGAGTTATAACGCCCCCCCCATGTCCCGGATGAGCGTGGTCTCAGTAGTCATTCCGACCTATCAGGAGCGGGACACGATCGGGACCATGGTCAGGGAGGTCGCCGCGGTGATGGGTACCCGCCGCTTCGAGATCATCGTGGTCGACGATAACAGCCCGGACGGGACGGCCGATCTGGCCGCGGGCCTAGCCGGGGCCTTATCCAGTCAAGGTGCTCCGACAGGCCGGCAAGTCGGGTCGGGGGACCGCGGTACGCTATGGCTTCGAGCAGGCCACAGGAAGTATCGTCGGCGGCCTGGATGCCGACTGGCAACACCCACCGGCTATTGCCGACACGCTTGTCCGGGCCGTCGAGCAGGGACACAATATTGCCATCGCCTGCCGCTATGTTCGGGGCGGCAGCGTAGTAAGGTTGACCCTTGTCACGCCGACTCATTTCCAAGATCGCGGCCCTGCTGGCCAGGATGTTGACCCCGGTCAGGGATTCCGGCAGCGGCTGCTTCTTCGCAAAGCGGGCGATCATCGAGAGCATGCGGTCCGATACGAAAGGGTACAAGACCCTAACTCTGTATCCTGTATCCTGTATCCTGGCCGACGGCCATTATTCGTCCGTGCAAGAGGTGCCCTGTCGGTTAGGGTCCAGAAAACCGGAGCGTCGGCATTTTTCACGAAACCCGAAATGGGGTCCGTCCGATTTCGGGTGCACAAAATGAGGCGACGGCCATGGCCTTCGGCGGCCCGCGTTCGTCCTGCGTCCGTTCCGGCGCACACTCCGCGCAGCACCAGGACTCCCGCAATGACTGGACGCCGTGTCGCATGGCTTGGCCTTTCGTCTCCGCTGGCGCTCACGCGCCGCACTCCGACGAAATGCACGACCCTACGCCTTCGCGGGGGTCGTCGCACTCCGCTCGTCGCTTACGCTCCCTCGCTTTCCTGGGCTCTTCCCAGGGAACAAGCAAGCTGGATGTCCGGGAGGTTATTCGCTATCTTCCGTTGCTGTGTCGACTGTATTGGCGGCCTGGATGAGCAAATCAACCGCCTCGACACGGCCGTTGGTGAGCCTGAAATCGAACGCATTGAGGAGGCCTGGCCAGTGCTTCTAAGCGTCTTGGCCACCGCCTTGATCGGCTCCAAGCGGCAACGGCGCGCCCAGCTGTATCATCTGTCGGGGAGCGGCTCGGCCTGCACCGCGCTCTGAGCGCTGTGGAAGAGCTCGCGTAACGTCTCCTGGATCCGGAAGCCACGGTGTGTCTTGAGGTTTCGGCGCTTGAGTTCCGCAAACCGGCTTTCTGGCGGTTACTTCCAAGCGTGCTTGTCCTGGAGCCAGATATAGCGGGTGCGCCGCCGCTCCGGGGCCCTTTTGACTTCTTGGCGACGCACTGCGTCAATCGCCCTGTTGACGAGCTGAATGACGTGAAACTCATCGAAGGTGATTGCGGCCCAGGGCAGATGCTCACACACGCCAGCCTGGTAGCTTGCCGACATACCCACACAGACCGCGCAGCTGTTCCCGGCACAGGCACCATGAGCCTCGAGCGCATCGGCAAATTGGGCCACGCCCCGGGCTTTTCGCCCTTCGCAGGCATAGAGCACACGCTGGGCGTCGAGGTCGTGAAATAGGCTGATGTCATTGTGTCCGCGCCGTGAGGCGGTCTCGTCGAGACCAGCCGAGGTGACGAGCGTGTCGTGGACCGGCGGATATTCCACCCCACACTGCGGACAAGAACAACGTGTCCCCGAGGCGAAGGCGCGGTGGAAATCGATCCGGCCCGATTGGGGATCGAAGGCCACGTCAACGACCTCCCAGGGAGCCGGAAGGCCGAGCGCAAGGGTAAAACGACAACGGGTCCATGATGAAAACCTCCGACGTTTGGCTTGGCGACGGGTCCGAGCCTACAGGCGAAAAGAAGGGCACAGAGCAGGCTTGGAGCGGGCTACTCACAACCAAACGTAAGAAAGCCGGAAAACCCCCGTCCCGGTAGCCGTTTGCAGCGGAGGCCAAAGCGATGTTCCAATTTATAAGGAATCATACCGATGAAGAAGATATCATCGTCTTCTCCAATCCGCGCACGATACGGTTGATGACGGATCGAATTGCAATCGCCTGTTTTATGGAGAAGGATATCCCCATGGGTGATTATGTGGTAATCCGGGAGCAGGAAAGACTCGAAGGTCGTTACCGTCAGGCATCGAAGGATCTACCGCAGCGGGAAACCTTATTCGAGAACGCAGGATTCACGGCTATCAAACTCCGAAGGAATCACCGGGGACTCCCTCGCGGGTAATGTTTTAGTTTTGTTATGCCCAGTGTAGCGGATACCGTGAAAAATCCCACTTACAAGGTTCCCTTTATTTGGCAAGGACAAGATTTATAGCACTATTTAAAATTCAAGCCCCCCGTAGCAATGGTGCGATGGGGGCCTCGGAATGCCGCGACCGAAAGCCCCTCTCCCCTGGCGGGAGAGGGGTTGAAGAGAGGGGGGAGTAAACCGGGGGGGCTGGGTACCGGCTCTATTCGGTGGGTATCGATATAAAGGCACCCTTGAGAAATTAGTAGTGTTATAGCTCGGTTGCTTTCAGGTATCCATAATTTAAAGATATCTCTGACATCAATCCTAGAACCAATAAATCAATAACACTACTTCCTCACGGAACAGGGATGCCCCGCCGGCTCTCAAGCATGAAAGTGTTCGAGAACCGGGAGCGAAAATTGCCGGGATGACCTTTTTCAAGGTCCCGAGCCGGTGCCCTATAACTAGGAGTTTTCACCGTACCCCGCATGACCCCGAGACGCACCTATGCCGGATAAGCGCTACGATCCCCGGACCCTGGAGCAGGCTTGGTACCGCACCTGGGAAGAGAAAGGCTACTTCGCGCCCACGGCCGGGAGTGGAGGCTATTGCATCATGATCCCGCCGCCCAATGTGACCGGCCGCTTGCACATGGGCCATGCTTTCCAGGACACCATCATGGACGCCTTGGTCCGTTATCACCGCATGCGGGGTGAGCCGACCCTCTGGCAGGCGGGTACCGACCATGCGGGCATCGCGACCCAGATGGTGGTCGAGCGCCTGCTGGATGCCGAGGGGAAGACCCGCCACGACTTGGGCCGCGAGGCCTTTACCCGGCGGGTGTGGGACTGGAAGGCCGAATCCGGCGGCACCATCACCCGCCAACTCCGGCGCCTGGGCGCATCCCTGGATTGGGAACACGAGCGCTTCACCATGGGTGAGGGCCTCTCCGGCGCGGTACGCGAGGTCTTCGTACGCCTGTTCGAGAAGGGCCTGATCTATCGCGGTAAACGCCTAGTCAATTGGGATCCAGTGCTCCACACCGCAGTCTCGGACCTGGAGGTCCTGTCCACGGAAGAAAGCGGCCATCTGTGGGACCTGCGTTACCCCCTGACCAATGGCCAAGGCCACTTGGTGGTCTCCACCACCCGCCCCGAGACCCTTCTGGGGGACTGCGCGGTAGCCGTGAATCCGGAGGATGTGCGTTACCACCACCTAGTCGGTGAGCTCGTCCATCTGCCCCTGACCGGCCGCCGCATACCCATCTTCGCCGATCCGCACGCAGACCCGGAGCTGGGTACCGGCTGCGTCAAGATCACCCCCGCCCACGACTTCAAAGACCACGAGGTCTGGCTGCGTCACCGGGATGAAACCGCCATCGCCGAGCAGCCCCACGGCGGGCTCATCAATATCTTCACCCCCGATGCCACCATCCGCGAGAACCTGCCGGAGGAAGGCGAGCTCATACCCACGGCTTATGTCGGACTCGACCGCTACGCGGCACGCCAGCGTATCCTCGAAGACCTGACGGACTCGGGCCTATTGGCCCAGGTCAAGGAGCACCGGCTCCAGCAGCCCCGAGGCGACCGTTCGGGGGCCGTCATCGAGCCCTACCTCACTGATCAATGGTATGTGAAGATCAAGCCGCTGGCGGACCCGGCCATCGCCGCGGTGGAAGAGGGGCGCATCCGTTTCGTCCCGGGCAACTGGAAGCACACCTATTTCGAGTGGATGCGCAACATCCAGGATTGGTGCATCAGCCGTCAGATCTGGTGGGGCCATCGCATCCCCGCTTGGTACGACCACGAAGGCAACGTCTACGTCGGCCGCTCGGAGCAGGAGGTGCGCGAGCACCATGGCCTGATGCCCGATTTCCCCTTGCGGCAAGACTCAGATGTGCTCGACACTTGGTTCAGCTCCGCCCTTTGGCCCTTTTCGACCCTGGGCTGGCCGGAACGGACACGGCGTCTGAAGACCTTCTACCCCACCTCGGTGCTGGTCACCGGATTCGACATCATCTTCTTCTGGGTCGCCCGCATGATCATGCTGGGACTCGAGTTCATGGAGGATGTGCCCTTCCATGAGGTGTACATCCATGGCTTGGTACGGGATACCCACGGCGACAAGATGTCCAAATCCAAGGGCAATGTGCTCGACCCCATCGACCTGATCGACGGCATCGCGCCGGAGTCCCTGGTGGCCAAACGCATCCAGGGCATGATGCAGCCTCACCTAGCCGAGAAGATCGCCGCCCGGACCCGCAAGGACTACCCCCGGGGTATCCCCGGATTCGGCGCCGACGCCCTGCGCTTCACCTTCGCGGCGCTCGCCGCCACCGGCCGTGACATCAAGTTTGACCTGAACCGCATCGAGGGTTACCGCAACTTCTGCAACAAGCTGTGGAACGCCGCCCGCTATGTGCTCATGAACACCCGGAGCAAGGATTGCGGGGCCGCCGGAGGCGAGGTCCGGTTCAACGCCGCCGACGGCTGGATCCGCTCCCGCCTGCAAAGGACCATCGCCGCGGTGAACGAAGCGATTCGGGGCTATCGCCTCGACCAAGCCGCCCAAGCCATTTACGAATTCACCTGGAACGACTTCTGCGACTGGTACCTGGAGCTCTCCAAGCCGGTGCTCAACGACCCGGATGCCGGGCCGGAGGCCCAGCGGGGTACCCGCTGCACCTTGGTGCAGACCCTGGAGACCCTACTGCGACTGGCCCACCCTATCATCCCCTTCATCACCGAAGAGCTTTGGCAACAGGTCGCGCCCCTGGCCGGAGTCACGGGCGATACCATCATGCGGGCTCCCTTCCCCGAGGCCGATGCCGACCTCGAGGATCCGGCCGCGGAGGCCGAGTTGGGCTGGGTCATGCAGCTGGTCCTCGTCGTACGACGGATCAAGGGCGAGATGGATATTCCTCCCAGCAAGCCCCTCCCTGTCCTGCTGCAGAACACCTCCGACCAGGACTTAGCCCGGCTGGAGGCCAACCGCCACTACCTGAATGCCCTCGCCCACACCCGATTCATCCGGGTGCTGGCAGCCGATGCGCCGGCCCCCGAGTCCGCCATCGCCCTGGTGGGCGAGATGAAAGTCCTCATCCCCATGGCGGGACTCATCGACCGGGAGGCGGAGCTCAAACGCCTCGGCAAGGCGATCGACAAGCTGGAGGCGGACCTGGAGCGGACCCGCAATAAGCTCGCAAACCCCCATTTCGTGAATAAGGCGCCGCCGGCGGTAGTCCAAAAAGAGTGTGACAACATTACCGAGCAGGAGGCCGCACTGGTCAAGTTGCAAGATCAGCTGGAGAAGATTCGGGCGATGGTGGTGTTCTGATCTTGTTGTTACCGAGAATGGGCAACTGCAAGGGTTGTCCCGGCTGGCCACGGAATAGAGGCGATAGGGTCAAGGTTGCAGTAAGGGCGATTCGTGAATCGTCCCTACGTTGGTTCCCTACACACCGAAAATAACAAATTTATAGCACCACCCCAAAAGGACATTTGGCCACAGCATACAGACTGGATCCAAAACGTTGAGAAGATGATTTCAAGAGGAGGAAATTATGAAAACGCGACAAAGATCAAATATATTCATGAAAGTCAACATGTTGCAGAAGTCGACGTAGAATTGACCGGAGCGTCGCCATTGTTCGCGAAACCCGAAATGGGGTCCGTCCGATGTCGGGTGCGAAAAATTAGGCGACGGCCATGGCCTTCGGCGGCCCGCGTTCGTCCTGCGTCCGTCCCGGCGCGCACTCCGCGCGGCACCAGGACTCCCGCAATGACTAGACGCCGTGTCGCATGGCTTGGCCTTTCGTCTCCGCCGGCGCTCACGCGCCGCACTCCGACGAAACGCTCGGCCCTACGCCTTCGCGGGGGTCGTCGCTCTCCGCTCGTCGCTTACGCTCCCTCGCTTTCCTGTGCTCCTCCAAAGAAATTATAGGCTAGTACCGTGCCATTCCGGCACTGAGCGACGCGTGTATTGTGCTGAATGCGAATCCTGAGTTTTATTTCATTTTTAATGAGATAGCGAACAAATTCCGTACAATTCCGTACCGATGGATTCTCTATCGGCGAGGTAGCCATCAATTTTTTCCACCCCGAATAGCTCAATAAATCTATTGCTGATGTGGAATGCATTCGTCCGTATTGGAATTGCCTGTTTTATCTGACAGGATCGATAACACGGGAATCGCCACACCTTGCTGGACGATCGCCAAGCACAGAATATTGATATGGGTTTGACCGAATTTCCAGTTGGTCCGACCCAGGGTCAGTAGATACTGACCCTCGGGCAACTGACTGGCAATAAACCGAGCCACGGTGGAGAAGTCGAGAGGAAAGGTTCTGAACAGGCGTTGAATGTGTTTATACTTCGAGTCTTTCAAGGCGCCACCGGGAAGAGCAGTGGCTAATTGCGCGAAATTGACGGTCCTGGCCTTAGATCAAAGCGATAATCAGACCGGCCAGGCATTTGGTTCTGACCAAGTTCCAACCGAAACAGCCAGGCAACAGAGGCACAAGAGCGGCGGTATTCTGATCCATCGCTGGGAGCCCTCAGAAAAAATATCTATTATTAAAGGGTTATGCCAAAATTCAGCAAGGGTAGCTTGAACGCCCGGCTCAACTGTAACAAATTTCGGTCTTTTTTTGGCGTAACCGCTGACGAAGCACCATATTGACCTTCTCTAGCCAACGATTATCTGTCCTCTTACGTATAGTAGTAATTAACGGTAACTATTCAGGACCTCTTGCCAAGCGGTAGGCTATACATGTAATCTATTCCCGTGTCGGAACAACCCACCCTAACCTACTCTCCGGAAAACCTTGACGACGAGCTTAAGCGGTTGCGTGAATGAGTTGCGGAGCAGACAGTGTTCATTGCGCATCTGCGCGAGCGCATCCGGGAGGTTCAAGAAGCCGCCACCACGCTCGCAACGCCAACCCAGCGGGCGCAAGCCCAGTGGACAACCGGGCCGACGCGGTGTCACTCGCTCCCCTGGTCGATCACCCCGACCAGTGCGGGATCATCCCGTTGACGGGGACCTGCGCCTGCGGACGTTGCGGCACTGGGATCGCGGTTACAGTGCTCGCGGAGCGACGCCAAGTGGTCGAGGTGGTTGATCCAGCGTAAGGTCGTCGCACCCCCCAGCGCGCCGTACGGGTGGCCGCCACCCGCCCGGAGGCGCCAGTCAACGCGATTCGCCGCGCACTCGTCGCCGCGCCAGTGGCCCATGCCGACGAAACCGGCCGGCGCGTGAACGGCAACCTGTACCGGCTACACGTACTCAGCACCGACCGGTTTACGGCCTGCTGCCCTCATCCCAAACGTGGGGCCGAGGCCCCGGATGCGTTCGGCTTGTTGGCGCCGTTCGCTGGCGTACTCGTGCATGATCATGGGTCAGCCTGCCAGCGCTACTCATGTTGGCAGGCCTTCTGCAAGGCCCATCATCTACGTGAGCTAACCGCTATCGCTGAGAGGTCCCCAAGCCAGCCGTGGGCAACCGATATGATCGCGCTGTTGTGCCAGGCCAATGCCCTGGTCGGCGAGGCCCAGAACCTCAAGGCATTGCCCACTGGCAACGTCGAGCGCTTGCGGACCCGCTACGACACCATCCTCACCGAAGCCGAAGCCGGCAATCCTCCCCGTCCCCGCCGTCCCGGCACCCGCGGGCGGATCAAACAATCCCCGGCCGGCAACCTCATTCGGCGACTGCGCGAGCACCGCAACGAGGTCCTGCGCTTCCTCACCGACCTGCGCGTTCCCGGCGACAACAACCCGGCCGAACGCGACCTGCGAACGCCCAAACTCCAACAGAAAGTCTCCGATTGTTTCCGCTCCGATACCGGCGGAGATGCCTTTGCCATCCTCCGCTCCTGCCTTTCGACCCGACGCAAACAGTCCGACGATATTTTCAACTCGCTCGTCCTGACCTTCCAGGGGCAACCCCCAATGCCCCAATTGGTACCCGCAGTTCAAGTCGGTAACCGGCATAATTCCAAATATTTCTTTTTTAACCAATTGTTTATCATGAATTTCCGGTCATAACGTTGGGACACTAGTGTTACCGACCAAAAGATCGGGCCGACATATCGGTAGTGTTTTAATTTTGTTGTGTCCAGTGTAGTCAGTACCGTGAAAAATCCCACTTTCAAGGTTCCCTTGATTCGGCAACGACAAGATTTGTAGTCCGATTGAAAATTCAAGGCCCCCCCGTAGTGATGGTGCGATGGCGGCCTCGGAATTCCGCGGAGGAGCCCAGGAAAGCGAGGGAGCGTAAGCGACGAGCGGAGTGCGATGACCCCCGCGAAGGCGTAGGGCCGAGCGTTTCGTCGGAGTGCGGCGCGTGAGCGCCGGCGGAGACGAAAGGCTCGGCCATGCGACACGGCGTCCAGTCATTGCGGGAGTCCTGGTGCCGCGCGGAGTGCGCGCCGGGATGGACGCAGGAGGAACGCGGGCCGCCGAAGGCCATGGCCGTCGCCTAATTTTTTGCACCCGAAATCAGACGGACCCCATTTCGGGTTTCGCGAACAATGGCGACGCTCCGGAATTGCGCGGCACCGGCTCGCAATTTCTTTCGTAACTTGGCACGCGGCGAAGTCATCCAACTGAGGGGACAACGGGTGTTTGGGGTCAGAAGCTCTCGGTCACGGGAACGCGCTTGATGAGTGGTGAATCCCTCATCATTCTCAGTCCGGATGCCTCTCGGGGTCACCGCCATCCTGGGCGACGATAAACGGCGTTGGGAGATCAAAACCTTATTCAAGACCTCGAAGAGCCAAGGATTCGATTTTGAAGCAACCCGTCTGACCAGGTTGGATCGTATTGAAAGGCTTCTGGCCTTGTTAACGATCATCTTCTGCTGGGCGCATCTCCTCGGGGAATGGTTACACGAGCAAAAACCGATCCCAATCAAGAGTCATCACCGTCCGGCCATCAGTATTTTCAGGTATGGTTTGGGCTGGCTGAGAGAGGTTTTATTCAATACAACGGAAAAACCTGAGGCGTTTTACTAGGCGGTCGCTTTATTCGAAGAACCACGAAGATCAACCTAGCCATCTGATTTTAATGGGAAAGTTATTTCCTGTACTGTGAATAGTGCTATAAATTTTGTCGTTGCCGGTAACTATTCAGGACCTCTTGCCAAGCAGTAGGCTACGCGCGTACCCATGGAACCATGCCTGAACAGCACGCCCTAACCCATTCTCCGGAAAGCCCTGACGACGAGCTTAAGCGGCTGCGTGAACGGGTGGCGGAGCAGGCTGCGATCATTGAGGGGCAAACTGCGACCATTGAGCAGATGCATGAGCGCATTCAGGAACTCGAAGCACGTCTGGCTAAGGATAGCCACAACTCCAGCCGGCCACCATCCTCGGACTCTCTGTTCAAGAAGCCACCACCACGTTCGCGGCGCCAACCCGGCGGGTGCAAGCCCGGTGGACAACCGGGTCGGCGCGGCGTCACCCACTCCCTGGTCGATGACCCCGACCAGTGCGTGATCCTCCCGCTGCCGGGGACCTGTGCGGGCCGGCGCGGCGGCACCGGGATCGCCACTACGGGGCTCGCAGAGCGACGCCAAGTGGTCGAGGTGGTGATCCAACGTGAGGTCATCGAGTACCGCATTGTCAGCGGGACTTGTGCCTGCGGGCGCGTGCAACGCAGCACGTTTCCCGCGGGGATCGAGGCCCCGGTGCAATACGGACCGGGCGGGTCGGCCTTTGCGGTGTACATGACTCCATATCCGCTGCGGCCCTACCAGCGCACCGCCGAGGTGCTCAATGAGCGGGCCGGCCTGGCGATCTCACCGGGCACCCTCCAGCGCACCGTACGGGTGGTCGCCGCTCGCCCGGAGGCGCCAGTCACCGCGATTCGCGACGCACTCGTCGCCGCGCCGGTGGCCCATGCCGATGAAACCAGCCGGCGCGTGAACGGCAACCTGTACCGGCTACACGTACTCAGCACCAACCGGCTTACGGCCTGCTGCCCTCATCCCAAACGCGGGGCCGAGGCCCTGGATGCATTCGGCCTTTTGTCCCAATTCGTGGGCATACTGGGGCATCACCACCGGTCAGCCTACGAGCGCTACCAATGTCTGCATGCCTTCTGCAAGGTCCATCATCTGCGCCAGCTGATCGCCATCGCTGAGAGGTCCCCGAGCCAGCCGTGGGCAACCGATATGATCACGCTGTTAGGCCAAGCCAATGCCCTGTCGGCGAGGTCCAGGACCAGGACCTTGAGACGCTGCCCGCCGGCAACGGCGAGCACTTGCGGACCCGCTACGACACACCATCCTCAGCACAGCCGAAGCCGGAAATCCTCCCCGTCCCTGCCGTCCCGGCACCCGCGGGCGCGTCACACAATCCCCGGCCGGCAACCTCATTCGGCGGCTATGCGAGCGCCGCAACGAGGTCCTGCGCTTCCTCACCGACCTGCGCGTTCCCGGCGACGGAGGAGCACAGGAAAGCGAGGGAGCGTAAGCGACGAGCGGAGAGCGACGACCCCGCGAAGGCGTAGGGCCGAGCCTTTCGTCGGAGTGCGGCGCGTGAGCGCCGGCGGAGACGAAAGGCCCGGCCATGCGACACGGCGTCCAGTCATTGCGGGAATCCTGGTGCCGCGATCCCGGTGCCGCAACGTCCGCAGGCGCAGGTCCCCGTCAACGGGATGATCCCGCACTGGTCGGGGTGATCGACCAGGGAGCGAGTGACACCGCGTCGGCCCGGTTGTCCACTTGGCTTA
>Ga0209788_1000352_pt1 | contig 12032 bp, 9 predicted proteins | sample WorMetLIZISLAND1_2_FD_187415 | JGI IMG/M metagenome (GOLD analysis project Ga0209788, IMG submission 187415) | Marine gutless worms symbiont microbial communities from Max Planck institute for Marine Microbiology, Germany - Olavius clavatus LIZARD... ...
GACCTGTACGGCCTGGTGATGGCCGTGTAAACAGGCCAGCAATAGAGGCGTCCGACCGTCAACGTCATCGTCATTCGTCTCATGGTTACTGGCCTGGATCAGCGCCTCAATACAGCTCACATTGCCGCTTCTACACACACACAACAATCGCTAATGAAACGACGTGGAATAAAGGCTAAAGGTTAAACGATAGGTCTCGTGAACAATTCATCTCACGGGGCGTCACTTGCCATATGGGATCACCCGTGACACAAGCGAATGCGCCCCGCCTAATCCCAGTCAGACAGGCTGGTACTCGATTACATTAACCCGGAGTGACGGAAGACTGAGTTGACCTAGGTGGCTGGGTAAGTGCCGAGACGGTTTACGTGTCAGTACACTGTCACCAATCCAAGTAGTAACCGTGCCCGGTAGAGCAACTACGTTGGTCGCGACCAATACGTTACCACTACACCATGCTGCCACCAAAATATCTTTTTATCATGTTCGACTATTAATAGACACGCTTGGACGATTCGTGTATTCGTTGGGACACACTGAACAAGACGCCCAGCTGTTGCTGAAAAAGAGCCGATCGTACGGCGTTGTCTGAAGCATGCTGACGATGGCTATTCCAAACGTGGAAAGTTCGCTTGTTCGCAATATGATTTTAATTCATTCGCCAGATGGCACCAACGTCTATGGTTCAAGAGGCGGAGAGTTGGAGGGGATAGGGTTGGTGTAGGGGGTTGAAAATTATAGCATCGTGTCTCCCGAGGGGGAACTTCAAGTTCCCTATCGAGATACTGGATGTTATAACTTTCAACCCCCTCCTAGTATCTCGCGTATAGAAAACATACTGAACTTAACGGCGAACAACTTGACAGAGAAAATGCTTATATGCTAAAAGATACGATATAGCAGAGTAGTTTGGCTGTTGGGCTGCATTAACTGGACTTACTGGAGTCTCAATTAAAAAGTTCGGTAAAAGAAATAGACACGCCTAGATTGCGAGTGTATAGGCGTACTTACTGGGCGGCAATGTGAAGTGCCGAACTTTCTTCTTGGTCCTTGGCGTCAGGTCGAGCTCCGACTTCGAGAAGAGTCTTCAATACCTGAGCCATAAACACGTCCACTCATCAATCAATCAATATTATTGTTTTATAATGATCTAAACAACGAACAGCTAGGACCACAAAGTCAAGGTAGTTTGCACAGTCTGCACAGTTAAAAAGACTTAAAAGTAGGGCCACGGCCCCTCTGGACCCCCGGTTCCACTGCGATAACGATAATAACAACAATAGTCAACAATATACACGTTATATACACATACGACATATACGTACACAGATACCGGTATGGCCTAAAAGATACATCTGGTCTAAATTGTATTTCACACTCTCAAAAAAAGCACGTAGAAGCTTTCAACTGCTGAAAAATAGTGTAATGTAATGTAATAATATGACAAAATTGGAGCCTAAGCTTAGCTACTAATACAGGGCGCTTTACACAGTGCTCTAAAAGGACATACTAAAAATGTAAGTCGTGAGGTATGTCTTGAAGGTGAGAGGTGACAAGCAGTCAGTGACGAACTGAGGTAAGTTACTGTTCCATGCATGTGGCCCAGGTCCAGCAACCGCGAAGGCCTGGTCTCAAAGTGATGAACTATTGCGTTGCTGGCACCACAAGAGCGGATGACGACGCAGACCGCAGTCGGCGGCGCGACGTTGCTTCAGCAAGTTCAGCAACAGGCTGAATGACATCTTGTAGCTAGCGTGGTGCAGAGCAACGAAGACAGTTGTACAGCAAAATGCACGGCTTGTAAGTAGATCTGCCCATGTTATAATCATTTTCTGTACCGGAGACCTAAGTTTCGGTGTTCCTGTAAAATTACGTCAGTAACGCTATCAGTTCGTGGCTGGCGCCAAAATTCTCGCGCTATTCTATCAGCTGGTACCGTGCCGCGGGTGCAACGCGTGCGGCGAAATAGATTACATAATATCTGAGACTATTGTATACGGCCGCAGGCTCAGATAACGAACCCGAACCCGGAATTGGACGATCAACGTGCACAGCCTTACCGCGACGTTGCCGGTATACGCGGCGTAGTGAAGCACGGTTTGGTCGTTTTTGTCCGTGTAATCCAGCAGACTTTTAACGCCGTGCTACACCAATATGCCACACATGCACACAACAATTAAACAACAACAACGACGACGACGACGACGACAACGACGACCGCTGAGAGTCTAATAATCACAGGAAAAGAAAGGACAAAACAGAAACAATTCCTCCTGTCAGGCAGTAATTTGCCAAAATGGCAGCTATGACGCAGAAAAGTGCTGCCATGTGGTGAGTGCACACGAAACGCCTGCCGGCGCATATGGAGCAGCGACGGCAGTTCCTGATCTATAGTAAATGGCAAGAAGCCCTTCCTGTTGCCAACCAACAGGCTGCGCGAAACCATTGAGGGATAATGCAGATCATAACTCTAATGATAAAATAAGGTCTTAACATGAAGTGCAGCACGAAAACCGACTCGAAGGTTGGGTAACAAAAGGTAACGAGATATCTTCGGAAGCAGGTCAATGGCCTCTTTTCCCTGCTACACTATACTTTCCGGTACTAAATTTCGCATACTTATAAATACAACTATTACATGTACATTTAAGTTATCTTCCGGCAGCAGGTGGGTCGGTTCTATAGCCATATACAAAGTCACGCATAGCGTAGACCAAAATGTATCTAGCCTTGACTTGAAACTATTGACAGACTCAGCAGATACACATTAGCCTATCAGGCACAGGCAGACTATTCCATATAGGTACAAGTCTTCGAAGGCAGAAACAAAGTGACGCCGTACCTTAAGTAACGCCAGTAACGTCTCGAAGTGTGCATACTGAACTGTCCAGTGAAGAGCGGTCTTGAGTGAAGTGTCGGACTCGGCAATCTGTGCTCCATTACTGAGAAGAAACTCCGCCGCCTCCGTCTGACCCTTCCAGCAGGCACAGTGCAACGGCATCATATTCTTCTTGTCCTTCGCATTGATGTTACCGCCCTGCACAGAACCGCACGTACCATCATTGCTGTATGAGCCACTAGCCAGGGAGTTTGGGGGGGGGGCTACAGCCCACTGAATCTGACAAAACAATTTTTGGGGCAATCCCTAAATTTTTCGGGCAGTAGCCAGCAGCCAACAATGAAAAAGAAATATTTTTTGGCATTTATTAAATGAAAAAATCGAATTCATTCCGTCTAGCGATATGATGAAGTTACAGAAGTGTGGGATTTTTTTTACAAATTATTGAGTGCAGGGGTGAGTCGGGCAAAGCAATTTTGAATGAAACACTAGCATCTATAGTTTCAGTTCGTTGTATATTTGATAAGGTTAAATAAGCAGTTTTTTTCGGACGCTGTCGAAATATTTTTCGGGCAACCAACCCCTAGAAAAAAATTGGCCCGCACGCCTATGAATAGCACACACGGCGCTTGTGCACAGCACAGCATTAAGCAGTAACAATAAGCGAAACTTTTGAACAGTTCTAGTACTTACGCGCTTGATAAGAAACTCGAGAATGTCAACTTTGTTGTACAGCGCAGCCCTATTATGAACAACACAACCAATCACAATCAATTTCATATCTCTGCCTCCGATAATATTATTGAAAACTGCATCAGATTACCGCAAACTACGCTCACTGTACGTACATACTTTGTGAAAATTGCACAATATTATTCTGTTACATGTGTCTGTAGGTACTGATTCAAAAAGTAGCACAAGTACAACTTCTACAAAAATCACTTACCACGTGTGCAATTTAGCGAATCACTAAACATGATTCTTGATTCAAAAAAGACAAATTATATCAATTTTCGAGTAACTGAAAAAAGCAAAGCAGCTAAAACTATTTTTATGAATAACAGATGAAGCCACTTCATTTTCCGCTTACCGTAAGCAAAAATAACGGCCACAGCTGGTAAATTTTAGTCGAATTTATTAAAGATAATAAAATTAGATAATTAAAAATTCACAACTTATCGACAAAAACATCAGCGTGATTCATAGTAAGCTATAATCATAGTACATATTGGGGGACAATCCCTGTTAGTCATTTTCCTTCCTTTCCCTTTCCTTCTTTTCCATCCATTTCTTTCTCCTATCCCCATCCAAAGCATCTTCGTCCCCTACAGCCTTTTGCAGCTAGGCGTGGATACTCGTGATAATGGGTTTACCACCGGGTGGAGCCAAGCCGGTATGGACAGACCGGCATGGAGAGTTTGGCGACTCGTGGATGCGGCTACGTCCTCGTGACACGCTCCAAAGAGAGAGGAGCCAATAGCCTAGTAAAATACGTTAAACTTGCTCTACGTCCACCACAATCAAGATTATGTATACAGATAAAAAGAATAACAGTCGACAGTTGCACCTGTGAATGGGCGTGGATTGTTCCAAGTCACGACTGTTGATGTCGGCGCCATGGTAGACAAGCACTCTGGCTATGTCCAGATACCCGCATGTCGCCGCCACGTGTAGCGGAGTGGACAGGTTGTTCTACGAGAAACACACAAGAAGCTCAGCTACAGCAGAGAAACAGCGCGTCAGTTATACGCATAAAAGCTAACTAACTGACAGTGCAATTTACTGAACACCACAGCTTTGTACAACTACACACCAGCTAAAGTCGTCGTATCGATAGTGCTTTCTAAAAGGGAGAGAAAAAAGACAGGACCGACACGACACAGGCCTACCGAATAATGAAATTTACAACAAAAAGAATGTGATAAAAATCGACATAAAAATACAACACTGTGAAATAAACTAATATAAAAATAACATCGATATTGGAGTTGAAACAGAGAGAAAACGTTATTGAAATCAACCGACCTTTTCGCAGTTGACGTCCGCGCCGTGGCTCAGTAACAGATTAACAACCTACGCACAATAATCAATCCATCAATCAATCAATCTTTATTCCCCAAACAAGGCAGCAGAACATGTCAAAATAAGATGCAGTAAAAACGCAACCGCAACTATAAATAGAACGTTAACAACACATTCTATAAATCGTATTTTGACGTCCAGATACTCCCAAAACGGCTTGAATACACACGTGGCATTGACGTATATCGTATATGATATTCGATTCATTGGCGTACTTTCTAATTAAACTCGTCGTGTGCCTGAGACAGTGTGTGTTTTATATCATGAAATGTGTTATTTTAACGTCAAAATGGACCAAAACGGCAAAACGTCTTTGGCGGTCTGGTTACACCCGGACACGCTGCGGGAGCTTACGGCGCTTCGGACATGCAGGTGGCGGAAAGTTAGAAAGTGGAAAGTGACGGGAAGGGAAGGGAGGGAAAAGAGGAAAAGGAAAGTGGAAAAGGTGGAAAGTGACTACCAGCAATTAACCTCCATTGTCAATTAGTGTGTACACTAAGGACTGAGACACGTACATGTATCTATGCAGCTTAACCTCTTATCCACGAAATCCACCTAGTCACAGTAATCGCTCATCACCTTTCACAATGACCAACCTGCCGTGAAGTCAGGTAGCAACCGACAGTCTATTATGGAAATGTCTTGTGAAGTTTTGAGTCAGAAGTAAAAGAAGCCGTGTGTACTGTGTAGTGTTGAGTGAAAACTGCTTACTTCAGTGCTTCCGTTCTGTACGGCGAGATGTAACGCCGTGTTGCCTTCTTTGTCGCACGCCTTTATATAACTCTTCTCTTTATCTGTGCCGTACCGCTGAGCTGAACAGTCGTCACCGACAGTTTCATTACGAGACAATCGTAATTACGTGCGTCTCAACCAAGCGTTCCGCAGAGAAATTCTAACTCTCTTATGTTACATCCACATACAATCAAAGATACAACCACAAGTCGACAGCCCCCTAGAGGGACACTTCCTATTCACATGTTCAGACACTCTTGCTGCAGGATGTATCGTTTAGCCACAGTACACTTCGTCACAGACAGACAGACAGACTACAATATCACGCCAATAGCCGATCATACTGCGTGCAGCAGTTGAGCAGTACGATCAGCTAAAACGAACTTACTGGTAGCTTTAACTGACTGGTTGGTTACGCATGAGTACAGAGTGTTAGTGAAATCTGCGACAGGGGCGGCTATAAGAGGTGAAGGCGGTCCATTCAAAAGTCTGCCCCGTGGGCCCGTTGCCCTCCCAAATGTCAAATGGTTGCATTGTGTGCTATGTTTTTGCTCGTCACTAGTCTTTGTCTTACATTTTCTGAAGTTGATATTGAATTTGACTTTGTTTTAATGACCAGGGACAGCCGTAAGCAGCATTAAGCACTGGTTGGAAGTTAATCCGATATTTGGATCTACGGTGATAATTAAAATGTGCCCGTATGTGTCCCCCATTATTTTGAAATGATTCCCCCCACTCGCCCTCATTCTAAAACCTTGGAACCGCCCCTATGTCACTATGTGTGATCGACTGTTAGGCCTACCTGCTTTGAGGAGGACTTTGGCGACGGCGACGTGACCCTCGATGGCGGCCCACATCAGTGCCGACATGTCATTGATGTCTCTACGCTCAATGTCGGCGCCGCGTGATATCTGTTACATAAATCAATCACTGAATCAATCAATCAATCAATCAATTGGCGTTTTAGAGCGGCTCAAGTAACTTCACTATGTTATCGCTTCTGCACTTAGACCACCGGCCGATTGGTCGATGGTCGCCCAAGAACTACCTAGCTGAGGACAATCGACAGTGATCTTCAGTCCTTGAACTTCGGGGTCCACACGGCTTGGAGGAAGGCAAGAGATAGGAACGTTTGGCATCGAGTCGTCAGTACAGCAAAGCTCCACTGAGGAGTTCGCCACTAAAGAGAAAGAAGTAATTCAGCTGCCACCACCACTGTTAATAATAATAACAACAATAATGGAGACATCTAATATCAACATCATCGACGTCACAAGGATGATGGAAGAGACAAGAAAAGATTCAGTATTTACTATTCTGTTTTCAGTATTTATTTTTATCGCGCAACGATACGCAGAGCGCGGTTATGCCACAGTACGTCGTCTGTCCGTCTATCCGTCCGTCGGTGACGTTCAGGTATACTGTGATCACATAGGTTGGAATAATTCGAAAATAATTTCACGGCTGATTAGCTTAAGGTAAATGCTCGGGCTGACACCAAGATCGGTGATCTGGTCCAAAGAAAACACCCTCCCCCCCCCCAAAAAAAACATAGCGGAATAGGGGTGGGGTCAGGAGCATAAAACCTGCAATATCTCCGAAACGGTGCAAGATAGGATCAAGTTACTATGACAGACTAATAGGAAGTCGCATACGCGCTTTCGATTTGTACCAAAGTTAATGACCTTGGATGACCTTGAACGGCCGAAACGCATTTCTGCGGCACAGAGCCCACCAGAAAATTTTGGATGACCTTGAACGGCCGAAACGCATTTCTGCGGCACAGAGAAAATTTTGAATAAAGATACCCATACTATCAGCGGCAAAATGTAGGTCAATGATTCTAATTTCTAGAAATATAAGGTTTGTGCGAATATTCGCAGTGGTTCCCTAGACATGGGGCGCCGAATCACAGTAGGATTCTCGAAAAAGGAGATTCTTAGACCTTTCCTTCGAAATTTCTAACTCTAAAGCCCACTGTCTGGCTGGGGTTAAGGCGGGGTGTGTTCACTTGTGTCGGGTGGCAGGTAACGCTGTGTGATCCCATATGGCAAGTGACATTCCGTACTCTGTAGCTGTGTCATGGGGTACGCCCCAATAACAGCTATACAGTACCTTTACCTTTACCTTTATTATTATACAGTAATACGCAGTCCCTCTTCGGCTTTTCAGTGATCCCAAAATGCGGGACCTTGAATGACCTCTAAACGTGATTCAAGGTGTTTTGTGCTGGCTTTGGCGCCAGATGCCTCCGCGTCAACAAGGTGCCGTGTTTTGCGTGCCTCAACGTTCTATTATCGACTTATTGTAAAATTCGATACGTATCGAAATTTGCAGCGGCATCGCGCGGTTCTCCTGCGATAGCATGGCTTTCTTGTTTTAGATGTGTAATAAACGCGCATACAACAGCGAACTCAGAAAATACAGCACAAAGAAAGAATTGGCAATTCAAACGAATAAAATAATTATCATGTCTAGGTTGCTGAACTGGCACCCAACCACGAAGACTCCTGCGACGACACTATGGTTTCAACGTCTATTTTTGCAGCTGCGCCATCATTTTTTACAGCGCACAGTGAGTTCTAGCTGCATCAATACATTGTACAACCGGCTTTCTGTGGCCGCCCATACCTATGTGGTCTGGATAACTTCATCGAGATCGGCAAGAGCGCTTCATCTATCGTCTGGAATAAGAAAGCTGGGAGATATGGAGGTCCCTCAATAGAATACGCAAACCGACAGCGTTCCTGTTCAACGGTCGCTCCGCTGACTCGCAAGTCGCAAAAACAACCGACAGTCTACATAGATACTCGATAGGCAATGCACGCTGGGCCAGTCTTCTGTCCACCAAATGGGCCTCAGACCTAAAACACCTGTTATGACTACAGCAGTCAAGTGCAACTAAAAATTCGTCAAAATTTGTTTGCCGCCGGAGCTCCGTCCGGACCCCGCTGTAATACCATGCATCCCGGCTATTAAATGCACAAGTATTATACGTGCATTTAATAGCTGAAAGTCTCCTTACTTTGTAGGCCAGAATTTATCAAAATTTGTTCGTTATCACCAACTGTTGGAAGTAGATCTATGACCGAGGCTTGACCTACGCGAGAAAGCATGAACTACATTGACTCGATATTCCTGAACGCATCCAGTTCCGTATTTTGCAGTGACGCTTCATCGCTGTCTAAATGAACTGGCGCGGGGGCGCCGATGCACCATCTGAGTTGCGTGTCCCGGCAACACACAGACAATCAATGCATCATCTCCAGTCATCCACCCATCATTCAGCAATTAGCTGTTGTCTGTTCCGATGGCTAAGGTACTCGCTCTTTTCTATGTCCGGACCAAGTGACTGAAATTACTTACACCTGCAGGCTATTTCAGAAATCCGCCGCTATCTGATGACATTTTTAAACGTTATTTGAAAACTTGTTACTGTCCTATTCACACCTTACTAACTTTCAACGCTGCAGAAACTTCTGTGCATTATGCACTGTACTGTACAATTTCACAGTTGAGTTGATAAGCTTATACAACTACTCGTTTTTTAACTGAATCAAGATGGCTATAAAACACAACGGTCGATTAAATCGCGGTATTTCTTTCTGATGAAAGTGATCACGATGTTGATCGTAGTCTTCTCGGCTCTTAGCGCCTTGTCTGCTTACTCTTTTTCTGTGCTCGGAGGCTCCGGACGACGCGTGTGAAACGACCTAGCTAATCGAGGAATCCGGCGCGCTCCATTGACATTTATAAACATTAATGTTAATAAACGTTATTTTAAAACCTTCCTGTTTGCTCATTACTAACTTCGTCGCTAACGCATTACAGACTTCAGATATGTGTCTATGCGCTATACAAATTCACTGTTGATCTAATGATCTGACCTGAACTGAATATAACGCGGCTAAGTTCTGGAGCGAAGAAAGAGTGGACCTATTTTCTCAGGGGTTAAAGTGAGGGGGATAAGGGTACTCAGCCCCCCTGCTTCGCTATATCCCGTCCCCATTCCTACCATTCCTACGGCGCCTCGATCTAAGCCCCCTGCAATACCATGCCATTTTGACAAATGATTTTCTGCGACACCGTGTAGAAGCGACATGCAGACAGCATGGTTACATACAAGAGTTTCACAAATGACGGCGTTGCCCTGTAGAGCGGCCATGACCAGCGGAACCGTCTGATCGTTATCAGCAGCGTTCACGTTGCAACTCGTCACGCTTATCAGCATCTGCAACATTATCATCATTATCATTATCATCACCAACATCAGTATAATGTCCAGCCAGAAGGTAAACTGTAGCACAGTGGCGGGCGTCGTCAGTAGCAGTAGCAGACTGCAGTAGTATATATGGCGCAATTAAAACAAGTCTCAAAAAAGCTCAGTATGCGCCCGGGTCACACTTAACAAATGGGTTTCTTAGCAAGTGACAAGTTTTATGTTACGCTCATTTCGCTCGCAAAGTGTTCCAAAGCGGAGGACTGGCGACAGTGAATTAGCTCCTGTCGCTGAGCCGGGTGTTCGTCCGAGGTATGATACAAGCGACGTCAGCCGACCGCAGCTTACGACGACCGGAGTCATCAGCATAGACATAGCCAGTACAGGCACTTGGCCTTCCCCCCAACAAAAAATCCAAGATTGACAAGGTAACCAAACGACATTTGCGGCCACAAGACGCTTTTCTGGGCTCAGTGTGCCCAAAATGCATTTGTGGTCGGGGCTCTGCCCCGAACCCCGCTGGGGGATCTTACAGCGCTCTTCCAGGCCCCCTAGCTGGTGGGGAACCCCTCCCCGCTCTCGCCCTTCGGCCTCGAAGCTTTGCGCCTCAAGTGTGCCCCCAAGACCAATTCCTGGCTAGGCCACTGGTCATCGGTCAGATGTGGCGCCTGAGTCCATGGAGAGACACAGACTTGCAGACAAGCACGGCTAATTTGAACTGGACGAGCTGCCAAACTGATAACCAGTGTGATAGTCATTTTGCTGGACGTTTTATTTACATTATATTCTCACTCTTTTATACTCGCCTGCTTCAGAAATCCCAATTGTATTAACTTCAGATATCATAAGTAAGGAAGCCGGTTAAACAATAAGCAATGTACTACGGATCAGGAACTGTACACACGCGCTCAGCGAGCTAGATGGTAGCCGGCGAACGCTGATGCAGCAGCGAATGGCAAGCGGACGTCATGGCTGCCATCTGACATTATAAAAAAATCCAACTCTGTCAATGGAAGCATATATACTTGAAGGAAATCCTGCCAAATTTCATTCCGGTCCGATTGAAACGACGGATCTTTTTTGATGACGTCGCCCCACAACAACAAGAAGAAAAACAACAACAAATAGCGACATGGGATCAGTTCCTAATCTAAAACAAGTGCGTCACTTTATTACATTTCGCTACATTTAACAGTTGATTTCTGTCGATATAAACGCTGACCTTGATGACCATATCGTGACCTCTGCGGGTGGCGTAGTGGAGCGGCGTACGACCTTTAGCGTCCTTGTAGTTGATGGCGTCTTTTGCGTTGATAGCGAGCAGCTTAGCGAGCACGAACTGGGTGACTGAGCCGCTATTGTAGCGACAAGCCAGGTGTAGTGGTGTAGCTTCGTCCTGGCTCGACCTGGCGTTCAGATCTACACATAACATCGTCACGACTCGCGTATACAGCAATCAAGTTATAATTTTGCAGCAATGGAAAACCGGGCGCTGGAATAAGGGTCAAGTTGTTCCTATCAGAAAATAAGATAGGTTCTTTACCCGAAGGAGTCACTATCCATTCCTGCTTCTGCAGACGGCAGTTAGTGCTCAAAATCATAGATGTAGAAACGTTTTTACGTTTAAAAAATTCATTAAAACGCGCTTTTAACGTTTTAAAAAAATTTTCCAAGTTTTTACTAACAAAAACGTTGACAAACAATTCCAGGCTTCCAGCTATAATGATATGCAGCTAATGCAACGTTTCTTTGATGTTTGGCTGAGGAAATACATGTCAGCATATGTATATAAGTATACAATGTGCTTATAAATTTGACTTAGTGTCAAGTGATAAGTGAAGTCTACAAACGAGTCTTGTGCTTTGGTGAGCATTAACGTTAAAGAATGCATTAGACCATACTGTGAACATAATGCTTGCTTAATGCTTTTTATTCAACATTTACAAACGTTTGTTTATTTCAAAGTCAATGCTCAAAATAGCGGCACCGACCGACGTAAATCATTGGAAACAAGATGCCACGCTGTCGCAGGGACAACCGCGCGATGCGCCCTATATAGGCCTAATGAGTGTACTAACCCCAATCCTGCCACTAACCTTATCCCTGTCCATAACCTACAATAATAGACATGTTAGCCACTTATTACGGACAGCTGGCAAT
>Ga0209788_1000353_pt1 | contig 12018 bp, 10 predicted proteins | sample WorMetLIZISLAND1_2_FD_187415 | JGI IMG/M metagenome (GOLD analysis project Ga0209788, IMG submission 187415) | Marine gutless worms symbiont microbial communities from Max Planck institute for Marine Microbiology, Germany - Olavius clavatus LIZARD... ...
TGGGCCAGCCCATTCGACCTGACCTACCAGACCGGAGGACACCAGACAGCCGAAAACCGGACAGGCGGGAGATCCCCGCCCTGACCCCCACCGCACTTCCCCGCCCATCAACCACACAACCGAAGCCTTGATGAACGCCGCCCAAACAGCCGTCCGCATCGACGCGCTCAAAGTCGGAGGACGGTCGAGACCGCCCTCGGCGCCGACCTCCGCTGACCTGTTCCGTGAAGGCTCGCGGCGCGTCGCACGCCCTCGCGAAACAGTTGTAGCCCCGCGATCGCGGTATGTTGCTGCCATGAGCTTCGAGACCATCACTTGGAAGGGCCGCTTCGGGCCGATCGACCTGAACGTGGCCCCGGACACCTTCCGGCCCTCAACCGTATCGCGACTGCTTGCGGACGCCATGGAGATCGAACCCGACAGCGTCGTCGTCGACGCCGGGTGCGGCTCCGGGATCCTCGCCATCGTCGCCGCCAAGCTCGGGGCCCGGAAGGTGCACGGCGTTGACGCCGCCGAGGACACAGTCGCCGTCGCCACGGCCAACGCGGCCGCCCACGGCGTGGCGGACAGGACCGTCTTCTACCAGGGAGACCTCTTCGAGCCTTTGCCCGACGACTTGAAGATCGATGTCGTGATCGGCGACGTCTCCGGGATCCCCGACGAGATCGCCGACGAGTCGGGGTGGTTCCCGTCGGGGCTGTCCGGCGGGCCCACCGGGGCCGAGCTCCCGATGCGGATGCTCCAAGAGGCCAAACGCAGGCTCAAGCGAGGCGGGCGCATGCTCCTCCCGACGGGCTCCCTACAAGACGAGAGCTCGATCTTGGAGACGGCCAGATCGGTGTTCGGGTCGATCCGCCAGCTCTCGGAGAAGGCGATCCCCCTGCCGGGCGCCCTCGCCCAGCAACCCGCCGTGATGCGCATGGTCAAAGAGAAGGTGGTGAGCCTCACCCAGAGGGGCAGCCGCTTTGTGTGGACGGCGCGAGTCTGGGAAGTCACCGCCTAGAGGGGAGTCGCCCCATCTCTCAGCGTGTGCAGTAGTACCGACGAGAGCCGCGAAACTGCACACGCTCAGGAAGCCGGAGGGACGAGTCTGGCGCGGCCTCGCAGTCGCCGCTGCGCCCACTCGATCAACTGCGACGCGGAGGCGGCGGGCTCGGCGAATACCGCTATCTCGCGGGCGGCGGCGTCGATCATGACCACAGCCGAGTCGCCCTGCCTCCAGTAGGAGGTCTGAGCCGAACGTTCCGGGGCGCGCCATCCGCCGGCGGACGGGCCCGCCCACATGTCGGCCAAGGCGGCCGCGTCCGCCTCCGACACGGGGTGGACGCCGGGCGCGATCGGGTCGACCTCGACATCAGAGGCCAGGTCGCTCAGGCAACGCTCCCCAAGCCCGTGATGGGCGGCGCCCGCCTGCGCCGTGGCGACGTACCAGTCGTAGGGGAGGGCGCCGTGCGCCGGGCCGGACCACCGATAGGTCAACGCCTCGACGACCCGCCCGCCCCCGGTAGTCACGCTCACGTCGATCCGGTCGTAGCGGTGCTCGGCCCGGTCGAGCGACAGCCGCTCGTCGTCGGCGACCTCGTAAACCACACCCAGGACCTCCGACCCGGCGCTCTCGGCGATGTTGAGCTTGGACGACCCGTCGAGGGAAGGTTTGTCGTAAAGCACGGACCATCCCTCAAGGGCGGCCGTTGTCGTCGGCCGGGCCGACGGGCACCGGGCGTGCACCTGAGGCGGCCACAGGTTCGACCCGTAGGCGAAATAGGGGAAGGCCGTCAGCGATCGACCCCCAGGTCGCGGACGAGAAGGTCCTCATACTCCTCGCGACGCACCACCAGCCGGGCGGCGCCGTCCCGCACGAACACGACGGGCGGCCGCAACACCATGTTGTAGTTCGAACCCATCGAGTGCCCGTAGGCGCCGGTGACCGGCGTGGCCAGGAGGTCGCCCACCTTGAGATCCGACGGCGCCCGCCCCTCCCACACCAGCACATCGCCAGACTCGCAGTGTTTCCCCACCACGCGAATCGGCAGGTCCCGGTCGGCGAGCACCGTCCTCGGCAGGAACACCTCATAACCGCTCCCGTAGAGGACCGGCCTCGGGTTGTCGCTCATGCCGCCGTCGACCGACACATAGGTCCTGATCCCGGCGATCCTCTTGATGGTGCCGACGGTGTACAGAGTCACGGCGGCGCCGGCGGCGATCGAGCGACCCGGCTCGGCGACGATCCTGAGCTGGATGCCCGCGGCCCGCGCCGCGCCCCGCACCGCCTCGGCCCACTCGGTGATCGACGGGGCGGACTCCCCCTCCACATAGGCGACGCCCAGGCCCCCGCCGATCGACATCTCCTCCAAGTCGAGCGGGGCGACAAAAGAGGCGAGCGCTCCCGCCGCCTTCTCAAACGACTTGACGTCGAACACGTTGCTCCCGACGTGGGCGTGGGCGCCGACCAGCTCCATCGCCGCCGACTCCCTGACGCGGCCGACGGCGGCCAACGCCTCGCCCCCTTCGATCGACAAGCCGAACTTCGAGTCGGCCACCCCGGTCTGCAGGTAGGAGTGGGTGTGGGCCTCAACCCCCGGGTTGACCCTGATGGAGACGAGCGGCGCCCGCCGGCCCTCCCCCACAAGCGACTCGATCCGGTCGATCTCCTCCCAGGAGTCGATGACGATGCGCCCGGCGCCCACCTCAAGGGCCATCCGGATCTCGCCCAACGACTTGTTGTTGCCGTGAAACACCATACGCTCGGCGGGTACCCCGGCGGCCAAGGCGAGGCGGATCTCGCCGCCGGTGGCGACGTCGAGGAGCATTCCCTCCTCGTGGGCCAGCCTGGCCATCGCCCCACACAGGAACGCCTTGGCGGCGTAGGCGGCCCCGTCGGGGAAAGCCGCCGCCGCCTCACGGCACCGGGAGCGAAGGTGCTCCTCGTCGTAGACGAACAGAGGCGTCCCGTACTCGGCGGCCAACTCGGCGGCGTCGCACCCGCCGACCGAGAGTCGGCCCGACGGCCCGACGGCGGCGGTGTCGGGGAGCAGGCTGAGGGGAAGAGAGCTCATCGGCGCCAATGGTGACAGGCGGGCCCGGCGGGATAAAGCGGGCCGCCGGTCAGCTGTTGAAGGCGACGGAGAAGGCGGCCGCCCACCTGCTCACCACCCGGCTGTAACACTCGCCGGCTCGCGCCATGTCGCGTGCGGCGAGGGCGGCGACCGCCTCCTGGACCAACTCGCAAGAGTCGTCGAGGACGATGTCCTGAGGCTCGAAGAGGTCGGAGACGTCGCCGTAGTCCAACTCGAGCATCGACCCCTCCGGGAACGGCGACAACCAGTCGGCGAGCCGCGCCAGCTCCTCCGCCGGGCCCCTGATCACGTCGAACCCCTCCAAGGCGCCGCGGGCCTCCCGCACCCGGTCACTGGCCCGGGAGATGTCGGCCCGATAGCGGAGACGCGGGCCTCCGGGCCCCTCGTACACCTCCTTCTCGGAAGGGTCGAACCCGCAAAACCAGCGGACCGGGACATGCCACGCGGAGGTCAGGATGTGACACCGGTGACCGGGGTGCGAGTTGAGATAGGCGCGCAGCTCGCGGTCGGCCGCCCTGGCCGCGTCCTCGGGCACCAGGCCGACGCCGAACGCCCCGAACGCTCCGGCGAAGGCGATCGTCGACTCAAGCACGCGAAGCCTGAGGTTCTGTGGGCAGACCAGTCGCCTCCCCTCCCACTCCGCCGTCAAGTCCGAGTCGGCGCCGCGCTCGGAGAGCACCGCGTAGACCTTGACAAACCCGGGGACCGGCGCCTGTGAGCCTTCGGCTTCTGTGGAGTAGACCCTGAGATGAGCCGCTCTCGTCATACCTCATCTTCGCGCAACGCAGCACCTCGGCGCCCCTCGGCGGCCCGGCCCGCCCGCAAGTAACATCGGCCGCGAGCCGCAAGGAGGTCAGAGGCCTGGTCATCTTCGACGAGGCAGCCAAGGAAGGTCACGAGCAGGTGCTCTTCGGCTACGACAAGGTGTCCGGCCTCAAGACGATCATCGCCATACACAGCACGGCTCTCGGCCCCGCCCTCGGTGGGACCCGCTTCTACCCGTACCGGTCGGAGGAGGAGGCGCTGAAAGACGCCCTCCGGCTGAGCGTCGGCATGAGCTACAAGGCCGCCGCCGCCGGGCTCGACCTGGGAGGCGGCAAAGCGGTCATCATCGGCGACCCCCTCACCGACAAGAGCGAACGCCTGTTCAGGGCGTACGGGCGGATCGTCGACTCCCTGCGCGGCCGGTACATAACCGCCGAGGATGTGGGCACGACGGCCGAGGACATGGACATGGTCCGGCGCGAGACCCGGTGGGCGCTCGGCAACTCCGTCGCCCTCGGCGGGTCGGGCGACCCCTCCCCGGTCACCGCCCGCGGCCTGTACGCGGCCGTCCGCGCCGTGGCGATGAAGCTGTGGGGCGACCCCGACGTCGCCGGGCGGAGGTTCGCCGTGCAAGGCGTCGGCAAGGTGGGCGCCGCCTACGCCCAGCTCTTGGTAGAGAACCGGGCCGAGGTGGTCGTCGCCGACTCCCACGAGCCTGCCCTGAAGGCCGCGGTTGCCAAGCTGGGGGCGAAGGCCGTCCCGGTCGAGGAGATTCACAAGCTGGAGACCGACATCTACTCGCCCTGCGCCCTCGGCGCCGGCCTCAACGAAGCCACGATCGCCGAGTTGAGCTGCCATGCAGTTGTCGGGTGCGCCAACAACCAGCTCGCCGTCGAGGAGGACGCCCAGCGCATCGCCGACCGCGGAATCCTCTACGCACCCGACTTCGTGGTGAACGCAGGCGGCCTGATCAACGTCTACGACGAGTTGCACGGCTACTCGAGGACCCGGGCGCTCCATCGGGTCGACTCGATCTACGACGCCACCATGGCCATCCTCGACGCCGCCGAGGAGCACGGGATCAACCCCAACGAGGCGGCCGAGAAGATCGCCGAGGTCCGCATCCGGGAGATCGGCGACCTGCGCCGGTTCCGCCGCAGCGGAGACGACCGCAACTAGATGAGTCGTCAGTGATCCAGGTACCGGCGCCCGGCACGCACAAACAACTCGGGCTCGGCGACGACCAGGTCATCGAGATGTACCGGCTCATGCTCATGGCCCGCCGGGTCGACGACCGTATGTGGGCCTTGCAGCGGCAGGGCCGCGCCCCCTTCGTCCTCGGCGCCTCGGGGCACGAGGCGATCCAGGTCGGGTCGGTCTTCGCCTTGGACAAGGAGAGAGACTGGATAATGCCCTACTACCGGGACATGGGGGTGGCGCTGGCCTGGGGGATGACCCCCGAGGCGGTGTTCCTCGCCGTGTTCGCGAAGAAGGGCGACCCGATGTCCGGCGGGAGGCAGTTGCCCAGCCACTGGTCCGACCCGGACAGGCGGGTCTTCACCCAATCGTCGGTGATCGGGACGCAGTGGCCGCAGGCCGTCGGCGTCGCCCACAGCCTGATGAACAGCGGCGGCGACGCCGTCTGCGTCGTCTACGGCGGCGAAGGCTCGACGTCGGAGGGCGACTGGCACGAGGCGATGAACTGGGCGGGCATACACAAACTCCCGTTGGTGTTCGTCGTCGAGAACAACCAATACGCCATCTCCGTCCCGAGCGACGAGCAGATCGCAGGCAAGCTCGCCCACCGGGCCGCGGGTTACGGGTTCGAGGGCCGGGCTATCGACGGCAACGCCCCCTTCGAGGTGGTCGCCGCCATGCAGCAGGCAGCGGACCGCGCCCGCTCGGGCGACGGCCCCACCCTCATCGAAGCCGAGACCTACCGCTACTACGCCCACACCTCCGACGACAACGACGCCCTCTACCGGACTCGGGAGGAAGTGGAGACCTGGCGCAAGAAAGACCCGTTGGCCAGGCTTCAGCAGTACCTGATCGAGAACAGGATGCTCACCGAGGCCGAGGAGCGGGCCATCGACGAGGCCGTCGTCGGGGAGCTGGCGGAGGCGGTCCGGCGAGCCGAGGCGTCGCCCGACCCCGATGAGCCGACCTCGCGGGTCTACGCCAAGGCCGTCGAGCCGGGGCCCGCCGCCGTAACCGTAGAACCCGCCTGCGACGGCGACTCAGTCAACATGATCACCGCCGTCAACACGGCGCTGCACGAGGTTCTGGAGGCCCACCCCGAGGCGGTGCTGTTCGGCGAGGACGTCGCCGGGAGGAAGGGCGGCGTGTTCAAGGCAACCGAAGGCCTCACCGAGCGATTCGGGTCCGAGCGGTGCTTCAACACCCCCATCGCCGAGTCGTCGATCATCGGCGCCGCCATCGGCATGGCGGCCACAGGGCACAAGGTGATCCCCGAGATCCAGTTCGCCGACTACATACACCCGGCGTTCGATCAGATCGTCTCCGAGGCGGCCCGGATCAGCTACCGCTCCGACGGGCGGTGGAACTGCCCGATCGTCATCCGGGCCCCGTACGGGGCGGGCATCCACGGGGCGTTGTACCACTCGCAGTCGATCGAGGCTTTCTACGCCCATGTGCCCGGGCTGAAGGTGGTCGTCCCCTCCACCCCCGCCGACGTCAAGGGCCTGCTGCACACCGCCGTCGAGGACCCCGACCCGGTGATGTTCCTCGAGCCGAAGAAGCTCTACCGGCTGGCCGAGGGCCCCTACCCCGACGGCGAGCACCGGGTTCCGCTGGGCCGGGCGGCCGTCAGGCGCGAGGGGACCGACCTGACCGTCATCGCCTACGGAGCGATGGCTCACTTCGCTGTCGAGGCGGCCCCGGCCCTGGAGAGGCTGGAGGTCAGCGCAGAGGTGATCGACCTGCGCAGCCTGAAACCCTTGGACTGGCCGATGATCGAGGAGTCCGTGAAGAAGACGTCGCGCGTCTTGATCGTGCATGAGGACAACGAGTTCGTCGGCTTCGGCGCCGAGGTCGCCGCCCAGGTCGCCGACAAGGCGTTCGAGTGGTTGGACGCGCCGGTGAGGCGGTACGCGCTCGGCGACGCTCCGGCCATGCCCTACGCGGCGCCGCTTGAGGCCGCCCTCTACCCGACACCCGAGGGCATCGTCGCCAAGGCCCTGGAGCTGGCCAAGTACTGACAAACCGGTTCCCTACTGGGAGATGCGTGTGCAGAAATGCGGCTCTCGTCGGCACTACTGCACACGCTGGGAGATGCGTGTGCAGAAATGCGGCTCTCGTCGGCACTACTGCACACGCTGGGAGATGCGTGTGCAGAAATGCGGCTCTCGTCGGCACTACTGCACACGCTGGGAATCGCCCCGGCCGCGGCTCACGGCCTGGGAACGATCCTCGCCCGCGGCCCCGCCCGCGGCCCACGCGTCGAGAGAGGCCCCCCGACCTAACCTGCCTCCACGATGTCGATCCAGTCCCATCTGTCCGAGCTGGCCGGGAGGGCCTTCGCCGCCGCGGGGGCCGCCGCCGAGCACGGCGAGGTTGTGCCGTCGCAACGCCCCGAGCTCGCCCAGTTCCAGTGCAACGGGGCGATGACGGCCGCAGGCGAGGCGGGCAGGCCGCCTCGCGACATCGCCGCCGACGTGGCGGCCAGGTTGGCCGAGGCCGCCGAGATCGAGTCGACCGACGTGGCCGGGCCGGGATTCATCAACATCTCACTGACCGACGAGGCCGTCGCCGCCTGGGCCGCTCGCTGCGCCGGCGACGAGCGCCTCGGCTGCGAGCCGGCGGCGACCCCCCTCACCGTCGTCGTCGACTACGCAGGCCCCAACGTGGCCAAAGCGATGCACGTCGGCCATCTCCGGGCGACCATCATCGGCGACTCTCTGGCCAGGCTCTTCGCCTTCGCCGGGCACAAGGTCATCCGAGACCCCCACTTCGGGGACTGGGGCTTTCAGATGGGGCTACTGATCGCCGCCGTCGCCGATGAGGGGATCGACCCCGACTCGATCACCCTCGACGACCTGCAGAGGATCTACCCCGAGGCCTCCGAGCGGGCGGCGAGCGACGACGGGCTGGCCCGGCGGGCGCGGGAGGCCACGGTGCGGCTCCAGCAGGGAGACCCCGACCACATGAGGGTCTGGCGCCGGATGAAGTCGGCGTCGGAGGCCTCCCAACGGGAGGACTTCGCCGCGTTGGGCGTCGAGTTCGACCTCTGGCTCGGCGAGTCGGACGTCCGCGACCGGCTCCGCCCCCTGGTCGAGAGGTTCCGGGCGTCGGGCGCCGCCGAGGAGTCCCAAGGCGCCCTCGTCGTCAAGATCGACCGGCCGGGCGACAAGAAGGAGCGGCCGCCTCTGATCCTGGAGTCGTCCGCCGGGGGGTTCCTCTACTCGACCACCGACGTGGCGACGGTCGAGGTGCGGGTCGAGGAGCTGGGCGCCGACCTCGTCCTCTATGTCGTCGACCGGCGGCAGAGCGACCATCTGGAGAGTGTGTTCCGCGCCGGCCGCAAAGGCGGGATCGCCCCCGGCTCGGTCGGCTTGGAGCACATCGAGTTCGGCACGATGAACGGGCCCGACGGCAAGCCCTTCAAGACCAGGGAGGGCGGCGTGGTCCGCCTCCGAGACGTCATCGCCATGATCAAGAAGGCCGCCCGCGCCAGGCTCGACGAGGCCCGCCTGGCTGAGGAGTACCCGCCGGAGGAGAGAGAGCGGATCGCCGCGCAGGTCGGCGTCGCCGCCCTCAAGTTCGGCGATCTGATCAACAACCGCAGCTCCGACTACATCTTCGACCTTGAGCGTTTCAGCTCGTTCGAGGGTAAGACGGGCCCCTACCTCCAATACGCGGCGGTCCGCATCAAGTCGATCCTCCGCAAGGCCGCCGACCGGGGCGTGGCGCCCGGGCCGATCGTCGCCCCCGAGGCGGGCGCCGAGCGGGACCTGATGTTGTGCCTGCTACGACTGCCCGAGGCGGTCGGGCGCAGCGTGGAGCTGCGCGCCCCGAACCACGTCGCCGAGTACGCCCACAACCTGGCCGGCAGCTTCAACCGCTTCTACGACCAATGCCACATACTGTCGGAGTCCGACCCGGCCCGCCGGGCCTCATGGCTGGCGTTGGCGTCCTGGGTGTTGTCGGCTTTGGAGCGCCTCCTCGACCTGCTCGGCGTCGAGACGCCGGACCGGATGTAGCCGTGGCCTTCAAGGTCCGGCCCGCCCGCCCGAGCGACGCCGAATCCATCATCACTTGGACGACCGACACATTCGAGTGGGGCGACTATGTGCCCGACCGGCTCATGGGTTGGATCGAAGACGACGAGTCGGAGGTGATCGTCTGTGAGAGCGAGAGCGGCGAGCCGGCGGCCGTCGCTCGTGTGTTGATGCTGTCGGGAACGGAGGCGTGGATGGAAGCCGCCCGAGTGCATCCCGACCACAAGAGATCGGGCATGGCCACCGCCATGAACGACCGCGGGGTGGAGTGGGCCCGGGGCCGCGGGGCGCGGGTGGCTCGGTTGGCGACGGAGGCCGACAACGCTGCTGCGAGGGGCCAAGTGGAGGCCCTTGGCTACCGGGCGACATCGCAGTGGGTGTACGCCTCCTTCGAGACGGCCCGGCCCTCGGCCGCGGAGGGGTTTCGGTTGAGGCCGTCCCACCGCTCGGAGGTCGATCCGGCCTGGGTCTTTTGGTCGGCGGGCGATCTTGCTTGCCGCGGCAGGGAGCTGCTGGCCCTCGGCTGGCGTTGGCGCAAGGCCACCCCCGCCGACTTGGAGGAGGCCGCCGCCGGGGGCAGGCTCTTCCAGTCGCCGGGCGGTTGGGCGATCGTTGAAGAAGACGAAGAGGGTTGGCGCTGCGGCTGGTTGGCCGCGGCGACGGAGGAGGGGCCTCGGCTGATCGAGTCCCTTCTTTCCCTGGCCTCCTCACGCGGCAAGGCCGGGTTGTCGGTGAAGGCGCCCGACGTTGCGTGGATGACCGAGACCCTGGCCCGGGCCGGGGGGCGCCCGAAGCAGATCCTGATCTACGCCAAACCCGTGTAGACGCGGCACCTCCCGCTCCGACGACCCCGCGGGCGATTTCTCAATACACAAACTTCGGTATAGGCGAATCCAGAGCATTAGGAAACCGGGCGGGGGCGGGTCAGGAGAGCGCGAGGAGGATCATGGCGGCGACGGCCCAGAACGTGAACAGCGCCGGGAAGTCGACGCTCGGCGCCCGCCGCGACCCGCCCGGGGCCTCGCCGACCGGGCGCCAAGGCGCGCCGTCCCGCAAACCGGTGAGGAACACCGACAGGGGCACTCCCACCAACGGCATTGCAGCCATCCCGGAGACGCCCACCGCTCGAATCGCCTCGGCGCCTCGGCGAAGCGGCCAGGGCCCGTCCTCGACGAACCCGGCGATCGGCCAGTAGATCAACATGGCGCCCAACCCGATCAAGAGAGCGCACGCCGCCAAACCGACTCCGACGTCCCGCAACCCGAAACCCGCCAAGCGGTCGCCGCGGCCGAGAGGGCTTTCCGAGGCGATCCCCAAGCAGAGCAGCCCGCTGACGGCCAAGGCGACGCCGGAGACGAAGGTCCCCTCGGTGGACAGCTCCCGAGAGGTCTCCACCACCCCGATCCCGACGAGGAGCACCGCCGCGGAGAGCCCGACCAGGATCGAGCCGAGCACCATGAGGCCGATGTCGAGCATGACCCCCGCCGCCCCGTGGGCCAGAGCCGCGAACACCCTCACAGCGGCCGGGCCCGGCGGTCTCGCGTCGGCCGGGGCCGGCGGTCTCAGGTCGGGCGGTCCCGGGTCGGCCGAGGCGGCCGATGTCTCAGTCACCGGCCCTGATCCTCCCGTAAGGCACCCAGATACCACTCGATGGGATGGGCCACCTCATGGTCGTCGGTGAGATGACGACGCAACTGCATCTCACAACCCGAGTTGGCCGAAGCCGTCCTCATCACACCAGTAGAGCGAATCTGATCGGCCTTCTGGTTCCCGAGAGTCTCCGACATCTCCGGCTGGGCGATCGCGTACAGGCCTGCAGCGCCGCAACACAGGCCCGCCTCGTCGACCTCAACCACCTCATAACCGGCGGCCTCAAGGACAAGGCGAGGCGCCCAGGTCTCCCGTTGGGCGTGACGAAGATGGCAGGGGTCCTGGACGGCGATCGGGCCCCGGTCGCCGGAAAGGGTCGGCAACCGCCTCTCCCTGATGGCGAGGGCGACCGCCTTCGTGACGTCGGCGGCCCGGGAGGCGACCCGGGCGCCGCCGTCGGCCCAGTGTGAGTACTCGGCGAGATGGGCCGAGCACCCGGCGGCCGTGGCCACCACCCCGTCATATGAGGCGAAGGCGGCGGTGTTGACTGCGGCCAACTCACAGGCCGCGGCGGCCCGGCCGTCGTGCGCCGCCAGTGCGCCGCAACAGACCTGGGCGAGCGGCGCCTCCACCCGGTGGCCCGCCATCTCCAGCAACTCGACGGCGGCCGCGTTGACCGGGCGGAACCACTCGTCTTGGACACACCCCGTGAGAAGGCCGAGGGTCGCCTCCCGGCCCGGCCCCCCGGCGTGCCCGACTGTCGGCTTCGGCCGCCCTCGCAGCCTGCGGGCGCCCGAGACGAGGCGAGCCAGGCTCTTCGGGGCGGCGCCGGTGAGACGGAGGGTCTGCGCCAACGACAACAACGCCCCGCCCGCCCTCATCAACCGGCGGGACGAGGCCGCCTTCACCAAGCGCCTGCGCCTGCCTCTACGGCCCGGCGCCTGGGCGACGATCTCGGCTCTGGCGCCTTCGAGGGCGCGGCCGTACGGGACCAGGCCGGGGCAGACGGGCTCACAGGCCCGGCACCCGAGGCAGAGGTCGATGATCCCGGCGAACGTCTCGTCGAAGGGGACGACCCCGTCGTGAACGGCGCGCATCGCGTGAAGACGGCCCCGGGGCGAGGCGGTCTCCCTCCCCGTCGCCCGGAAGGTGGGGCACACCGGGAGGCATAACCCGCACTGCACACAGGCGTTGAGCTCTTCGATCTTCGGGTGGTGGGGGGTGACCCACGTCATCACAAACCTCCCGGCAACCGGCCCGGGTTGATGACTCGGGCCGGGTCGAACTGCGCGATCAGGTCTCGCTGCACACCCACGGCGGGCGGAGGCGCCCCCCACGGGTCGAAACCC
>Ga0209788_1000354_pt1 | contig 11993 bp, 7 predicted proteins | sample WorMetLIZISLAND1_2_FD_187415 | JGI IMG/M metagenome (GOLD analysis project Ga0209788, IMG submission 187415) | Marine gutless worms symbiont microbial communities from Max Planck institute for Marine Microbiology, Germany - Olavius clavatus LIZARD... ...
GTTACAGATAGGGTTAGGGATAGGGATATGGGTAGGGTTAGGGTTAGGCTTAGAGGTCTAGCTATAGCGGACCCTAACCGTTTTCACTGGGGGCGGAAACTGGAGTTCGCCCGGCTGAGTGTACGGGACGGCAAGCGTGAGTTACACAAGTCTGTCCCTATATTGATAGCTGACTGAGAGGAGAATATACACAACCAAGCAGACAGCAAAGTGAAAGTTCGTGGGGAGTGGCGAAGTTTCACAATTCCGTTTCCTGTATGTTTCGCAGTCACCTTCAACATCCGACAACTTGTCTCCGTTTAAAACCAACTCACCTTGTCCAGACATTTTAACTCTTCAAGTGGATAAACTGTCTTCGAACACTTTGTGCAGATTTTAGACATCACTTACAAACCGCAGTATTCTAAAATAAAGTTTAAAAACCAATAACTCAATCAATAAACAACTTAGCCGGAAATGCATAAATGAACATAGACTTCCTGTAGAGGTGTGCAAAATCTAAATCTGCTCTGGTCTGATCGGTAATTCGGTATTGTTCATGTTCACAATTTTACTCCTGAATTGCATATGCATTAATTAACTCAACATATTTTTTTCGAAAAATGAGTTCCACAAATTCGTGCACCACTACTCAGGCGCGGATAAAAGGGGGGAGTGGGCCATCCCTCTTATTTCTGGAGACTGGAAGGTAGGCCTAGAAAATCATTAAAATTGTTGCCACCAGATGTCAAATGTTAGGCTAAAATGCACCAAATTCAATTTCCGCCGACTTTCTGCAGTTTTTGGTTTGGGGTTACCCATGGCCAGTTATTAGATGGTCACTCAATTTCTAACTCAGGGCTCCATTGAGAAGAAGAAGCACTTAATTGCTCTGCGACCAATTCCAAAACTACTTAGAAATCATTTGACAATGCGCCAAATTTAGTCCTCCTTAGGGCATCCAAAAAGTGAATGTCTTTCAGCTTCTGCGGGCTTTGCCCCCCTGAACGCCTGACCACGGTCTCTGCCCGTAGATCCCGCTGGGGCTCTGCACCCCCGTCCCACTTTATAGGCTGGCGCAAAGTGCTCGCCATAGCTGCTATTTTAAGCTGAATTCCTGGATCCGCCCTTGCTATAGTCACATCATTCATTCATCATTATTCGGCATGCACCATGTCAGTGCGTAGCTCCGCTTGCTACCAATAGTCTCCACAGCGACTTATCCATGGCCAGCTCTATAGCATCCTCGAAGGTAAGATTGTGCAGAGAAAGGTCGCTCTTCAAAGTGGCTATCCAGGAGGTGTAGGGACGCCCAACTGGCCTGCTCCAATCACTACAGGTAGTTGTCAATTAAGTAAGCTAACATCATCAACAGTGAACAGTTTACAATCCATATAAACGTCTTTGTTTTGCAAGTGTCAGTTTTTGTGCAAAAAAAACTGTCAATAAAAGGTAAAAAATAAGAGCTAATTTAAGTTCATGCAGCGGCGACGTACAGGACACGCCGAGCTCTGTTCTGTTTTGTTCTGTTGTTTTAGGCTAATTGTTTACAGGCGTGTCTTCATGTCCGCAACATGACTATTACTGTTAGTCTCTGTAGCCACTGTACCAAGGTCAATTGATTAACCATGCCTCTAGCAGGCCGCGGGCGGGCGACATTCTTTTAGCTCGAGGCGTTGATCTGTCGCTGCAGCAGAGGATACTGAGTAGGTCAGTCTCAGTCATTGAGACGGCTTGTTGTTGCGTCTGATTTATTGCAAGTCGACAGTTGGAGAGCTCAAGAAAACAACAACAATAACAACAGACTATGTATATGCAGAGATGGAGTCCTCGACCTCGAGGCCATGACCTTGGTCTTGGTCTTGAGGGTTGTGGTCTTGACTCCAAGTCTGTGTATATGACGTACTGTAGGCATTGTACATTGAGCGATAAATCTGTAGCTGGTCTTGTTGGCTTAGCACCAGTGTTATAGCCACATTATGCTTTTGACTCATTACCGGTAGCCTATTTCTAATGTTTTCTTTTCTAAATGCTTACAGTCTTACATCGACACTCTGTGTCAGTGAAAACACATCAGAAGTGAATAATGATGTCCTCCAAGCTCAGGCTACGATACGTTTACTGGTCAACCAAGGCTGAATATCTGCCTTCATATATAGAGGCACAAATATACACAACTGACAACTAGACTGAAACGACCAACAGCTTTATAAAAATACCGCACATACATGACACATGTAGATGACAATTAAATCAGTGTGAAAATATTAAAGTTTGTAGCAAAAACAGCAGAGCAGCAGCATCACTGGCGCTTCTACGTTGGAACAATTGCACCCCGGCCAGTATTGCACGATGCAACTAAGAATATCACTGTCACTATGAATAACATTAGTTTGTTGTGTCCGCCTGATAGTCAGAAATCTGCTCGCAATGTAAGTACTGATGATGTGTGATCAAATAAATTTTCACGTTTAAAAACTGATGGGGAGAACTAAGAGGGATGGGCAGCCTAGAAGACCACAAATGTATTGCACTCAGGGACACAACCACATTCTGAAAGATAAAGGAGTTCAAGGGACCCTCCTTTCCCCTCTCCTCTTCTCCTCCTTGCTTCTCTTCCCTTCTCTCCTCTGTTTCCTCTTCACATCCCGTCCCTTCCTTCTTCCCACAGCAGCTATTGAGCTCTAGCGGAGTGCTGTAAGCTCCACCAGCGGGTCCAGGCAAAGCCCGGCTGCCAAACGTTTTGTAAGCTACATTCTGGCCTGAAAAGAAAGCCATTCGTGGACCTAAATTGCCATATTAGGTCAGGAAATTTTGAGATGGCATTTGATTAGTTTATGTTTGTTGTCAAAAGTTGGCCGGGACCAACCCACTGGTGGTCCCTGGGTTCAACAAGTTGAGCGGGACTGGTCCCCACGGTTGTTGCAGCTAGGGTAACACCCCCAGTTTTGTAGGTCTATAACCGGCACAGTACAGCAGTAATAGAGCACTAGTAGGTAGCTGTAGTTGTCGTTAGCTAGTGGCAATATTTCAACTGTCACTGTTAGAAGCACGTCTCTGTGTGTCTGTCTTTGTTTGTTTACACTACTAGCCAGTACAGTACAGCACATGGTAGTCCCCGAGTTCATCAACACACTGCATTAAATCATAGCAGACAACACAACAGACACCAACACATACGTCTAGTGTACCTACACCTACATACCAACGCACATTGCGATAATGACTGCAGAAAAACCTAGGTTTTTAAAAACTTTTCTTAGGTTTTTAGAAAAACCTTTAAAAATTCAGAAGTCTTTATCGCAGGTTATAGGTTTTTTTTAAATTTTTTGGTGCAATTTTATTCAAATAATGTTTAATTTCATATCTTAGTCACAATTTGTGAGTTTTGATATAATATATAGAAAACGATGTGACAGACAGAATGGTTTATAGGATGTTGTTCCTGGGTCATATTATTTGTATATTAAAATCTTAAAAACTGGAAAAATTTAAAAACCTAAAAACTTTTTCTAAAAACCTAGATTTTGTCCAGCCCTACTACATATTGCATGCACAACAAGAGAAAACAGATAAAACCATTTTAGTTTGAAATTACAAACCACACAGACAGACAGATGAGTAATGCACGTTAAAACACATAAATAGTGATGATAAATACATTAAAAATAGACAGACATGAAAACAGTTTCACACAACAGCACATCACTACTGGTCGCTATGGTAACTGTTGTCATGACAACCGTGAGTGTAGACGTTCCACTACATTGCATAGTCGTGACTTTTTCAGCTTCAGCTGCAAAAAACAACAACAGAATATTAACAACAACAATAATAATAATAATAATAATAATCATCATCATCATCGTTTGTCAAACGGCGGGGAGGGAGAGGACAGATCATGGGTACACGAGGGTTCAGGGTGCGAAGCTGAAATAGTTTTGTATATTTTGATACAAAACAACGGCCAATGGTTGACGATTTAAGTGATAGTCTGCTGAAATATAAACTGACATCAGAGTTTACAGTCTAGCAGATCAACCAGTCACAATGACAACTATTTAGAGCCTCTGTAACTAACAATACTACAACTAATTGAGCACGTCTGCTAATACGCGTCATGCCAGTCTACTCTAGGCTGTGGCAGCAGCCTAGGCCCGGCATGTCTGCAAGCTAATAAATATTCATATACAAGCTTTGGCTGTCTGCTCATTGGTCAGCTGCAGCAGACGAAGGTCAAGGCCGTTTGATAGGCTGTTTTATGAATGAACCCCGCCGCTACGTCACGACTAGCCAGTCAAAGCTGTACGACAGTGATGTAAATCACTAGTTTTGACCAGTAGTTACCGGTAGCTGCAAAGTACGCCTTAGTTCCATATTAGCTTATGACAGTGTTACGTATCACTGGTGAGCACGGATGACCAAGTTCATCGTGAATAGAAAGCACGTTATTGACAGTTGAGCTAGCAGCAGCAGCACTAGAGTGATTAGACGTCATTCAATAGACATCAGACAAACAAATACACACAAACACTCTCACTGACCGTCTGAGCACGCTGCTGGTCCTGATGCTGATGACGTCTGCGATGACGAGGCTGAGGTCCAGTGACTGAGCTGTGTCTGTGTCTGCAATGTCTGCCAGTCATCACATCATCATCAGATGACAATGACGAGGACTCTGTACTACTAGCTGCTGTATCAGGCTGATGACTGTTGTCTGCATCAGCTGTCAACTCATGAGGCTACACACCACACCAGCAGACCACACAGACTAACTACCACATGTCAAATCACAGCAACAACATTCATAGGCAGCGCCGTACGTCAAGATTTCTAATCGGAGGCGCCGGCGGCAGAAGAAATGTTAGACCGTGTCGTATGCAGCAGAGAACAGTTCAGTTTTCAGATATGTGACTTCAAAGTGATGATGGTAGCTGAAGACACAGAGTTGCAGACAGATGGTGACGTGATACTGCACCTCACATACTAACTGCTGTTATCATCTGTTACTGTTGCTGCCCGTAGTCTGCCCCAACATGTCACGTCTGCACTCATTGCGTCTAATTAAAATGCTATCAATGCAATAATGCTATAACACAGGCTCAAGACATTTACACAGAATGAGACACGGAGAGAAAGAGAAGGGAAGACATGGAGAAAAGAGAGACAAACGGACCAAGGGATAGGGAATTAGTGAAGACAGAATGTGCCTTGGTTGTTGTGGGAATAGCGTCTTGGTTGTCATGGGTAGTCCGCCCCCAACATGTCACATCCACACCCTCTCTATGTCTGTTTTCCAAGGTAACCTCAAGGCTTTCCTCTTCAGGCGTTCATTCACATGTGACTTTTACCCCAACTTTTGTAGTGACTGCACAGTGACAGTTGTCAAGATGCTTAAATCATTCTTTTTTACTTACTTTACCATCAACATCTAGTACCCAGTTGTCTCACTCTAATGCATGGTTTTATCAACTCCACATAACCCGAGAAACTTGAGATATCACTGCAATAAGAAACAACAGCAGCGTTTTATCAACACCAACAGAGTGAAACCTCGGACCTCGGGGGAGAGGGGGAATCTTGGGGGTTATCCTCGGATTAAATCTAACCCGGTGTAAATAGTGAGATATCCTCAGATCTCGGAATAGCTATTCCAAAGATTAACCCGAGTTGATAAAACTGGGCATAGATCTGAGATAGGCAGAGATATCTCTATATGACTGTCACCTTACACTGTACACCATCTCCACTGTATATCTAGTTTATCAGTACACTGAAAATAGCTGCCCCATTGGCCGAAGGAATATCAGAAACAACTCGAGCTAATAAACACTACATGTTGACTAGATTGCCTAGTAATAACTCAAATAAAGAACAGGCAGACAGACGACGTACCATGTAAGTTCTCTTTGGCTGTAGTTTGTGAAGGAATCTGTTGAAACAATACGAGGCACAGTTGACAGGGTAGCGAGTCTGTTTGATCTTTGTGAAACGTCGCGCAGTGCGGTCAACACGATATTCACAGATGTACACGTCATCCTCACGCACACCTCTAGGACGACCCTTCACACCGTGACAGACAGACAGACAGACAGACAGACATTAGTACACTGTAATGACGTAGATTAGTCACTCACAGTGTCATGTTTTTTTCTGTTGAAAAGCTTTTGTTAAATGTCCGTCTATGTCTGTAAACGGCATTTTTGATGGCGTGGCGTCAGATATGACGTCATCTCTACCTAACGATGTTGCAGTGTTAAGCAAAATTTTTCTAATGGTTTAGTACGCTGAAGTATCAGGATGATTCTTGCCAAAAATTATGAAGCTATGTCCAAATTTTTCAAAGTTATGCCTAGAAGACTGTGGCCTTTTTTTCCGGATTATGTCAGAGCACTGTGAAGTAAATTAAGCAGTGTTAGAGTAAGAATCTGACAAACAAACGTGACAGACCGTGCAGTAGGTGGGAAGGTCGAGCACACAGCACGTGCCAAGGATAGCATTGATGTCAATCTCATCATGGATCGGTGATCGGATCAGTTCACGCTCAAAGAACTTACGGTAACGTTCACGAAACGTTTCACCAGGACGCATGTAGTACTGCACGTACGCATACTTCCTGCCACTGTGACAGACAGACAGACAGACACATTGCACTAACCACCACCACCAGCAGTGATATTTTACTTCTAAAAATAATTTCAGTTTCACCTAGAGTTCAGTTCTGCACAATAATTTTAATTCTAGTTCAACTTCAGTTTTCAAATAATTTTACTTACATTTTCAGTTCTGTTAACACAATAACTTCAGTTTAACTTCACAATCACACAATTTCACTTGGACTTACAATCTCTGGAACAAAGTTCATTTCAAGTCTTAGACAAAAGTCAACATCAAAGTTTGGTCTAAGAGCAAAGTCAACCAAAGTCTGGTGTTGAGTTTGGTCTTAGATCAAATTGTCATCATCTGGTCAAATTCAGTTTGAACTTTGGCCTTAGACCAAACTTTGGTCTTATACCTTGGTCTTAGACTAAATTCTTAGTGAAACTTGACCTCAGCCAATGAGAGAGAATCAATAAACAGAGAATAGAGTAGAGACGGGCCAACCTGGCATTAGACCACAGCCGGTCGACGCTATAAATAGCCAGCTTGTCAACATGCTTCATCCAGCAATCACCAGGTGGTAGCACCATATCAGCCGGCGCCACGTAGACAAAGTCACCGATATGAATTTGTTGTTTTCTACCGCCGGACTGCAGCAATGTCATGTAGTAGACACAGCCGGGAAGTCCGTCGGCCAGACGTACTTTCAGTTTCACTTCCTACAAACAACAACATCATCAGCCGGTAATTCCCACAGCTGTCTCTACGTCCTGCTCTAGCTGCTCAATTAACGCGTTCAGTTGCGTAGCTCTGCCGGCAGCAGAAACCACTTTTCACTTAACAAGACATCACTGCCGGCAGCGAACTAAGCACAGTCAAACTTTGCTAACTTGCTACAGACGTGAAAAACAATATTTTCCACGCTGAGCAGTAACTTTAACTTATTTCCATTAAAGTGAACATTTCAATGACAGCCAGCGTGGAGCAAGCTGACGTGCTGCAGGAATTAATTACGTGATGTAATTCTACATACACTGACCAGACTCACCGAGATCAGCTGTGTATAATGTAGCATAGAGTAGCGTTACTTACTGGGCTGATGTAGCGAGGTCGACAGAGTTCACAGAGGTATGATCTATGATGAAGTACGTCTGTTACTGACATACAGTCACAATGCTGCCACATCTAGACAGACACACAGCATACAGACACACAGACACACAGACATACAGACACACATACAGACTCAGACTATCGTATCAATCAACTGGTAGCTTGACATGGTATCTGTCCAACACAACTGCCATCGTCTCGTCATCTGTGTGTGTCTGCTGTGTGTATCTAGACTGACTGTTTAATAAGGCTTGTGAGTGAGTGTGTTTATATTGAAGCTACATACAACAGTCCAGTCCACTCACGGGTCACCAATGAACTGTTTGTTTCACACAGGTCTCTAGAAGACATTAATGTGCTGCCTGTTCCGTTAACATGTCTTTGTGTTCACAAAGTGCCATCTAATAATCACGGCTTGGAGGAAGCCAAGAGCATCGAGTCATCAGTATGGCAACTCTCCACTGCGGAGTAGAAGAAGCATTTCTTTAGATCTGTTGAGCACTGTTCTCTGATGTCATTACATTACAGCGCGTGCTCTGTGAACTCAAGCGTCATCAAATCACGGGCACAATTTCATCTATCTCTTGCCTTCCTCCAAGCCGTCTGCACCCCGAAGGTCATCATTGATTGTCCTCAGCCAGCCAGGTACAATAACACAAGCTACTGAGAACAAAGCTAACAGCCAGCAGCAGCAGCAATATGTCAACAGAAGCAACGAGTAGACTGGTTGGTAATCAATTACCTCACATCTCTCACACTGAATCATTGTTCCTTCATCACGGTACGTGTTACACACACAACGAATTACATCCTCATCACTGCCAGTGCTGCTGCTGCCACTCAGTGGCTTGGCACACAGTGACAACAATACATCACATCACTTCAGTTCACTTCAAACAACAAACAACCTCAGCAGCATTCTAGTCAGCTCTCATCATCATCATCATCATTATCCGCAATGTCAACATTAACATCATCATCAATGTCCTAGTTCTCTACACTATCATCCTCCGTATCTTACACACCATCATCCTACTCTTCCCCATCACCAGCCACCAACTTGGATTTGATCCAACCGGACACAGTATCGTTCAATCCGCCAACAAATACCCTACATTAGAACAAACATGAAGGCAATCACACGATGTGTTGCAGAGTTATGGCCATTTGAAATGTTCCAAAATGTGTGAATGGGCCCTGAGGTCGGTTGTCAATCATTCATACTTCTTACACTGATCTCATATACTCTTCTTTGCTACATTAAGAACGTAGCACGCACACAAGGAATAAAAGACAACGGGTTGTAAGAGGCAAACACAATCAGTGATGACATCAACACGTCTAGTTATCTTGTACTAGCTCAGACCATTAGTGACCCAGCAGCACCACCAACAAGTTGTGTTGACTGTTGTCAGTAGCAGTGCAAGTGATTGTCTGTAAAGACTCGTCTCTGAAATGACCTGTTAAGTGTCGAGCGGGTGGGTGAGTGCCATACTATTAAAGTGTCGAGCGGGACGTAAAACTCTACTCACTCACTCACTCACTCACTCACCGCCAAGCTGAGTCAATCATCTGTTAGTTACTGTTACTGAATTATAAATGAACCACAAGAACAGACGGCAGCTAGAAGCTACATACAAACATACGTACCAGACGTAGACACTGAACAGTTAACAGTTGACAGTAACTTCTGTCCCAACGCATCACCAAAATACACGAGTAGATTAGCTGATTCCAGCATCACGTCGCGGTACACTTTACGCAGCCTCGCACACAGCTCACCCTCCACAGACCTCACTCCATAGAATACCTATATCAACACAAGCACGCGTGTCACTCTCATATCCACAGCATGCATTACTGCCTTCATGAATATTCATGTCTGTCAATAGTGCCCTCATTAATTATTCATGTTAGTCTGATTTAGCTAAACAAACAGTTGGAACCATTTGACTCACAAATCTAAATCATACTTTTTCGCTTCATACGTATAACTCGCACCAAAATATGGAATAATTCTTATGAAACAGATAGATTCCTAATTTTATCAACATTCCTAACCGCATTCAAAAACACTTTTATTGCCAAATGATATTTGATTAAGATGAAGTTGGGGAAATACTGCCCTCCTCATTCGGCATCAGGCAATACATGCCCTACTTCAGGGAAACGATTTCCAATAGTGACCTCAAAGCCAGTCACTATTAGTACAATAGTGCCATCAGAGACTCACAATTAAGACTCATTGACTCACCTCGATGTTAGTAAAGCAGCGTTCACAATCCATGTCAAAACTCTCGGCCGTCATATAACGCCCACAGTCAATATTTCTCTTGATTGTCGTAAAGTCAACTGCTTCACTGATCAGCTGATAATACTCCGGACACCTACAACAGGTAAACAAGGTAAAGGTCGTGTATAGCTGTTAACGGAACTCCATCTCACAGCTACAGAGTGTCACTTGTATCACACAGTGTTACCTGCCTCCCGTCACAAGTGAACACACCCCGCCTTAACCCCAGCCAGACAGGCCGGTAATCGATTCACCTACCCCGAGGAATGGAAGGCTGAGTTGCCCTAGGTGACTTGGTACATACTGAGATGGTTTACCTGCCAGCAGGCGGTCACCCATCCAAGTGCCAACCGGGGCCAGTGTTGATTAACTATGTTGATCAAAGCCAACGTGCTAACCACTACACTACGCCGCCACCCAAGTGTGACAAGTGCCACAACAGTCACGCGGCTGTCATGATTAGTCAGATGTGTGCGTCAACATCACTCAGTTGATACAACACCACACACAGACCTACCACTCTATCTAATGTCATATGAGTTCTGTTGAGAAAAGGGTTAATCCCAAGCGAAGGCATTACATGGCAGAAGGTCAAAAAATGTGACAATTTTCAGGCTTTTAAGGCATCGTCACATCTCTGAAATACTCTATTCTTCTTGCACGTACTGAAAGATTTGAGGTCTTTTTTTATTTGCGCTACGCAGTTTTCCGACGAATATTTCTGAAGATTTTTGTGATGATTTTATTGACTCTTAGAGCTATTTGTGTATTCTGTTTTATTTTGAATTTTATCTGATCAGTGTTTATATATCCAGCATCTGCTGCCAAACATAATAAACGAATGTGGTAGTTAATGCATGAAAAGTAATATGCATAAGCATTTTCAGTAGCTACTGAAATCAATGACCTTGGATGACCTTGAACGACCACAGTGTACTTTAATGCATTCTGTTTTCACAGAAATCTGAATGGAGTCTCACATCACACTAGCGGAGTGGTTAAATGTAGCTGAGATACCGGAGGGTTTCTGCAAATAAAAGGCTTATATGTTTAGTTCAGTTGTTATAACTAATTCAATTACTAGTCGAGTATCCACTCACACATCTCTAGAGAAGACGCAGATCAGACAACGTCTAGTCTGGTCAAAATGAAAGCATAAAATTACACAATTAGACTGTTCATCTGGTGATCGCAATTTTTGGTTACCTTCATCTGCTGAAGACGTGAAATTTCAAAATTCTCCTCAATAGCAAATGTGAAACTAAATGAAAATGAAACGATGGAATAGACAATTAACCGTTTTCTTGATGGAACTGCAAGAAATGATGAACACCAGCAGTCAGCATCCGCAGCAGACACTTCTACACACAGACAGACAGACAGACATACAGACATACATACAGACATACACTATCAATCAATCAATTATGATAAAGTGGCTAAATAGCAAAAACTACAGCTAGGTCATTGTAGAAGGTTAACTAATGTCCAGTAAGGTCACTTAAAAATCTAGGAAATATCCAGGAAATGACTTTGACTTTAGAAATGACTGGCTAGAGACTGACTGGCGGCATTGGAGACTGTGTTGAAGACTTGTTTCAACACTTGAGCAATGTCTGCAACACGTTTCAGTTCTTCGTTTTCTTCTGACAACGCCAGATGTCTAACACACACAGAGAGACAGACACAAATACAGTACACAGCTACACAATCGATATGACCTTAGAAGTGTGTCAGACGTTTCCAATAAGCTCCGTCTTGGAATCAAATCTTCAACAACATCATAGCAAACCTTTAAACAGTGCCTTACTCACTAAGTTTATCACACTGCTTGTAAGCCTATCTATATCTATACGTACAAGGCTCTGTCGACATCTGTCCCCTCATATCTCAACGAACTGTTGCAGTGTCAAGAAACGACCCAGTCACTGAGGTCCACTGATGCTCCGCGGCTGTTCGTCCCCAGGACGCGCACCGAGACAGCTAAGCGAGCATTCAGCGTCGCCGC
>Ga0209788_1000355_pt1 | contig 11992 bp, 10 predicted proteins | sample WorMetLIZISLAND1_2_FD_187415 | JGI IMG/M metagenome (GOLD analysis project Ga0209788, IMG submission 187415) | Marine gutless worms symbiont microbial communities from Max Planck institute for Marine Microbiology, Germany - Olavius clavatus LIZARD... ...
TATGGTCCTATCTTGCACCGTTTCTGAGATATGGCGACTTATTGGCTAAAAATTGCCTATTTTTCCTACCCCTCTCTCATTCGGCGCCCTCGCTCCCCATGTTCCCTTTGGAATTTTGCGGTGAAGTCAAGCGTGCTGGAAACTAGAGTCATGGGGCTATCCTCCAGTGAAGACCCCATGATCGTAGCTTGAGTCGTTTTGACTCAGTGCCAGCGTGTGACGGACAGACGGACGGACGGACGGACGGACAGACGGACGGATTTACTATGGCTAATACAGCGCTCTGCATATCAAGCTATGCTGACGCGCTGTAAAAATTATTTGGCCACTCAAACACTAAACCATCTATTTGCACCCCATTTGAATCACTGATTCGCGTTTGCTGATTTGAGACAGTCCCCATCCCCAAAACACTGTCATGCAGTAATGTATGTAAATGGCAGAAATGTATGTAAATTTTAAAAACTGGATCGTTAGTCAAACATCGGCCAATGAGAAATGACCTTCTGCAGAAAAGAAGAGGAAGAATAGTACTAAAACAAGATTTTAAAAACAGATGCTGAGAAAAGTGCACGATGACAACAAAAAAGAACCGACGAGGACCATCAGAAATAGACAAACTCCATGAACAGCAAGCTTGACTGACGAACCACAGTATTAAAGAGCCTCAAAGGGCCCTCTCGTCTTAGCAGAACACATTATAAAAATCAGGACGTGCTTAAACCTTCATTGACTTCACATTTACATGTGATTCAACATCACACGACTTGGTTACTTTGCTGCACAGACACAGATGGCAAATCTATAATGCAGAGTAACTTCATCACGTGATCTTGCCTGCAGCATCCCACATACATTAGAACCCGTTTAAGGCCAAAATCCATTACAACAGTTTCCCCGTAACAAGTCTGTAACAAGTTGGCGACTTCCCTGTAGCAAGTCCACAACAAGTCCGCAACATAAACGACAAGTAACAAGTCGGCGCAGGCAAAAGTCCGTTGTGTCATGTCATTTCCCAAATTCCATTACAACGACTTGTTGCCAACTTGCTGCGGACTTGTTGGCCATGTCACTAACAAGACAAGTTGACAGCTTCCCCATCTACGGGGGAGTTACAGGGAAACGTGTGAAATAGATTTTGGGCATTACTCCGCTGCGTAGACACATGGCGATGGCGAGCATGGGAGCGTGAGCCTATAACACGGAGTAACTTGACTACATGATACAGCCTGCAGCATCCCACTTACATGAGAATCAACATCACATGACCCAGTTACTCCACTGACTGTTTTCATCTTGTACTTTTAAAAACACACAAAACAACAAACAAACAACACTGCAATGCTGTCTTAGATCATACTCAAAATCACAAATTAGTCGCAGTTTCAGATTCAATTTGATACTGGCTTATTTCCGAAAACTCTTATAATGTCAATATGCCCCCGTGAGTCATCTGATAGGACAAAACTAGAAGTTAACTCAGCCCAACACTGACAGACTGCTATAAGCAGAATATCTGACAATGGCTTCAACTAATTACATCAGCATACACAATGCAATATATTATATTCCATAAACTCTGGCAACACATAAAACTTCCATCTATTATTCCTTTTCTTGAATGGGTTTATAACTAACGTTTAAATTATCAACCAGGCCAGGCAGTGGCGGGCACAGAACAATTTCCCCAACGGAAGCAAACACAGACCAGGGAAAAGTTACGGAAAATACTGAGGTATTCTACAAGTTGGAGGATTTGCAGCAGCTTCTTCAGCTCCCAAGTAGGGACCAGGCTGAAAACAATTTAGCGTATGTTTGAATTCTGGGAACAGTTTAACCAGGACACTTCAGAATGGCACATAGACCCATTACCCATTGTCCCCAAAACACTGCACTTCCATTCTTTGAAAAACTACCTTTGGAAGTCTGTGGAACGACTGTTACTTAGCTCCATACTGGGCTAGACCACTGTTGCCAGGTAACCAGGGACCCAATTCACAGACGATCTTCAGATAATCTTAAAACAATTTTCCGACTTGAGATAATCTTAGAACAATTGGTTAATTCACAGAACATTTATGACCAATCTTCATAAGAGAATTGATATAACTGATATAAAATAAATAGAAAAATACTCTAGCGTTTCCAAATAAACAATACATGTAACTGATGTCGTCAAAAAATGCAAGTATGGAACAACAGCAAGCAGTAATAATCGCCCTTAAAACAGTAAACGAAAATAAACAAAACCTAGACCATCACAGTTACTATGGTAACTGCTTTCGGAAATCTTACGACAAAATATTTAAGACAGTTTATGTGAAATCACTTATGACATGCCATAAGATAATGACATCATAACTGTTATTTTAAGACTACTTGAGTATAAATCGTAAGACAATGTCTGTGAATCAGGCCCCCGATCAGTTATAACTAAATATATGTCAAATACAGCATGCATACATATCATAACAAACCAATAGCTGCTAACAATAACAAAAATTAAATTTAAAAACTTACCAGTTTATAACAATGTGTAAGGGCGATATTAATCGCCACCAACCGAAAACAGCAAAAATCAATTTGGGGCTGAATCATCATGGGTTAAATTCCAGAACCGCCCTTACAAGGCGAGCCATTCTGTAACTGTTTTAATTTTTTCTTAGCTCTCGCTTAAACACAAATGTTTTTGGCCAAAAAATACCTTCACCGCAGTTTTCTGGCTTAGAAGAAAAGCAGCCATAAATCTGGATAAGCCAGACATAAATGTGAAAAAATTCGGCTTGGGGTCTAAACCTGCACAAGTTGCTTGAGACATATTTTGATACAAGTTCACGCAAATTCTTGTGTAAGCTTGTGCAGAACACAGAGAGCTTTGCATTCTTTCGGTGAAAGAAACTCGTACAAGAAAAACTGCACAAGAAAGCATGTCACATATGCAGGTTTCTTCTGCAGGTCGACTTATACAAACTTTTGGATCAGGAACTGATCTAATATCGCTACTCATGTTGTTGTTTGTCTTGTGTTCTTCTTCTTGGGGCAACCTTTTCAAAATAAAAAGCCTAAGACTCCGTCAATTCAAATCAGATCAGGATGAAATATGGCAGCAATGTTATTCAAGTAAAAATGTATCAACTGACAAGAGTCTGATCTTTGAGATGACCTCATACGTTCAAGATGACAGCCATGACATTTCATGCAGAAAAGTGCTGCCATCTGGTGAGTACTCACAAAGTGTATGAACAATGCATACGCTGCAGCATCTACAAGTTTTTTGAGCAAGTGTTAGGGGTATAAATAATTGCAATGTCAGACCCAGAGATAAGCAATCAAGCAGAATAAAAACATAATGTCCTTAGCGAAGATAACTAAAACAGTACAACTGCATAATACTATCACCTGACCTCGCTTATGTACATATCTGTATGTCAGACAAACTGTAATCGGACCTTCACTACTATTCACTTGTGCAACCAGAGCTGAAAATCAAAACAGAGAAATAAATATATAATACAGGGTACCAACTTTCTTTAAATACTGACATTACTGTCTGCAAGAGGCAACAATACCACCCGATGATATGACAGCTCATCAGATCTTGCTATAAAATTTAATACTTTCACAACATAACAAATCCCCAACATATGACTTAAGACTGGTACCATGAAAACTGCCGGCACTCCAACCAATTAAATGCTGAACGTGATTTTCTTAATAAATTCGGAAAATGTGCCAGTCCTTTCCATTCATCAGCATTTATTACAACTGCTTTTGCTTTACATACTTACATACATATAATTTTAAGGGAGCAAATGAGAGCACTTCAGTCACTTTAAAATAATCAGATTTCTGAGAAAGAGGTAGAAAAAAGGTGTGGCATCAGGTTAGATTTGAAAGCTTGCAAGGTCCTAGATGTCATGACTTCCGACCGGCAGGTTGCTCCATGTTTCTGCTATGAGTAACGGAAAAGCTCGATCGCCAATCGTATTCAGCAGTGTTGACGGTACAGCCGGAGGTCAAGTCATACATGAACACAGTTGCTGTCGACCGGGGAGATGAGCAACAGGCTGTAGAGCGTCAGCTAGGTAGGGCGGCGCCAATTTTTCCCCAAAACTCCAGCCAGGGCTCTGGAACTAGTCCCAGTTATTTCCTGTGAAGTCACAATATACTACTTTTTCCTGCTATAAAACATATTTGTTAAGAAACAGGTGATCGTGAAGTCTTTTTACTTCGTAGTGCTGTGTGACACACACGGATATATTTCATAAGCTATGCTGTGAACAAGTTACATAAATACAGCAAACAATCGTGGCAGACAATAACGTTTTCACCATCATCGCATAGCCAGCTCGGGCCTTCACATCGCTCCACCATGGCCCTGTAGAATGGCCGGTCTCCTCCATAGACTGGCAGGGACAAATCCAGTGTCGTGGCAAAGCCTGTCTGTCCAGCAAACACAAGGACGACCGGGTCGATGTCTCCAGTCCCGACTAAGTGAACGACCGGATGCCAGGCCGATTTGATAATAACGGTTGACAATATATTTCGTTAGTGATGTCTACGGGAAGGTGTTGGCGACGCTGATGATATGGAATTAACGGTGATGGGTATTGACGACGACGTGACGACATCGGACGATGAGATTGTCGGAGTGACAGAGTTTGATGCCAGGGCAGCTTCCAGCGTCTCGGACGTTGGCATCACATGCAGGAATCGATCTGTTTGACACATTGCACCGACATCCACTTACAATACATCATGACGAAGACGATGATGACAACAAGAACAAGTACCACTACTACAACCACATTTATGAAACTACTACTACTACCACCACCACCTGAAACACTTTCATTAGTACGAATGTATTAAGGATCACAAACTGCACACAGAAGTGTTAGTGGGCAGCTGGCAGATGCTGCTGCATATGCATCAAGCGGATGCTGGATGTGCACTCACCAGACGGCAGCACTTTTCTGCGTGAAATAACGTCATGGCCGGCATCTTGAAAGTATGATGTCATATCCGCAATCTGACTCGGTCAATCTGTGTGTAATACTGTGTATTTACTTGAAGAACAATTGTGACAAATTTTATCCTGATCCAATTCGAAATGACACAGCCACAACCAGAACAACAACACGAACAACAAGATGAGTAGCGATATGAGATCAGTGTCTGATCCAAAAAACGTTTATATTCAAAAATTAACGACACTATCTTATGAACTGACTTATCCCCAAGTAAAGTTTTTCAGCTCCAAGGTTTGGCTAGAATGCTGGCCACCACTGGCACCTAGTGTCCAGTTGTCACATGTCAAACATGAAATTGATATTAGCAAAAATAGCACATCGAACACATACCAAGCAGCGTGCTGTCTTGCAGCATCTCCTCCATGTTACACGTGGCAAGGTTGATCATCAGAGCATAGTCCGCATTCTCATCAAGTCCAACGAACGGCGTGCACCAGCGAGGAATCGGCGTTGAGCGTGGCGTGTTACGTGGAGTCGTACGGGGCGTCGCAACGGGAGACGCGAGTAAACCGAATGCCGTCGGGCTGATGACGCCACTCAGAGCATTCACTGGACTAATACTGGAATAGTTCACCGTCACCTGCGGCTAAAAACACATTATTATTTATAATAATAAAAATAAAAATAAAACATAATACTAATCTAATTTATACAGCACAATATGGTTGTAACTTCAGAGGTGCTACTACTTTCAGTTTTTATTTATCCCCATTAGGCTGCATTCACTCTGACACAAGCACAAGCTTGAGTATCCATGTGATAAGCTTACAGTAAACACCAGTTTGCATGTATTACAATAGCAGCCATTCACATTAATACGAGTTCTGTATGTGTACAAGTTGCACGGCTCCTGTTTTTAGGCAACCCATACGAGTAGGCATATGGTATTACTTATTTATCCAGCACATAGCAGATATATGTAATTTTGAAGTCAGTAGTTACTCAGACTGTCAACAGCATACCAGCAAATAATGAAAGAAATTTCTGTAAGACATTCAAGCAATTTTACCGATTTTTAACAACGGCTGAATTACAAGTGTTTGTGCTTGTATGAGTGCCTTTGAACATCAACTTATTATTATTATTATTAAAGACATTTATGTAACACAAGTTCGCAAGTTGCAGTGCAACTAAGAAATGGTGCCACAAATGCAACATACAAGCTTCACTCATATGAGTAACTTGTATTTACAACGGCAAGAACAATACACGAACTGTGGTTACTAGCTGCTGCAAGGTGAGTCAGAAAAGTAATATGCTCACCTGGTGTGCGGGTTGCGGCTGCAGCTGTACAAAAGCATGATCGGAGGGTTTTCCCGTCGGCAGAACGGTATATGGACTTGACATAACGCTGCGACTGACGGACGGCAAACTCACCGCTGTCGCAGCCGATTCTGTCGACAGCAGTGACATGGAACTGACACCAGCTGCACACAATGTTATCATTGCAGTAATATGGCCAAAATCCATTACACCACTTTCCCCGTAGCAAGTCTGTAACAAGTTGGCGACTTCTCCACAACAAGTCCGTAACATAAATGACAAGTCCGTAACAAGCTGGTGTGGGCAAAACTCCGTTGTGTCTGTTGCGTCATGTCATTTCCCAAATTCCATTACAACGACTTGTTGCCAACAAGTTGGCACCTTCCCCATCTACGGGGAAGTTACGGGGAAACGTCTCTAATGGATTTTGGGCTATATGGGTGACATATGCTCAAAAATCTTGTACCGGAAACTTGTACCAGAAACTTGCATGAGTTTCGTGCGGCAAAAATTTTATGCAAGTTCGTGCAAGTTTTTTGTGTTATAGGGGTGACACACACTCAAGGAAGTTGTATAAAAAACTTGTACTAGAACTTGCACCAAATAGAATGCAGATGTATTCCGTGCAAGTTTTCTTGATGGTGCAGTGGTTGGGCGTTGGACTCGTGATCGAAAGATCACTGGTTCGACTCCCGGCTGGGGCGCTATCAAGTCAACTAGGTGAACTAAGCCTTCTATCCCTCTGCGGTAGGTAAATCAAGTACCGGCCTGTATGGCTGGGGTTAAGGTGGGGTGTGTTAATGGAAGTATTCCATGACACAGCTATGAAGTGTTACTTGCCATATGGGATCACACAGTGTTACCTGCTACCCGACACAAGTGAACACACCGCACCTTAACCCCAGGCAAACAGGTCGGTACTCGATTTACCTACCCCAGAGGGATGGAAGGCTGAGTTGACCTAGTTGACTTGAGTTGACATACAAACCAGCCACCTTTCGATCACGAGTCCAACGCTCAACCACTGCACCACCAAGAAAACTTACACAGAACAGACTGAATGCCCTTCCCATCTGCAAACCAACAGCGTCTAAGAAAACATATAACAGTCGTCTCTGGCGCCAGGAAGCCCAAAGACCTGGAACGCCCTGCCGGAAGATGTAACATCTTCCCAGTCTAAATATACCTTTTGCCGCCAGCTCAAAATGTGGCTTTTCAAGAAGTTTCTTTTGGACATCATCATCTGATATTAACTGCATCTTGACTTTTAGCTCAGGCTTGTCTGCTCCAACTTTGACACGGTTCTGCCGTTTAAAATCTACTGTATCATATGATATACATGATATGATACTCAATCAGATACACACCAGGTATATGCGTGGAGGTTGTGGTATTGCTATTGGCTGCCGAATTTACCAGCATCCGCCCATCAGCCGTTCGTATCAAGGCAACCGGCCGAGCTAGAGTTGTTTGCCGTCGATCTGGAGGTGGAGTTATGCCGGGAGTGTAGAACTGTGGAAGCTTTGCCGGACTCTTCACCAGATTCAGTGATTCAGCCTTTACAAACATACATATCTACAGGTTATACAGGTATGTTATCTATTGAAATTATACCGTATATACCAGCACATAGGTCACAGGCCTAGTTACAATAAATAAGTCCTCAAGGAAATCTTTTAAAACTTGAAGTGAGATTGTCTAAAGGCCATATGTTTTTCATGATAGCCACAGTCAAGTGGAAAAAATAATAATAGCCTGCCATTAAGGAGCCATCAGGCCTAAACACAGTAAACAAGCAGGATGACAAATGTCCAGATGGGCTTACCCTTATTCCATGGCAAAGCAGGAAGCCCCTTATTTGGGACGTGACAGTTGCGAGTATGCTGGCTGCATCATACACTAAAGTGGGTCTGGTAGTTGACCAGGCATCAAACAGGAAGTCAGCAAAGTACGCAGACTTCACGTCCAGCATATAGTTCAGCCCATCGCGGTGGAAACCTGGGCCCAATTAATTCTGCATTCTGCCACACTGATTTTTCTACGCAATCTTGGTCATAGGATCTGCACTGTATCTGGCGACAACAAAAAACTTCTTTTTATTTCAGTGCATCTCCATGATGATCGCACATTTTTAATTCTGCACTCTTGCACGATTCTTTCTGCGTCGACTGTCCAGACCAATAGCCATTCTAGCTTTGTTTTGAACTCTGAACCCTGGCATCTATAGTACCAAGGGGATAATATCAATAACAACATTATTAATAAGAATATTATAATCATTCGTACAAACCCTATCAGAAGGTGTGCTTGTGTCTGAATCAAGAGCAGAAGGCTGATGCCATTGTAAGCTGCCTGCCAGAGATGACTGTCAAACACACCACAACACGTATATGACGGACATTCAATAAATAATAAAAGGTGGCTTGGTAGTTAAAGGGACACTATCATGAAAATATGACTTTTTAGAAAAAATGACATACATGTACATTGAAAACAAACAAAATTTATGGCAAGCCAAATATAAGCCAATTTTGACTTATTGTCACAAAAAGTGAACTTTAAAACGTATTCCGGTTTGGCACAGTTTGACACTTGACACACTTGGTACCAATGACGTAATTTCCGTGCTAGAGTCAATACGAATAACACGGGGAGACTATGATAAATTGCCACCGTCTTCTGGCAGAACAGTCGGTCGTCTAGCAGTCAAATCACTCCTTGGTAATCCAGGTTCAAATTAATATGGGCTAGTCAAACTCATCGCCACAATTTCCCTACGAAACTTGCTTATAAACAGTCCACGGTCACGCCCACACGAAGCGCAGCATCAATGACGTCATTGGTACCAAAAGTGTCGACTCCTTTGTTTCATTTCAGATCCGCTAATATCGCTCACAAATAAAAGCGATTTATTTCATTTTTCTGCATGCTATGTATGTATTGTCTGCTGCAAATGCATATAGGCAAACTGTTATGTAATTTTCTTGTTTCAACTAAATTACGATTTTTCATGATAGTTTCCATTTAATGGTTACAGTGTCTGAGCCTATAGGGGGCTCTGCGGCAGAGAACTCAGCCGGAACCAGAACCCTGGTGGGAGTCAGGAAGCAATGCCCCCAGGAACTGAAAGTTTTTTGTCCATTTTCATACAAAAGAGGGGCCTAATGTTAAGGATTTAAATAACAACTCGCCCCCGTATCCAAGGCCGACTGCTTCTCACAGCTATCGCCAGTCCATACTTTTGGTCAATGGGGGAGCGGCTGCCCAGTGTGCTCATACCTGGATACAAGAGTGATAATGGTTATAAAATAAACGAGATGTTTGGTGCTGCTATCTCGCACCAAAAATTAACTTAAAAATCCAACTTACAAGTCGTTGATTCTTTCGTGTTTCTTCGCAGACAAACGTCACAAAGTCGGAGAGTGTATCCCCACTGCCGTACTTCAGACCGCCGCTTCCACTGCCGCTGCGGCTACTGCTGGACTCAGATGCCGCTCGACCCACAGATGATGATTGCCGTAAGTCACAAGCACCGGTGTGCTCTGCTATTTCTGTTACACCATATATAATACAACATTTCGCCCGCTTCCTTCTACGCAGTTAAGATATTTTCTTGACATGCAATCAGCAACAGCAAAAATGGTAAAATATAATTACATAACACAAATGCAAAAAAATCTCTGCTTTAAAACCCATGGTGGTTAATGTAAGTGGGTGGGCTACAGCCCAAAGCACCCTATGGACAACCCTACCTACCTACTTCAAAAAAAACAATTAAACTACAGATGTTACTTGACATAAATGTAAACTACTCATTATCAAATTCCGAGTGCTCATTCAACAGCATTCATTGTTAAATTATGCCAATACCAGTAAGCATTTGCAGGCCACAGACGACCACATGCTGCCCATGCATTCGAGATCTGAGGACATTAGAGATATAGTTTTGCTGTAAAATAAATGCGGTTTGGCACTTTCTGTGTTAAACCAACCAGTGAGTTACTCCAGGTCAGACTATTTCAAAAAACAGGTCTTTTGGAAATTGTTAGCACAGGTCTTTTTACAGACCAGATACCCTTCCTGTCATGCCATCAGTGTAAACTTGCATCTGTCATCAGCAATCAGTGACTGCGAGCTAACAAAGATCATCTACCTTCAGCATATTGACCAATGCTGCACATGACATTTTAGGTGGTTGACTGCAAAATTTTACCGCAAACAATTTCTCAACAGTGAGTGAGTGAGTAGAGTTTTACAACTCACTCGACACATAACAGGTCAACAGCTGTGAGACCCTAGTGGTTCTTAAAGTAGCTGTTTGTTGCTTAGGCCACATTAACAAATAACATAGACAAATATATTGACTGAGACCTGGACTTGTGGCGTCGCCAGACAAACGACCAGTTGCATCGATTGTCCTGCTACTTGGTAACGGTGCAAATGATGGTGGCTCGGTTACAGTAGCGGTGGATGACACCCGCATCTCAGCGAGGTTGTGAAGATGAAATGGACCAACAGCTGTAATAACATTCAATTCACAGTCTGATTCATTCAGCCATCCAATGACACTTAAAACAGCAACATCACTACCAGCATAACAAAATCTAAAAAAAACTAGAAGGATGACGTGAGGGTGCATATCTCCACCAAGAAAAGTTTTGCAGAACAGTAATTTAAACCACTTTTGTGATTTTAGTCAGTTAATAATAAAACAATTAAGCGGCCATGTCCGGACTGTCGCTGAAAACATGCATGCCAAATTTCAAGAAAGTAGCTTTAACCATGTTGCAGCTATATGCATCTAACGCCCAAAAACATTAGGGGTCACTGGTCAAGCCCCCTTATTGAAAAATTATTAAGGGGTCATGACCGAACTGTCCCACGGAACCCACGCAGCATTTTAACGGTAAGTTTCCAGGTATGACAGGATTAGCTGCTTGATCCCTTGTTTCTTAATCTCCAGTCATCCTTATCCTGAGCGTCATCACAGGACAGACTTATGCCCGGTTTTATCAACTCGGGTTAAACCTCGGAATAGCTATTCCGAGATCAGAGGATAACCCGAGATTTATTCTCGGATTAAGTTTTGGCATTTTATCAACATTTTCTAACCTCGGAATAAGTAATCTCGGAATAACTCCGCTGTCTTTGTAACCAAGCACCTGATTGGTCAACGTCACATCTTTCCTTGTACTACTTCAACATGGGGGGGTGAGCAGTTTCTTAACGGCACATCAGCACAATATAGGCTATGCAGTGCCATGCTATAAAAATTACACAGAGATTAAGTATTTACAATAGGTTTAAAAACAATATCAGTAATTAAATTGATTAAACGAATAAAAGTTGAGTTACAAGAGACGATAAAGCCCAATATCTCTAATAAAACCAAGAATATTTTGGGCATTGACCGTGTCGAACAAATCATACAAAGAAGAGACGTTGAAGTATCTCTGTCTTACCACGTTATAGTGGTTACACTCGAGGAGCACATGAGCCACTGTTAACGAACAGGCACAGTGAGAACATTCTGGTCGATCTTGTTGATTCAACAGATATGAATGGGTGAAGCGAGTATGACCGATGCGGAGCCTCCTGAGAACGACAGCATCCTGACGACTGAGACTACTCAGATTACTGTAGCCGAGGAGAGGTTTGACAGAGTGTAATTTGTTTGAGACACATCCGTCCCACTC
>Ga0209788_1000356_pt1 | contig 11987 bp, 4 predicted proteins | sample WorMetLIZISLAND1_2_FD_187415 | JGI IMG/M metagenome (GOLD analysis project Ga0209788, IMG submission 187415) | Marine gutless worms symbiont microbial communities from Max Planck institute for Marine Microbiology, Germany - Olavius clavatus LIZARD... ...
AGTCAATGGCTGGAGGTGTATGCAACACTGTGCTTGGTCGTGTGTGCTTGCGTCGGCTACATAGCGTCAACTGCCAATGTCCGGAATTCACATCTCTTGTCCGAAACTTACGCTTTGTAGTTTCATCTATCACCTGTGAGTCCGTGATCTTCGATTTAATCCACTTGTGCTGAATGGTCTGTGCAAATTCATTGAAGCACATAGTCGCAACTGCTTCCTTTGTCAAACCACGACCAATCTCAGTATCCTCTCTGCATCGTTCTGCATAGGCACTGTATTCTGTACGATCGCTGTACTCAATTGTGTATTCGTCATCGTATGCGATCTGCAGATTAGCTCGTTTGTAAAAGCCCACTATGTCCACATCTGTAAACGATTTCATAATATCTGGTAGGTCCATCACTTTGTATGCAAGTTCCTGTTTGCTGATAAATGCACGGTGTGAACAATCAGCCAGCAGAAGATGTGAGAGAACCTGCTTCATGTTTGGTGGCAACAGGTCTGTTGACCTCTTGTTTAGATGCTCAATCATCTCGTCAAGGAGTTGTGCATGTTTGCCTGATTTTGCACAGTACTTAGTTGCATAGCGGAGTTTGTGAGCTGAGTCAATCAAGACGCTGACATCATGGTTTGATCGTAAATATCGAACAAGGTAGCGATTCAAATTTGCTACTCTGTCACATGTTCTCCGTAAAAGAACTCGTGCTTCCATCTGATCAGCATTCACCTGCATTACTGCTGCGACTGTGTGTTTCAGTTCTTTCTTTGGAAAATCAAAACGACAGCCGTCGCCTGTCAATGGATCACCACCACAACTCGCTCGTATACACTGATGAAGACATGAGACTGAAGCAACTTGAGCCATCTCATGGAACTGATTCGCATGACACTCTGGATCATCAAAACGACGCATGATTGGATGTGTCTGCAGTTTTATGTTGCCTTCCTTGTAATTCTTTGCATATTCTTTACGATATTTCTCGAGCTTAATCACTTTCTCATCTTGATGTCCATCAACATCAACATCTTCGCTGTAAAATGATGCAGTGGATATCGAATGAGCAAAAAGAACTGCATAGCGACTGGCAAGCAAACCCATCTCAATCATCTGCCATGCTTCTTCTCTTTTCTCGGGCTTAATGTTGCCACATTTCAGTTCCTGGCGAACAACTCGACCGTTGTGAATTATGCGACCCAAGAGTCCAGTATCAAGTACGTGTGGTAGTTTTGCTAAGAAATGAAAATGAGGCAGCCCGCGTGTTTCTGTGAATTCAACACGGCCCCAAAACCAACCCGTCTCAGTGATGTCCTGTTGTGTCCAATCACACTTTGTCTCTTTCTCAGGTATGCCACAAATTTTTGTGAAGAAGACATGCATCAATATCTTCACCTTTCGATATAGATAGATGGCGATCTGTGGAGCATACTTGTTAATCAAGCGCGTGAATTCTGCAGTATTTTTCTCAAAAGGCTCTTCGCGGTCCATATCTTCACCATATTCTAGTTTGTATATCAAACGACGTACGTCTGGTGATGCTCTTGCATCGAGATTAATGGTAACAAACAAGTTTGGAGACCCAATATCACGAGAAATAGCCTCAATACCAAGACGCTCAGAAAACCATTTTTGTCGTGAATTTGGGAGATTTGACATGACGGCTGTAAGATCAGGTAGATGGGAATCAAGCAGACCCGAGTCCTTGTCAATGCCATCTCTAAATGCTGTAATAATGCTGCTGAATGGAACGTGTGCAACACTGGGATGTGAGCTCAGGTAATAACCAACACTTGCTCGAACAGTCTGTTCACTCAGTCGGCTGTATTGATGTGCCATATGAATGTCATCTGCAGCAAAGGTCCACCGTAGTCTGCCGTCACTCATTCTGTGTGCATACAATGCCTGTTTCTTCAGCAAATACCGTGCAAGTTTATTGTCTGAAAAATCTAACGGTGACATCTCACCATGTGGATAGAGATATGGAAATGCCAGATTTGCAGAGGCACTATATGTTGGCTTGCGAACTGTAGGATCTTTAACAATTTCAAACTTACCTTCCTTTCTTATACGCAGCACATCTTTTGGTTTGATGTACAGGTTTTCATATCGGTCAAAACTAAAGATGTGATTTTCTGAAAGACCGGATGTTGCAGTTGCATCTGTAAGCCCTTCATCTGCACGTGTAATTTCTTGTTCAATTTCATGAGCTTGTACTAATGTGTGCTCAGCTAAACTAGAATCTACTTCTGCGAGTTCCAAGTTTGGTCCGAGCGTATCAATTGCATCTTCATCAATCACTAACTCTTTCTCCCGCTGCATGCGTATGAAATCTTTGTGATTTAGAAATAGATATCTCAGCCACTGTCTGACACGATCGGCATTCGCAACAATGTATTTGTCAGCATCCTTCACGCGTCTCTCAATGATCATGAAACGATCTGCTAGACACGTTCTTGGCAAAAATTTGGACCATGTAGGTACAGGATCTTGTAGAAGAGATATACTTTCTTGCCTTAACTTTTTATCTGCATAAAAGTTTTTCTTCACTGTGACGACAGGGTGTACAACTGCTAACACTGATTTATCACCTGGCTGTAACTCTGGCAAGTCCTGACAATCAGCTGTTTTTGGAAATTCTTTTGAGGCTGGTCTCACCTTGTTCCATGCTTGCTGCTTCTGCTGTCTATGTTGTTCATTTCGTCTTCTCAGTTGAAGGCAATCATAACACAATTCTGAATTTGTCTGATCGCCCACCAATAAACCAGTTGATTGACAGTCATCACACTCAACTATTTTCCATATACATTCTTTCGTGAGACTTAGCTGCATACGTTTATCATTGTATTGACCTTGTGGGGAAGCGTCTGCAGCACCCCATGTCCAATCAGTTCGTGGCTGTAACAACTTGCATGTTTTGTTCAATTCAGTTAGCCTGCTTGCATCTTCATCAGACCAAAGAAACTGCCTATCACAGTCGTCTATCACTGCTGGGTTTCTGATTACATCAATGACTTCTGCCGAGAGTTTCTGCGTTGTTGTGTTACTTACTGAGGTGAGCAAGCTGTCATGATAGATTTTCAGTTTATCATACAGTGGATCAGTCTGCTGATCAACTTTCTTCTTTGGAAGAAACTGTTTCTCAAGCTTTCCAATTTCTGCTGAAAATGTGCGTTTTGTATGCTGTTTTGTTTCAGCTGAGTTGAACAGTTTTCCACTTTTTGTGTTGTTGTCCTTATCGAGGTGGTTATTTTCTAGCACTGCTTCTGTATTTTCTGCGTTTCGTTCATGTGATGTATCTGCTGTATGCACTCTGAAGCGTTTAGTTTGCATCGTTTTATATTCTTCATCCACTACAGTGCACGTTCTTTTCTGATTAAAGCTTCTTGTGTTTCTTTGCATATTTGTATGATGCCGTTTTGCCTTATGCATATTAAGTCCTCTCTCTGTACAGTATGCTGCGTCACAGTCAACGACGTCACAAACGTATTGACTCTTAGATGCTGAGCGTGCCTGAACATTTTCAGCATAGGATACAAGTGGCCTTTGAGCAATACGTTCACTTCTTCTCGAACCAGTGCTTTGTACACTTCGTATAGAACTGACATCTGTTTCTGACTCGCAACACACATAGCTTCGACTACAACTTTGAACACTGTTGTCAACTGTTTTTCTTTTTTTCCTTTTTGCTGCTTTTTCGTGACTGGTTGTGTGATTTAATGCAGTTTCATTAGAACTTATCGATAACTTTCTCTTTCTGTGACGCATGATTCTGACCATCTCCATTATGTCTACATCAGTTTCACCATTATTCTCATTTCTAACGGATTCTGTGTCAGTTTCAGACTGCATTTCAGGTAGGGTACGTGGAGATGGTTTCAAACTGTGACATTTCACTTTGTGCATAGCCACCGCTGTAACTTTGTTGCTAGAGTACCTGCAGCTGGGAAAGTCACATTCATACAGTCCTTTCTTTTTGGTTACAACGGTCTTCCACTCTGTGTCTGTTGAAGCTGATCTCACATTTTCAGACGAAACACGTTCGACGCTCTTAATAAGGTGACCTGCAACACCTGTGGTCAATGAATGTGTCGTTCGATGACACCTCATTTGGTGCATACGCACAGACGTAGCATTGTTAGTAACATAGTTACAGCCTGCAAAATCACACTTGTAAACACTCCGTTCTTGTTGTTCAATAACACTTTTGTCGGGCATACCTGGTATGGTAGGGTAGTTCTCTGTTGCCTTCGCTGAAACTACTGGTCGATTAAGTATGTCAATCCCAGTAAATTCGTCCGGCAGTTCATAGACATATCTGAATGAATAATGACGCTGCAAACTTTGCCATACAGCCTCTGACGAATCATACGTATCACGAGTCACACCGTGCGTATGAGCTCCAGGCGGTATTTCAGGTGCTCTGTTCAACCCAGTCAGTAAGTCAAAATGACCAGGCAAACTCAACAACGTTACATACCCTCCTCTTGCACACTCGTTGAACACTTGCCACTCTTTGTTCACGAGAGAGTACGTAAATATCGCGATGTCGTAAAGAAGGGCGATAGCAGCAAAGTGACCATCTTCACACCAAGCATCTGTTGAAATCTCCAAACCGGCTTCTACACGTCTAACTGCGTCATTCATGAAGGATCTGTAGTCTTCTAGAGTCAGTGAGGAGTCATGTCGTGATCCAAAATTTGTACGAAGCCGGAACAACTCGGGAATATTCTGGAAAACTCCAATGCAGTCTTCGATTACATCACGGTATGACCCCTGATTGCCAGTCAAACATTGAGAAAGACAGTGAAATCCACAAAGACCGGTTCCTGCTATAGGCCAAATGCCATATTGGTTACCAAAGCAATCTCTCACAGTCACTGTGTCTGTCGGAAAACGAGCAAAGAGACTCATTCTTAAGGTTAACTACTGTTACGACTGAGTAAAGGTGAGAAACAGTCAAAATTGTTTATAAACTTGTATCACTCAACTCTGAATACAATATAGTGTCTCTCGTAGTTGAATGTGGCAGGCTGTGGTTAAGATTCGGATGTAATAAGAAAAAAGCAACAGCAAAATTCGCGAGGTGTAGGAACAGTGAGGATTCTCTATGTCACCTTTTACGATTTAACTTTCAACTTAATCCTATACTCAACAGCCGGAATTAACTACGTAAGTAATTAGGTAAGTACTTTATAGGCTATAGCTTCTTAACTGGAATAACACCTGGAAGTAACAACCTTTAGGCCTACTGTTATCACCCTGCTGTTGACGAAGACGCACTAATTATACCTTACCTTTACCAGTGACTATAGCCAACAACTTGACAGACTATGCACCTTTAATAGTCTTTTTACCAATAACCTCACTTATAATATTTATCAGCGTATGAATATACCTCTTTAGAACTTTATCTCAACGTTCCTGTCGAGTTAGTCGCAGCTAATAAAACTACAGCAAAATTCGTATAGTAGGAAATACGAGGAAATTCACTCTTTCCTTTCACGAGTCAGCTTTCAAGTTAATCGTATACTCAACTGTCGGAATTAAGTAAGTAACTAGGTAATTTATACAGCGTGTTAACTGGAATAAAACCTGGAACTATCAACTTTTACTGTCAACTTAATCTGTTATCGCGTTATCACCTTGCTTATGATGGAGACCAATTAGTGTTACGAGTGATTAGCTGTTAAACAGACAGTACTGCTTATAGGGTCTTTAACCAATCTCGCCTATTACAGGCCTACCTATCAGCGTAACAAAGGCCTATGAAAATATCTTTAGAACTATCTCAACTTTTGCACCGAGTTAGTCGCAGGTAATAAGAACTTCAGGATAATTGATTTAGTAGAAATTCGTATTGTATGCCTATCACCTATCGGAAAAACTTTCAATTTGCGATCAAAAGACTAGTTTCTCTTTTGACTGACACACTGTGAAACTAAATAGATTTTAGGGTGAAACTAAATAGCTCTTATAAACGCACGTTTAACAGCTTCTTATAAGTACGAAATTAACGTCAAATAGGCTTACGTACAAACCAATGAAAAGATCGGTCTGTTATTTTTTTGTCAATTAATACTAGTATAAGACAGTCGAATGTCGTCTGTCTGCAGTTAACTTTTGCACGCAATAAGAACAACACAAACACGTTTGTAAGAACTCTTTATTTCTTTCAACTTTCGGGCTATCCCAGAACTTTCGAGTATAACCTCAGAACTGTATCTCTGTACTGTATCTCTGTATGTTCTCTGTATATGTTCTCTGTATCTCTCTGTAAAATAACTGAAAGAACTAAAAACCTGCAACAAAACAAACACACAATGAGTTAATTCACGGTTTTTATAAACTTCACTTTATTTTCAGCGTGATCTCTCTATTGTTCTCTGTATCTGTATAGTATCTGTGTTTTGTATCTGTTTTCGTATATCTGTTCTTGTTCAAACGTTTACTAGCATACTGTTGTGTGGGGTATCGTAGTACTCCCCGTACACAGCCTTTTTTAGTATTGCCGGTAATCGACAATTGTTCTCGTACAACACAAACAAATGCAGTTATGTATACTTGTTATGAAACACACATACTTTATTTCACCATAAGATACCATTGATACGTATAGAAAAAGTATTATTATTTTTGTACTTGTGAATTTAAAAAATCAGACAGACAGTCCCACACTCACAAAGACTTATGTGGAATAATTAAGAATGAATAGTATGTACACCGTGTCTGTATAATAAGAAAGGTCTGAGTAAACGTTACTGTAACAGTGTTGTTTTTCAATTACCGATCCTAATTGTCTCTTATTGATGCAGACTTTCAAAGTGAAACTAATGCATTACGATGTGACTCAGGTTCTCTCTGTAGAGTTATTTATTCAATATTAGCTCACATACAGTTACATTGCCATAGGTTTCCAGTGTGGCAATAGAGGAATTTACAAAGCGGGAAGTGTGATAAGTACCACAGGAGGCACTGAACAAGATGCTTAGACTAGACTAGATGAAACCAGGATAGTATACTGAGCAATGGATAAATTGAGGAAGTGGAAGATAACTGGAAGAACAAAAGTAAATATGTATTAAATTCCAATGTAAAAGTAGTCATATGCATCTGAGCCACGGAATGACAAACAGGCTACAAGTTTTTATCCAAAAATTTCTGAGATGATTCTTAATATACACTCGCCAGAGATTTGCTAACAAAAGATTGTGAGAAGTCAGCAGCCACAGGAGGACCAAATACAATGAAGAAAATGGAACTGGCTTGGATACACATTAAAAAGAAATGATCGCTGCATCACTAACAAAGCACTACAGTGGAGACCAGAAGGCCACACAGAAAAAGGGTGACCAAGGATTACATGGAAAAGAGATATGGACAAAGAAACATGGATAGCCACATATAAGAACCCCTAGAGGAAGATGGAGGCAGCAGCAAAAGACAGAGTTGGATTGAGACAAGTGCTTTGTGGCCTGTTTTCATCAGAGAGCAACACTGCATGAGTCAGGCTAGTCAACACTGTATTCTGAGTATTACAACGTCTCTCCACATCATACTGTACCTGACATAACTTGCTCAAACATCATTATTTCCTATGATAGACACAAGCTTTACATCAGACATGTACAAGGTGTACGATTTAATAATAACAATAATAATAATAATTAAGCAGAAATTATATGTGGTACTTCAAACGGGATTATTGTAAATGAGGTAACTATGTTAATAGTTAATTATGCCACAGAATTTGTATTATACTATAAAGAAAATTATCTTTGCTGAAAATGGTAAACATTTTAAATAATCCTCTTCAAAAATCTGAAACATACCACTGGCAGATGAACGACTCACAGACAAACACGCAGAAGCTGTAATACCTGAACATATGAAACCAGTACAAAGTTATGTAGTGCCAAATATGTGGGGTTAGAATACGTGTTGCTAATTGAAAGGCTGTAGCATTATGTGGACAAAAAACCACACAATTACGTCTATAGTGTCATTTGTGATTAACAAAATACACTTAGGATCATTTTGACTATATTAGACATAAGGTGTACATTTCAGTATAACTGATATGGATTAGTGCAGAAGTGATAATTCTTGATGATATACCACAAACCATTCAATTACTCGTTACAGAAGTAATCTCTCCCGTGCAGTGATATACCAAAGGAACATCTGAAGTTTGCCATTTTCTGGATAAGACTGTTATTTTTAAACATCCCTGTTGTAACAGTAATCATCACAATCTTTGACCAGTCTTCTGAAAATTGTTACATTATTACAATACAAGTTATTTATTCAATATTAACACCATAAAACGAGGTTGAAATGATATACGTGAAACTGGATAGCTCACAGACAGTTACATTGCCATAGGTTTCTTGTGTGGCAATAGATGAATTTAGAAAGCAGGAGGTGTGATAAGTAAATGTGGACACATGTCCACATTTATCTGTGGACATAAATTGGAAACAGGTGAAAACTTAATACTGATGCTGATGATCACGTTTATTCCAGTCAACGGTCTGCAGCTATACCATACGTCGTACTCAGTATGATCGGCTATCTTACCAACAGCTGATTTTATTGCGTAAACAACGGATCTCCGCCTTAAGTTATCAGGACATAAATTGAAATTTCTTTTGTTGTGGATTGGCGGAAACAAATCGGTGTAGGCCTACAAAACAGATTCTAGACAACTTCGTTGTTACACAGACACAGTAAGTTTGTGAACACAAAACACTCAACAAATGACAATATAGAGAATAACTACTGCTCAGGGACACTAGCACTGAAGGAATTAACATAATACTGTAAACTCTACATCGTTTAAAGTAATCATTAGAGAAACTTACGAAACTCACAGTAGTCAAGTGGTGATCTTCTCAATTACTTCTCGCCGATGAACGAACGACTCAACAGCTACTGCTACTGCTCAGGTGATAACTCCACAGGAAAACTCTGAAAGAACCCTGACAAATACCGTCCTTGCTGCATAAGTCCATTACATATTGATTAAATAAGCTGATGAAGTAAAATTAAAGTAACTTAATATGCCCATTTGAGTCCAAGTGCGTGTGCAGTTTATTCACGAAAGGTCATTTAGAGCCACTGAATGCAAGTTCAACTTAACATTTCCAACGTCGCACACGTTTGCAGACAAGAGTATGACCACTAGAACACAAGCTGCATATAGGGGTTAGGGTCCGCTATAGCTAGACCTCTAAGCCTAAGCCTATCCCTAACCCTATCTCTAACCCTATCCATAAGCGTAGAGGTCTAGCTATAGTGGCCCCTGGCTATGGCGGCCCCTAGCTAGATTCTAGACAACATCGTTATTACACAGTCAGACACAGTAAGTTGGTCAACACAAAACACTCAACGACTGAGAACATAGACAATGACTACTGCTTAGGGATACTGGCACTGAAGGAATTAACGTAATATTGTAAACGCTACAATGTTTAAAGTAGTCATTAGAGAAACCTACGCAACTCACAGTAGTCAAGTGGTGATCTTCTCCTCAATTACTCCTCGCTTGAATACAGTTCGCTGATGACGAACGACTCAACAACTACTGCTACTGCTCTGGTGACAACTTCACAGGAAAACTCTGAAAAAAGCCTGACAAATACCGCCCTTGCTGTATAAGTCCATTACATACCGATTAAATAGACTGATGAGGTAAAATTACAGTACTTAATATGCCCATTCCAGTCCCAGTGTGTGTGCAGTTTCCTCATGAAAGGTCATTTAGTGCCACTCACTGAATGCAAGTTCAACTTAACATTTCCAACGTCGTGCACGTTTGCAGACAAGAGTATGACCACTAGAACACAAGCTGCATATAGGAGCAGACTTAATTTTGAAAGAGTTAACCCTTTTGCTGCACGTAATATTCAGCATGGCTACAATCTGCATACATATAAACTCTGGCACAGGAGGGCTGCCTGTAAAGATGTAGTAGGCCTAATCGGCACTTCGTGCACCAAACTGCCCAATTACTTCCAGCATTACAGGTTTCCGCAAAATGGCCAGGTGGCCGGCAGCGAAAGGCTTAATAAGCTAACACTGACCATGGTTATCCCACCAACAGTCTGCAACTATGCGCTACGCTACGTCGTATGCCGTAACCCACACTCCTTTTTCTAAAAAGTTTTTAACGGGCTTTTGTTGTATGGACCCTGTGAATGTATCAGCCAAATTTGCAGTCCGTAGCTTCACCCGTTCCACAGATAATAGCGACTGAAGTTTTAGGTGGGCTTGTGAACGGCCAATCATAGGGAACAGGAGGCCTCAGGGGTCATGAATGGTACCGTTCAAAATAGCGTTGGAGAGTTCCCATAGGCCATCCATAGTAACTTTTCCTCTATCTTTACGCATTTCAGAGATGTTGCTGATTTTGTACTCCAGCAAGCCACTTTTTCCTACCTCACCGCTAGTCTCCACAAATGTCCCCATGTTCTCCTTGTATTAGGTGGATGGCCTTTGCGCGCCGAAGAGCGAAGGTGTTGGGTTAATTGTCCGTGCAATTACCCTATTTTCAAAGATTTCCAACCTATGTGATCCTGCTCCATCATCGTTTCAGTCAACAGAAGAACAGACGGACGACATGCAATCGCAATACCGCGCTTTGCACTATAGTGCATCGCGAGATAACAATCGCCAAACGTCCATACACGATAACTGCGGGCGCGACGTACGGCGGCGAAATGCATTATGGAGATATCTGTGTCGCGCCTACGAAGGACACGGGCTGTCTAATGACGATAGGGGTCGTCATTGTGTAGATAAGTGTACATTTAAAACAGCTTTTCACCCGCAACAACGTAGCAACTAGTGAGCTGTGGCAGTGGCCTAGCGTGCGCAGGGAGAGGGGAGCTTGGGAAGAGCTGCATCAGCAGCAGCATGGAGAGACGGGCGGTGGCAGCAGTGATTTCATGCCTATAGCTGCTGTAAGAAACAGTAAACACTCATTTTTACTGTGCGATGCATTGCATGTCATCTGTCTTTCTGTCTGTAACGTTCAAGTACTGTGGTCACATAGGTTGGATGGCTTCGAAAATAAAATTTCAGACCTAAATACCTTAACGTCCCTGTTCACACTAGTCCCAGCTAGTGCGATTTGGTGGAATAGGGGTGGGGTCAGCAGCACAAAAAAACAGTGCAAGATAGAACCAATGTTACTATTATGGACTAATAGGAAGTCATACGCGCTTTCGGTTGGTACCAACATCAGTCACCTTGGATGACCTTGAACAGCTGCAAAGTCACTCTTGCAAAAACAAACAAAATTTCTGGAGCCCACAATAACAATTTCAACGAATATAGATCGATACTGTAGGCGGCGAAATGTAGGCCGATGATTCTAGTTTCTAAAAATATGTAGTATATGCAGATATTCGTGCGTGTTTCTTAAGGATCGGCCGTCAGCGACAAATCAGTCATGAGAACAGTATTTTTCTCATTTTCTTGGTTCCTTACCTATGACATCACTCAGACAGCTGCGCGCGTGCACTGCCGACTGACGTCTCGAGACCAGGTAAAGGTAAAAAAAGGTAAAGGCTGTCGATTTGTATGGCGCATCGTCGTGAACGCCGTAGGCCGGCGGTCAAGCTGGCGGTCCAGCGGTGCCACCTCTAATGCGCTCTCGTCACGGCCCGGAGCTGCTGGCCACACAAGCCACCGCCCACAGCCTGCACACACAGGCCTGGGCAGCAACCCGAGCGCTGACCAGACAGTGCCAGTCCGCAGTAGGTCTCCACCTCCGTAACCCATCATTAATGGATTACTACTCATTTAACCGACCCAGGAGGGATGGCAGGCTGAGTCGGCCTTGTTGGCTGACTGATAGCGTACACTTCACCCACAAAGACGTAACACGGCCAGCTGCCAGTCTAGCGCAGGACAGGGAAAGCACACCGGCAGAACCGGCGGTCTTAACCACTATGCCTCGAGACAGCCTGCGGCTGCGCGCCCGCCC
>Ga0209788_1000357_pt1 | contig 11983 bp, 8 predicted proteins | sample WorMetLIZISLAND1_2_FD_187415 | JGI IMG/M metagenome (GOLD analysis project Ga0209788, IMG submission 187415) | Marine gutless worms symbiont microbial communities from Max Planck institute for Marine Microbiology, Germany - Olavius clavatus LIZARD... ...
GCCAACAGTCCTGGTCACAGGGCCTACTGTTATGCAGGACTCGCCGTTTCTTCCCTAGCGGCAGCCGTAACCGTCGCTAGTACTCATTTCGTCTACCCACCAGGCTGTGTTGACCTGGGTGGCTTGGTTGAACACCAAGACAGTATACCCGCGAACGGTCACCCATCTCAGCATTAACCCGGCTCGATGTAGACTAACTTCGTTGATCTGCCCAACGACGTTACCACTAAGCCAAACCGCCACCCCAATGAAACCCCCGTGAATATCCACATATACCTTATATTTCTAGAAACTAGAATCACAGGCCCACATTTTGCCGCCGATACTGTGGGTCTTTGTTGAAATTTTTCTGGTGGGCTCCGCAAAACTTTTCTATTCTGCAAGAGAGACGTTTCAGCCATTCACAGTCATGCAAGCTCATGCAATGTCATTGATTTTGGTACCAATGCGCATATGCGACTTCCTATTAGTCTGTCATAGTAACCTTGGTCCTATCCTGCACCGTTTCGGAGATATTGCAGGTTTGTCATGCTCCTGACCCCACCCCTATTCCACCCTAATTTTGGGGGTGTTTCCGTTGTTCCAGATCGCCCCGTTGGGGTTAGCCTGCACATAAGCCTTAAGCTATTTGGCCGTGAAATTGTTTTCGAAGTATTCCAACCTATGTGATCACTGGACGATATACTGTGGCATCACCGCCATAGACACCAACTTTTCGTAATTAGTACCGGGGCAGTGAATAGAGGTGCCTTTGGGCTGTTCAGGGACGCCGAAGGTGTCGGGGTGAATGGGAGTATCCCCATCCCCAGCCAACTGGGGTGTCATAAGCTCCCCCAGCGGGGTCCGGTGCTCTGCCCCGCCTGCAAATGCATTCTGGTGAATTTTTAGCTGCCGAAACGTTCCCGATGGCTCAATTTTTACTATTTTACTATATGAAAGACGTGAAAAAATTGCTGTGCTGAGACGAACGAAAGATTCTTGCAAAGTACTTGCTACAATTTTATCACGTCTTTCATATACTAACTGGTTATGGCACAGCTGATACTTTTCCAATATATGCGCAGTTGCGCACAATATTTTAGAATGAAAATTAGCCGCCGCCTACATTTCAATACGTTTTTAGCTTCAGTGGTTCATTGCGAACCACTGCTTCGCACCTTGACCTCCCACCAGGGGCTTTCCCCCACCAGGGGCTTGCCCCTGGACCACACTGGGGGCACAGCCCCTAGACCAGCCCCAGTAATAGGCTCTCACTCCCGTGCTCGCCATGAACGTTCTGGTTCCTTTTTCAATCCCTGTGTATACTGTAGTAGACATTATTAACTGTGATCCCATACTCCAAACAATTTGATGCCATCATATGTGTTCTTTCAAGCTAAGAATGCACCAAAACTGTTTTTGGTCGCGGCTCTGCCGTGGACCCCACTGGGGGAGCCGACGATGCTCCCCAGACGGTGACCACATAATTGACAGGAGAGGGGAACCCCTCATAGCATTGCACGGTAAAAATCTGCCACAAAAACCATGTATGTAGTTTTCTTTACTTACTCATTCACGATTAAACAGCAATGCCACGTATGATGTGAAATATTACCACTTTTTAAAGTGTTCACAATATGGCTCTTTAGCTATTATTTCACATGTTTATTTCCTAAGTCAAGGTTAACGTTAGTTCTTTCCTAAATAACTTCCTAAGTCTTTCCTAAGATGTTTCACACTTCGCCTTCTTTCCTAAGATGTGAAATCTTCCTAAGATTTTCCTAAGAACTTTCGAAAATGTGGGCCCAATTTGCCAAATTTCAACTTTCGGCTGCTTTCATTTCTAGACTTAGATGTCATTTTGTGTCTAAGCCTGGTGAGGTCTCATAATCAACATCAACAATGCTAAAGTAGCATTCACAGTGCACATGCCATAAGGTGTTGCGTATTTCCAGTCCTGAGTTCCAAGCTCACATAAGAAACACAGACAGATGAGCTAGAAACTCCGCAATAACACGTCACTGTTACTACTGAAGCATAATTGGCATTACAAACAAACCAGCGTGCTGAAGGCAGTCTGCCATTTACTTGTGGTTGATACCATTCCACCAGACCTACATATCAATATGAAATATCAGCTTCTCAAAAAACACACAAAGATTAAAGCGCAGGTTCAGCAATCAGCACATATGCAGCATGGCTCTGCAGCACATTCATGTTAACTGTCAACAGCTACAGTGTAGTCTGAAGTCTGCAACAATAATAAACTATGCTTATCCTGACGTTAAAATGTCACACAAAGCTGGGGTGAAGTACACAGTATATTAGTGCTAGTGCAGACATTTGTTTTACATAAACAATCAAGAGGTTTAGTCTTGGCAGGTCAAAACTATCAACAATGAAACAGTGCTGAAAGCATATCAAATAAAGACAAACTACACTGTGTCCCAGAAAAAAAACAAGCCACTTTAATTTTCGACATAACTTCGCCATCTGTTGAGATATTTTTACAATTTTTGAAGCACCTTGTTCAGGACTAATTGCTGGATGATGCAATTTATTACATACTCACCACTGGTGTGAGGCCTTTACCTGGCGTGACGTAACACATGACGTCATTCGAGCTGTTGCACGCAGTGCGCACTGACACCACCTGACTTAGGCCTGTATCATTCCGTATGGTGTCTGAACTCACCAGACTCAACCAGACTTAAGTGGTGACTATTCTTTCTGGAGTATTCACGAGAAGGTGTACCAGACACACATAGCGAATATCGATGAGTTGAAACATCGGCCAGTTCAGGTGTGGGCAGAGCTGGACGGACAACAGACATATCGCTGCAGCTATATCGGACAGCGGTGACGTCGTCTCAATGCAAGTGACTCTTGTGTGAAAGCTCAGGGGGGATATTTTGACCAACATGTAGCCCTTTGGGCTGTCTGTTGAATAGCTGGCCTATGTAATATTTAATGCTTAACTTTGCTACCTGCTGATTTCGAGTGTTTCGTGTCATATTACAGCAGATTTTGTGCATTTTGTGTATGATACGGTTTCAATTCGTCTTACTACCACATAAATAAACCTTTGCGAATATATGCTATACTTAGTCATGCATGAATTATTCCTGAACAAAATGCTTCAAAAATTGTAAAAGTATCTCAACAGATGGGGAAGTTATGGCGAAAATTAAAGTGGCTTGTTTTTTTCTGGGACACGGTGTAGTTTAAACAACATCAATAAACAACAGCAACATCAATGAAGCTGCAGTAGAAAAATGTTAATACTCTTTTGAGAATTTCTAAAATCATGTCATGACTGAGACTGCTGACTTCAAACTCACTTAAGTCCAGAATGAACAGGTCACTGTAGCAGACTGGTGCATCCCAGCCGCCAAACACTACCAGACGATCACTAAACAACGTTGCAGAATGGCTACAAGTAACACACAGCAAGTCGTCACGTTACCTATTATCTGTCAACACAATCAATATACTACTAACTAACAAAGCAAATTCATCGGAGAAAATGACTAATTAAGCTACAAACACACCACACAAAGCGTATGAAGATGCATAGTTCAAGAAGTGATTCTGACTGTCAAAAACAATGGTTCAGAAACTGCTTGAAGAACTAATATGACTGAATAATAATACTATAATATAACTGTTGACTATACAGTCACTACAGATGACAACACTGTCCCACATGATTGGCAAAATAATCACACTGGTGCTGTTCGTATGGCGCACTGCATCAGTAATCCTAATCTATTCATATGGCTAGTCTTAAATATAAGTTCTGTGCTATTTTATGAAAAAATATCGTTTAAATAACCCCGAGTCTTTCCCAACCATACGTCTAACCCAAACCGTAGCTCTTTCTTTATGTAAGAAAAATATTTCTAAAACCTTTGAAGCAAAGTCTGAAATTGAAGCTGAATCTGTGAATGCCATTATGCATTTCTAGTAGTACGGCACTCACAATCAATATTGTAGAAAGCTGTTTTTAACAAGTGAACACTGCCGCACAAAGAGGCCTGTGTCAATGTTAACTTGCACGGCACTCCGAAAAAAATAGACAGTATGAAATAATTACAGGCATTTTGCGGATTTCATGACATAAAATGATGGACAAAGTGACATAATGGCTAAACATGCTGCGTGAACATTCTACGTGCATGGGACCCAGGAAGCAAAGCAATAACAACAAAAACGTTATTCTACTGTCTGTGCCATGTTTATATTATGATTCTGATTGGTCTGGGATGACATCATGCATAAGTATGATTTCATCACGGACCAATCAGAATAATTTTCTCACTCAACTTCACACTCAACTGAGTAGACTCAAGCTGGGAGTGCGTTTGCTTCACGCAATGAGTTTTGTTTTAGTGACGAGCAGACTCAGTGAGACTCAACTGAGTGCAGATTTGAGTAGCATTCACACAAACGACCTAAGACAACTACAATCAATAACATTACAGATAAACTGCAAGACACTACATATTATTTAGAAACGTCAAGCAAAAACCAACAAAAATATGTCCAACCTTATGACCATACAACTTAACAAATATACCTTCATGCATTTCAGAGTTAACTGTTGTTTCTTATTTTGGCCTGCTTTCAGAAAAAAGGACTTCTGCACACTGATTTATGCTAAATGTCATTTTTTTAAAATGTCAAACAAACCACTGTGAGATACAGAATATAATGCTAAGAATATTAATTATAATTATTATTATAATAAATTATAATCAAATTTGTATAGAGCAAGTATGTCGAATGACTTCAGAGGCACTAAAATATATTATTCAACTGTTGTTTTTAGGATCATTAAGCTACAAAAATTTACATCATTACTCTGCTGATAATTTGACAGTTCATTCATTATTGATACAAAACTAGTGTACCGGTAGGTGTCAGTGACCTACCCAGATCTTGGTGACGGTTTACGACCCTTGACCTTTGGCTTGTACCAGTTCTCTTCAAACAAGTTGCACACATACAGCTCATTGCTGCAGTCATCAGGCAGTGGGTCAGGCTGGGGGTAGACGCCACCAAACACCCACATTTCATGACCATACAATGTACAGCTGTGATATGACAGAGACGGTGGACTTCCACTTGCCTGCAACCAGCACAAACAGACGAGACGACTGCTTCACTACCATACAGTATGGAGCATCAAACTAATTTTTGTGCCTGAAAATGCAACAGTAAATGTAAAAATGTTTATAGCCATACACATTTGCAATTTTCACCTCTGAAAAAATCACTATTACTGATGCACAATATTAAATAATCTACAGTATGCAAAGTCATGGGACTCAAATAATTTACAGCCTACAAAATGTGTCTACTTTTTAATGGATAGTTACACCTGAGTTTTTATCTTGCAAGATTTCACCCTGCATTGCCAAATACACTTCTACTTCTGGTGGTGTCTGATTATGATATAATATTACAATATGTAAATGCAAGAAACTGGCAGACTGCAAGACACTACATTTCATATCATTTACTGTTATTATTATTATTTATTCAAGGCCATCGTTCAACTCACAAAACACAAAGCACCACTGAGTGATGGAGTGACATACTCGTGTACAAAAGTTTTTAGTTAGAATTGCACACTGCCACAAATGTATACTTAGCTAATTCTGCCCATCACTTACTGTAACTTAAGTTCATCAAGTGGTCACAAAAGTGCACGCATATACTGTGTATATTGTTTTTGTTATACCTAAAAAAAACTCTAAAAATCTTGACCAATTTCAATTACTTTTACTGCGCGATGCACCATTATGCAAAGCGCAGTCTTCAGATTGCATGTCGTCTGTCTGTCCATCCATCCGTCTGTGACGCTGGTGGAACAGGTTGGAAATCTTCTAATCTAACTGCACGGACAATTAGCCCAACACCTTCACTCCACCTACTCCCAGGGGAACATGGGAAAATTTTGCGGAGACTAGAGGTGGGGTGGGGAAAAGTGGCGCCCTGGAGCACAAAAGCGGCAATATCTCTGAAACGCATAAAGACAGATGAAAAGTTACTATGGAGGACCTAAAGGAACTCACCAATGCTCTTTCGAACGGTACCATCCCCAACCCCCTACAGCCTCTCCTTATCCAAGATTGGGGAAAAGTGGCATGCTGGAGCACAAAAGCAGCGATATCTCTGAAACGCGTAAAGATAGATGAAAAGTTACTATGGATTGGAGGGCCTGTAGGAACTCACCAACGCTCTTTCGAACGGTATCATCCCCAACCCCCTGCGGCCTCTCCTTAGCGAAGGTTTACGCAACCACAACCCAAAACTGCAATTGCTATTATCTCAGGAACATGTAAAGCTACAGACGTCAAATTTGGTCGGTACATTCAAACAAAAGCCCATTAAAAATTCTGGGAAAAAAGCAGCGTGGGCATATCCAGGGACTGCCCAGATTTTTTGAGCACCCCCTATTATCCCAGGAATGGGTAAAGGTACGGAGTACCAGGGACTGCCCAAATTTTTTGAATACCCCCTATTATCTCAGGAACGGGTAAAGCTACAAACTGCAAACTTTGTAGGCACGTTCTTAGTATCGACCGGAACACGAACCCATTACAAATTTCGGGAAAAGTAGCCGTGGTATAGTCGGGGACTCTGGGCGCAATGGCGCATTGCGCGGTCATCTTTGCGATAGCTCAGCTTTCTTGTAAAGAATAGCTATTAAACCTCGACTTAATTCTGCACACATTCATTAAATGTAACAAAAATACGGAATCAGATAACAACATGCACTGAAGACATGCATTTTAGTACAATTGTTTGCAACTTGATCAACAAGAAAGCCGTGCTATCGCAGGGCACAATGCCGCTGTAAATTTTCATACATATCTAATTCTACAACGGCATCGTACGTGCCGTTTCCCTGCCACAGCGTGGCTTTTTTGTTGGTCTTTATCCGCAGACTGCAGTGTATTATCTGTCAAAAAGTGATAATTACGTACTAGAAAGAACCAGTCAGATCGCATATTTAACGCAGACAATTACACCTCATGATCACTCTCAACAGTCACTGTCAACTGTTTCTGGAACCATCTGCTTGTAAATATACGACAGTTGAACTGTCTTCTGCTTCGAACCTACACTAGAATCAGCTCAACAACCCTGAGTTATGAGCTTCTCTGCAGGCTCCTGTGGTGCCAGGGAACGGTGTGGTTCTAACCGTGGTTCCCAGACTTTTTCGTGAGTTGATTCTAGTGTAGGTTCGAAGCAGAAGACAGTTCAACTGTTCCGCGGTATGGATCCGATTGGTGATCAGGCCTTTGAGGTCGACTCTGTGGTCAATCTGTACGTTCCGACTGACGACAGCATCGAGCTTGGGACCAGTACCGATGTAGCAACTGACGAGCATGCGTTGTTGGAGGTTGTCGATGTCCCTGACTCTGCCAAGAACGATGGTCCGGCCGCTGGCATGCCTCCGAGGACTGCTAACAGCATTTCGGCAACAGCAGGTACGTCCCCATCCGGGGCAATGAGCTTGATAAGCAGTATGTATTTCCAATCGAATCTTACCATCTTGGTTAAGATGGCATGGTAGAGGTTTTCCTGGAGGTGGTCCAGTAGCTGTTAGTCCCCCTCTTGAGTACCTTCTTGGAAAGCCGATAACAGTGCGCACCGACTACACGACATTAACCTACTTAATTGCGCACATCGGAACCAATAGGACAACAGGGAAGGTGGCTCGATCTTCATGGGAAATTGGATCTGCGGATCCAGCACCGGTGGACAGACGGATGACGTACTGCGGCATAACTGCGCTCTGCACAGCATTGCATGGTAAAAACTGTCAGTGGTTTAAATTATGTTTCAATTTGCATTTTCTGACATAAGTTAAAATTACTGCTGCGGATCCAGCACCAGTGGAAAGACGGACGACATACTGTGGCATAACTGCGCTCTGCACAGCGTCGCATGGTAAAAACTGTCATTGGTTTAAGTTATGTTTCAACTTGCATTTTCTGACACTGCTTCTACAAGTTACAATTATTGCTACAATGTGTCATATTTCTGCCCTCAGAAAATCATCCCATCAATTATGACTGCTAACGTCAAGTGGTTCTCTGTTATTAGCAATTAGCATTTAGCATATCGCAAAAAAACAAACTGTTAGAAAATGACGATTGGCAACATTTTGTACTAAAAACGACTGACAATAGGCCACAACCGTAGGAGACTTAGGAGTCAACTGAAACAGTAGCAGCATCTGGTTTATGAACAATGGTGTTGAGCAAGATTTTTTAACAACCAATACAACACATCTTGCAATAAAAACGACATATGAAACAGTATACAATTAGGGCCGGTTTTTCAATTGCCAGTTAAATTAACTTTAATCTCCGATTAACTTGATGTTCAGAGTTAATCGTTGATTAACTATTTTTCGTTTTTCCACACGTTTTGATTCTCCAATTACGTAATCCACGATTAGTTCGACGGTTATTGACTGAACCTACTTTAGGCCGCTGTGATTGGCTGACAACCTGACAGTGACCTGAATCTGCAGTGCATTGCTACGGCAATTGATGACTGGATGATGCAATCAGTAGGCCATGGCCGCATGGCATCACCAAAATGCGAAAACATTCTGTAGCCGACACAGTCAGCATTAATTTCTGACTTATTTGACATTTCCGTTCACACTGTACACAACATCCGTTTACAGCGGTTGTTTTGACACAGATCTGAACTTTCGAAGTTACATTCCGCACCGTCCTCGTTGTTAATATCGTACGTTTATTAACTAAAGTTTTTGTGCTTTGCAATTCGCATTGAAATGCGTCCCCGTAAGCATTAGCATTTTGTTTCAAGTCATTTGTCATTTAAAGCAATTTTCCACCACTGGTGGAATATATTATCTTACTGCAGCGGATTTTCCGCCACTTTAACAAATCAACTTTATAAGCTTTCAGAATTTCCGCCATTCTAGCTACGTGATTCAGGAATCGAATAGCAACAAATTTTGCAGATCAGCCATGTTTAATCGTCAATTTGCTAGTTAATTGGCCAATGATTGTCAATTAACTTGATGGGAGATTTAACTGACGATTAGTCGCTAATTGGAGATTGAAAAACGAATTTTAAGATAATTGACAATTAAACCTGAAGATAATCAACGATTAACTTAATCGATGATTAACTTGTGATTGAAAAACCGGACCTTAGATCTACATATGCAATGCGGAGATCAGATATTTGACAGTTGTAATAAGCAACATTTTTGCAACTGACCTTCATACACTGCCAAGTCCAATTGTCTGCATCCACCATGTATACATCACTAAACCACTTCTTGTTTTTTGAGCCTCCATATACATATAGACAGCGTGCCATTGAACTGTGTACAACAGAGTGGCCAGTACGTGCTTCTGGCTTCATAGTGGTTACAACAGTGTCTGGCACCGACCATTTCCTGTTCACTGCAACAGATACATAATGCCTCCCAACCAACACAGTGCAACCAGCTCAGACATGTGTGCCAATCTGTGAAGTGGGACATTGCAATGTTGGCTGGATTCCTTGAGCAATAGCCACTAGAGATGGGCCGAATGTTTGGTTCAGTCACAGCAGTTTGTCTTAACAGTGGTAGCATTCGGAGTAGTGTTTCTGCTGGCATTTGAATTTTTTGCACAGTATTAAATTAGTATGTTTCTGTATATATGTTCCATTTTTCTACCACATTTGGTATACTGACAGCTGAGGTAATTTTCAAGGCCAAGTTCGTTTGTGACAGAAAAATGGAAGTATCTTGTGCAGATGTGCTCAGCAGCTTCACCTGCAGTGAGTCAACATTTACCAGCATATACCAGATATGCTGTATTATGTGAGGATTGCTTGAAAACATGCTTGGCAATTATTTCTCAGACAGCCAGAAGGTTCAATGGTGTCCTCTACGATACTGGTACCACAGGCACTGACCTTTAATAACGAGCACCAGGGCAGCATCTCGAGGTGCCCAGTGTTGAGGCGCCAAAGACGCTCACTCAGTGTTGTTTGCAGAAGGCAAATAGGACGGGTGTTCCCCCAGCTGACTATGAGTCTGGGAAGATCTAGCGGGATCCGGGGTGGAGCAAAAGCATTTTGGAGAATTTTTAGTTGCGTAAAGACGGTGTTAGGTTCAGATCGACGATCTGAATTTAACAGGTGCCAAAATTAATAGCTTCAGATCGGCGATCTGGTTCAGATCGGCGATCACTTATCCCTAACCCTAACCATATACGTAACCCTATCCCTAACCCTTCCGGATCTTAACCTAACAATTTTTCTTCAATTCCTTGCTTAGTTTCAGGTCGCTGATCTGAAGCTATAATTATCCTTGCATAAATGCTTCTGATAGCAGCAATATTCACCATTTTAGTGTAAGAAAGAAGCGCTAAAATCGTAGCCAGGGCAAATTAGTGCCGAGGCAAAATGATACTTTTGCCCTAATAATTACAGCATGTCAGCATAGCTTGCTATGCAGAGCGCTGTATTAGCTATGATAGATTCCGTCTGTCCCTCTGTCCGTCACAGTCTGGTATCATGCCAAAACGACTCTAGCTACGATCATGCGCTCTTCACTGGAGGATAGCCCAATGACTCTAGTTTCCTCATGCTTAACTACACCACAAAATTCCACAGGGAGTGGGGGCGCCAAATGAGAGAGGGGTAGCAAAAATAGACAATTTTTAGCCAATAAGTCGCCGTATCTCAGAAACGATGCAAGATAGGACCATAGTCACAATGAAGGACTAATAATCATCGACCCTGGATGACCCTGAATGGCCAAAACGCACTGTGTTGCAGAAAAGATGCGTCTTTTGGAGTCCACTGCACAAATTTGAATCAAGATAGACCTATACTTGCAGCGACAAAAATATAGGTCAATGACTGTAGTTTCTGGCAATATAAATCATTTCTAGATATTTGAAGGTGTTTCGTGCCGGGGCATCATCAAACCTGAGTGGAGTCGCTGAAATCGACGACTTTGCTGTTTTCCCGTTGCCCTATCTGCGTATGTTTGAGAAGTAGCGTCGGCATTAATTGCACATTACGACCACGCACCGTTCTGGATTTCTGCTGGCACCAATAAAGACGACCTTGAATGACCTTGAATGCCCGATTCAACTTAAAGTGCGTATGTCGCATGGTTTGTTAGCTGATAGTGTCGATACGAGTTTAGCTAGTCTATTATATAGTTGTACAGCAGTAAATGCGGTGTTCAGTGAAGTGTACGATCAGTGAGTGAGCCGAGAAAGACGTGTGTAGCTGACGCGCTGCCTCTCTGCGGTAGCTGAGCTTCTTGTTTTGCTCTAGTTGTGCGGCAAATACCGGGTCTTTTTTCCCGTTGCCCCTGTGGAGTCAGCACCTATGACTGGCAATGAATTGTCACCAAAGCTGTGTTTGTGTCAGAATCGAAGAAGACATTGTCAAGGAACTTGACACTGTGTGGCGGGTACTCAGACCTATTTCTGATGTGGGCTGGACTGGTGAAGTGATGACTTACAGACACATTACATATTACTCCCAGTCGATTACACTTTCAAAGTGATAACTTATAAAAGCACAAGAATAATGGAATCCAGCCTGGGTGAAGAAGCCTGATGGCCAATTTACAAAACATTTCAAGTCAAACTAAGGAAAAGCTTAGAAAGAATACTCAAGACTTACGAAAAACTTATGCAAAGAATGCAATTTACAAAGAATCCGAGGTAAAAATTAGGAAAACTTATGCATAACATATATATAAGAAAATGTGACAACACTAACCCATGTCAAGCTGCCAGACTGCATCCTTACACAGCATGTTTTTGTCACCCTGTCCACCAATCAAAACAGCATCAGTATCACTGATCATGCATAGTGCATGGCCCCAACGTGCTGATGGAACCTGATCTGCACCAGACACATAAACTGCTAATAAATGTATGTTATAATGCAACAACTGACTCTGCTCACCAGTTACCTAATTCTACCT
>Ga0209788_1000358_pt1 | contig 11971 bp, 10 predicted proteins | sample WorMetLIZISLAND1_2_FD_187415 | JGI IMG/M metagenome (GOLD analysis project Ga0209788, IMG submission 187415) | Marine gutless worms symbiont microbial communities from Max Planck institute for Marine Microbiology, Germany - Olavius clavatus LIZARD... ...
AGCCAGAGGAGCTGGGGGGGAGGGCTGCAGCCAAAAATGAAAAAAAAACATTTTTTTGTATTCATTAAACGAAAAAACGGAATTCATTCTGTCAAGCGAGAGAAAGTGCCCGAAATCCGGGATTTTTACTACTATTACTGGGTGGGGTGCATCAGGCAAAGTAATTTTGCAAGTTAGTATAGCAGTTTTTTCAGGCACTGTCGGAAAAAATTTTCGGGCAAAGATGGCTTAGCCCCCGTAGAAAAAATTGGCCCGTACGCCTATGGCTGATAGTCCGATAGTCCGTTACCTGGTAGCCTGTTAGTGAGATGCATTTGTAAGTGTCACCGGTGTAAAAGTATTAATGTGTTGTGTAGATTGTGATTAATTTCATCTTAGTTTAGATACAGTAGAGTATCATGTTTATTGCAGTAAATATGTATTTGTTATTTATTCTGATTAAGTGAAATAAACATACAATGTATTTACAGTACCTCGGTGTTTGTGTAAAACAGACAGTCTGTTATTACAGTGACTCTGTAGAAATGATGATTTTGGGTTTACACTTACTTAAAGGCCAACTGTAGTAAAAATTATCATTGCTGAAAAGGCTAGCCTACTTAGAACAACACACTAAGCTGTAACTGATAATTTTGCATTATGTCTGGCATGTTGATGGCTTACTGATTACTGAAGCATAGGCTTTAATGGTTTAATGTCCCATTCAACATGCTGAGGTTGTGTTGGACACCTGGAGCTATCGTGGCTCGAGAGTTGGTTGGCAAAGGACACATTAGGACTATCAGGTCAGAACTGCACCAGAAAACCTCCACCTTATCTACTTTATAATTGAAAGTTTCCTTAGCATCTGTACGCGATCATCTCGGAAACCGGGCAAAGTATGGCAGCGAAATTTTGCGTGTACATCTGGGTGGTGCCTGTGTAACACATGGGCTAGGTCTAATGTTGTAAGGCTGCTTGATGTCAGAAGTATAAATGATGTGTCTTAGAAGAGGTTGTTTCCATCATATTTGGCCTGCAAGGCATTGCAGTATTCTTAATATGCTGTATACACTGTCCGTGAGCAGTCAATGGCAGTGATGGGCAGATACTGTAAACGAAGGGAGTACCAAGGGGCTTGCATGGAACCACCAGTTTGTGGAACACCGAATACAGTCTGAATCCAGTGTGATATTGCCCTGATTCAACCTGCATTCTGAGTGGCATCTCTGCCTACTCAGGCACTTGGCCACATTTACTGATTAGCTGACCAATCATGTGGCAACATCAGTAAAAGGCACAATATGTATTACAATATTACAATGTGATCAGTTTTTCTGTACAAAGCAGACACACAAAAACACACAAAACTAGAAATTGCTGGCAATAATAAAATATAATATATGTGAAGTGACTGATGATAAGCGAAGCTTAAAGTTCACAAACCTAATTATACCTTATTCTTAATCCAAGGTCTTGAAACACACACAAAAGAACTGGAAGATGGTGAAATGCTCAGTGGCGGTTCTACGTTGGAGCAGGGGGCGCAATTGCACCCCCAGTTTTTGGTTTTGCATCCCCAGTTTGGCACTATGCAATGATTTGTTGTCACTATGAATAATATTAGTCCACTTCGTTGTGTCGATCGAAATGACTGAGAATCCGAAATTTCGTTGCACTCGAACCGATGATGCGTGATGAAATTTTCGAATTTGAAAGTTTCATTAAATTGATGGGGGATCTAATATTGATGGGCAGCCTAGACCACAAGGACTTTGGGGCATTGCACCCCCAGTTTTGGATGGCTAGAACCGCCAATGATTTCGCATTATTAACATTTGCAGTTAACCTTAGCAAAAACAGTAATACAGCTGCATACAGTCACTGGTCTGTCTATGTGAGTAGAAGAGAACACAGTTGTATGTGCATGAAAAAGTGACGAGATGCATGATGAAATGGAAAATGCTGCTTAAAGCAAAATAACAACAATTGGTTATTATTAGCAACATTACGTGCAACACACAAGTGCAAAATTGTGGTACATAATGTGGCTGACAGTGACGGGAGATTAACTTAAAAGAGTTCTTAATAATAACAATAATAATAATAATAATAATACGATAATTAATAAGGCGCCATAACATGTCCATAAAGTCACTACAAGGGCGCCGTACAGCATCGGACACTCGAAATTATGTTGTGTAATATCAATATGACTGGATAAATAAATGAGTCTTGAGTAGATTCTTACAGACTAACATGAAGAATATCACGCATTAGATAGCAACATGCACACTCTACACGCATGGGAAACTTTCTGGATCATATCGTTGTTAACTTGCTGTTGTTGTTGTTCTTATTTTTGGGTTGACGCTCTTCAAAAAAGCCTAAGGCTCCGTCGTTTCAAGTCGGATCGGGATGAAATTTACCACGATTATTCCTCAAGTAAATGCACATCGATAGACGGAGTCGGTTTTTCGATCTGACGTCACACTTTCAAGATGGTGGCCATGACGTCATTGACGTCGAAAAGTGTTGCCATCTGATGAATGTACATGTAGCATCCGCCCGGCGCCCGCTGCTGCATATGCAACAGCGTCCGCCAGCTGCCCATTAGCAGTTCTGTCTACAGTTCCTGATCCATAGTACATTGTACTTGTTGATTTCAGCAATCGCGGAAAGCTAAAAGCCTGTCCACACTGCCGCCGATTTCGCGACTGTCACAGAAAACGGCGAGACAACGGCGACAGTCGCCGAATTCGGCATTCTGCGACAGTCGCACTTTTCTGCGACAAATTGTCGCACTTTTGTCGCACTTTTCTGCGACAGTGTGGACAGGCTTTAAGTGCGACTGTCGCAGAAAACGGCGACTGTCGCAGAAAAGTGCGACTGTCACCGTTTTCTCGCTGTTTTCGGCGACAGTCGCCGTTTTACAGATCATATTAAATTTCGTGTTTTAATCGTGATTTGTGGGTTTTGTCACACAATTTATAGAAAACCGACGTGACAGGCAGAGTGGTATATAGGATGTTCTTCCTGGGTCGTAATTTTGTGTCCAGCCTTACACTAAAATCTTTTTTTTTTAAACTTTCAAAAGTCTTAAAATCCAAAAAAAAAATCCAAAAACCTCGTTTTTCCAGCCTCAGGCTGAGTATAGTGAATCAGTTATGCAGTAGTAGAGACAGACGTGATGGGATTGAGTTGTAGTGATCAAGGCAGATTGTTAGTGGGTGGTCTTGCTAGGCTGGAAGGTGGAAGATGAAATCGTCGGAGTGACGCACTTCCAAGACGTTGTGCTGGCGCTCCTGCTGTACGCAGACCTACCAACAGAACATTTAATTATTGTAATTTAAAAAATTCACCCTTTAATAAAAACGAGTGATAATCGCACCAGTATTACAAGTTCATACTGTATAGATTTAAATGAAAATAAAATAGTTTTTCCAATGCGTTTATAAAAAAAAGTTGTCGAGCAGTTCCAGCTATAACTATTTGCAGCTATAACAAACAGTATCTTTGATGTTTGAAGACAGCAAAATATGATTTTTTTAAAATTATGTTTATTTTAATGGCAAAGAAAGTCTGCAAACACTTCCGACCACTTGTTTTTTGGCGAGCGTTAAAATTACAGAGTGCATGGGACTCTCTTCTGGCATTAGGCCCTACTGATCGACGTTTTTTATTCAACGTTTACGGAAGTTTTTTTATTTATGTCACGTTTTTAAAAGTTTTGACGTGTAGTCTTCAACATAATAACCCATTCTCACCTCAGCAACTAAGTAAAGACACTGATATCATATTATTAAGCCCACCCGGGATATGTTCGGTGCGTGAGAGAGTCTTTTCCGAGTCACCGTGTTCTGATCTCTGCTGATGGGTAACAACACTGCGATGGAAAGTTCTGTGATTGCAGCCCGCATCAGTTGCTGATGTTGCTAACACGGCCGGAGTAGCACGACCTCTCTGTAGTCGATCACCATCATCATCAGTCTTGTCTCTACTTCCACTGCTACTGATACTGCTGTTGCTGTTTGTCAACGAGGCACTTTCACGTCGACTCACGTCATGTGATGCTGACGTAGGCCTACCTGTACATAACAAACTGTTAGTGCTAAATCATCCGACACGATCAAACATGGCAATCAATACAAGAAATACTTTAGATTGTAACCAATCTAATGTATACTCCTCGCGCGTTGTTTTCTCAACTATTTCTCAACTTCTCAAGATCTGCCTTTTCGTTCTTACCATAGGTCGGCAAGTGACGCTCCCTTATGAAATAAGTTTCAAATCAAATCTCCATCATTATAGATTAGAGACTGATGGCAAAGTATGGTCTGTGTGAATACAGTGAATCGGATAATGCTTGCTGAGTTATGGACATTTGAAGTTTTCCAAGATGGCCGCCGGCCGCCATCTTGAATTTGATCCCACCGGAAATGGCGCCGTTCGATCCGCCGTCCCCGAAAACCCCATCCTAGTATCAAACATGAAGGGGATTGGTTGACGCATTGCAGCCTATGGCTATTTGAAATTTTTGCAAAATGTGTGAATGGGCCCTGAGGTCGGTCGTCGGTCAGTGGTCGTCGGTCGTCGGTCGGTCGGTCGGTCGGTCGTCAATATTCATACTTCTTACACTGATCTCATATACTCCTCTTTCGCTATACGTTAGGAACGTAGCGCGCGAGGAGTAATAAAGGGTCAGCGGTCTGCGCCTTGCGGTGACACATCGATCTGTCACTGGGTCGCTTTCCAGACCCGAGTTGGAGGCGATGTCCAGGCCGCCCTCGGAACAGGTGGCTTGTCCCAACTCTGCAGGGACAGCAGTACACCTCCTGCTGACCTCTGGAGACGAGCCGTCACGCGTGCATGGATAGGGGCTGATGCTGCGGTCCTAGACAACTACGCGTTAACGACGACGACGAGGACAGTCTGAGGGATCTCAGTTCTCGGACGAAAATGTAGAACTATGAGTTGCTTCATGAATACTGCCATAACTGCCCATGTAGGCGTATAACGCAGTAGCCTATATTGTGGTTATGGGAGTTATGGCGCCATCCGGTTGTGTTTAGAAACCGGGAAGAAAAGGCGAATAGCTGTGAAAGTCGGGGAGCTGAAATCACGATGTCCGCCCTTGCTACTTGGTCTCGCGTTGTCCAGTCTCGCGAGGTCAGTCCCAACAATGTTGATGGTCTCGCGATGTCCAGTTCCGCGTTTTCAGTCGCCCCTGACGAAAGTCGTGCATAAGCAAACAGCTGTCTGATTCTGTTTTTTTTCTCATTGGCATTAATTCATAATATTATTATTTTGTTAATAAAGTCGATAGTCTTTCAACACACAGGCTTGGAGATTATGGAGACATAAATGAATTTTAGTCTCGAGACACTGATTTCATTATCTTGATATTGGCCTTCATCATCATCATCATCATTATAGATTTCTGGAGGTACGTTTTCCCATTGACTTTGCTGGTCATCGTTACAACAGTGCTGCCGCTACCGCGCAGCCTGTGATTATTAATTAATACTGCTTCATTGGAGCGTCCACGCGCACATTCGGTGCATCGTTCACGCACGAACACAAATAACAAAGGTAATAAAGTTGTTTTAATTGCACACCTATGAGTTCAGCGGTAAATTTCGCAGCCCTTATCACGCCATTATCGTGTCCGCATCTTTTAATGAGGCAGAAACTTTGCACGACACAGCACGGGTCCGTTAGTATGCAAGAAATAGGCCACTGTAGTGACTGTACGGTAACATCGTCGAATAAATCGTCCGTGTTTCCGCACGGATTGCCATTAACACAACTACTCGAATAGCGGCAGATTTCCAGAAAATATGGCTACGACGTTTTGGTACGACAACACCACCGATATCACTGCCAACGACGACCCCCAGGCGGCTACTTTCGGGACCCCAAAGTCAACGCCGCTATATTATAACTTCGGTTATACCATCGGCTTTACAGCATCCATCGTTGGAATCATTGCCAACGCCGTGGTCCTGACGGTTCTCTCACGTGGATTGGATTGGATTGAGTAGAGTTTAACGCCCCACCCGACACAGTATAGGTCATTTCGGAGGCGGTCTTCACGACTGTTACTGACGGTTCTCTCACGGGCACGTCGACAGTTTGGCAGCAGCGTCAACACGCTGATCATCAACCAATCCTTGATGGATTTCCTGGCCTGCATCTTCGCTTTCATCACCATCATTCTCTTCATAACCCACCGCTTCGTGTACAACGGAAGCAGGAACCAGCTTCTCGACAGTGCTATCTGCGTTTTCTTCGACGCCGGGGCGCTGGCGGGCGTCTGTATGACTTCTGGGAAGGTTGGTCTCCTGGTCATCACTCTGGAACGCTACTTCAAAATTGTCCATGCTATTGCTCACCGGAAGTACTATCCGCCGTTCAACTCCACCTAGCCATCGCTCTGAGTATAGGAACAGTGATCACCGGAAGTACTAGCGTCGTTCACCGGAAGTACAAACCACAGCTCACCGGAAGTACTACCCGTCGTTCAACTCCGCCTAGCCATCCCTCTGAGTGTAGGCGCAGTGATCACCGGAAGTACTAGCCGTCGTTCACCGGAAGTACAAGCCATAGCTCACCGGAAGCACTATCGCGACTGGATGACAAAAGTCGCGGTTGTCATACCATGGATCGGCGGAATCTGTTTCGCTCTCATTCCGTCAATCAGCACAACGAGAATCATTCGTGGAACTTGTCTGAGACTGGCAGTCTGGCCACACATCGCCATGGCTTCGGTAAGTCCGTTCTTTTCTCGTTTCTATCAGCTGTTGTAACGGTTTGGCTTAAGCCCTGTCCACACTGACGACTACAGTCGCCGATTTCACCAACTACAGTCACCAGTGTGGATGGGGCTTTAGCCGTTTAGCGGTATAGCGTTGGTCGCGATCAACGAAGTTATAGTAGTAGTGGTTTATTCTCGGCATATAAATATGTGAGCAGCAGTTAAGCACACCAAAACAGATGCTTAATTGTCTTCTGCAATACTGGCTTTCTTTCTAATTATTGTTCTTTTCTTCGTACTATACGTCCGGCCCTATTAGTAGCCTGCTGGGATGAGTGTCCCTCTGTGGCTCTTGTTGTTCTTGTTGTTAAAAGGGTAAAAAGGTACTGTATAGCCGTTAATGGAAGTATTCCACGGCACAGCTACGGAGTGTCACTTACCGTATGGGATCACCTGCTACCCGACACAAGTGAACACACCCCGCCTTCACCCCAGCCATGCAGGCCGGTACTCGATTTACCTACCCCGGAGGGATGGAAGGCTGAGTTGGCCTAGTTGACTTGATAGCGCCCGGGCCTGGAGTCGAACCAGCTACCTTTCGATCACGAGTCGAACGCTCAACCAATGCAATGTTCTTCTTTTTTCTTCTTGTATCACTCACTGCTGCGCGTAACCAGCTGTGGATCGTAGCGCCCTCCAACTTGGCTGATCACCAGCAACAGCCCATACATTGACAGCAGTGAGTCCGGTGTCCCGCACAATCTGGCTCGGCCAAGTCGTCCATGGTCTATCATGGGTACAACAGGAATGACAGTGTTACACAGATGTTGCTCAACACTGGCCTTCCAAGTTTAACATTGTAATGCATAAATGTCAGTGTATATTTACTAAGTTGTGGCTTGCTTGTCCTAACACTATAGTTGGAGTTGTCCATAGTTTGTGTCACTGATGCTTGTGTTTGTGTTTCTGTGCTTGATTTTTTGTGTTTCTCATTATTCTTTTTCTGTTCAGTCCTGATTCAAATAAATGATTGATTGATTGATTGATTGACTGATTAGTCATTAATATCTCCAACTATATCAAATCAAACTAGATAGCCTATGGTAGCAGAGCTACTTCTAGGTAAAAGGCCTACAGCAACATTAATTATTGTTCTGAAGGCATATGCCGTGTTCCGGTTCATACTGCTGTACGCGATGCCGGTCGGCCTGTTCGCCTACTGCTACGGACGTATATTTCACACCATCAGACGCCAGAACAAGGTGGTCGCGGGACATGCGGGACGTAGCCAGGATGTTCCCATGGCGACGACGTCACGTGATCAAAATCCCGGCCAGGTTCAGACACAGCAGGCGACTGGAGCTGCAACTCATCATGGTGACAAGTTATCTCGCACCGAGTTGAATGTTCTGCAGACGATGGTGGCGGTCATTATCTGCTTCATTCTATTCTGGAGTATCTTTTCGGTTGTGAACTTTCTGGTGATCGTTAAGGTTAGTACTTAACTATATGTACGTATAGAATTCTGCTTTCTAATCACTGCACACATAGCCTACGTATACCAGCGATTTTTACTCAGCACGCATGAGTGATTTGTGATTGTATTACTACATCTTTAATACTATATTGTTATATAAAATATTATCAATATTAGAATTTACATTTGCAGCACCAAAATGCAATTATTCATAATGATAACCAATCACTATTTTGTCATAACTTTGTCAAAATGACAGATTTTCGAAATTCAAAATGAATGTTCTCATTATCTCACCACGCCTAAAGCGTTTCATAAGATTAATGTGTTTATATTTCACAAGGTACAGTGACGGCGCGTTTCAGGTGGGGCAGGATATTTAGTGATCACTATTACAAAAAGGTAAAAAAGGTAAAGGCCGATACAGCTCTTCATGGGAACCCCATCTCGAGCTACGGGACGTCACTGCCATATGGGATCACACAGTGTTACCTGCCACCCGACACAAGTGAACGCGCCCCGCCTAACCCCAGCCATGCAGGCCGGTACTCGATTTACCTACCCCGGAGGGATGGAAGGCTGAGTTGACCTGGTTGACTTGATAGCGTCCCGGCCGGGAGTCGAACCAGCGACCTTTCGAGCACGAGTCCGACGCTGAACCGCTGCACCACCAAGACAACCGTACAATGGGGATGGGGAATGGGAAACTTCCGAGCCCCAAACTCCCTCTGTGTGGATTCCACAAAAATTCCTTAGGCCTACATTAAACTATGCTTTTTGTTGTTTTTGGCGTTCCGAGCAGATTGTTGCGCCGCAAGACGTGGACGTGAATCTATACGCCACAATTGGTTTCATCAACATCAGTCTGAATCCGTTCATCTATGCCGCGCGCTACGAGGTTTTCAAACGTTCTTTCAAGCAGATGATCAACAGAGAAGAGCCCCAAAGCACTCATGTGACTGGAACACGTTGATGCGGGAACCGGGGGAGCAGCCCCCAACTGCTCCCCCAACAAAATTATTGGGGAGCAACTAGTACATCCGGATCCCCATTTTTTTGTACTTACAGTTGAAAGTAACCTTGTTGTTCTTTCTGTCTTGGCGGAGGTCTGCACTCTCTAGCTATAGCAACTTGCACTGCACAATATTTCGTTTTAACATTATCACTTATGGCATTAGCCTAATTTTTGGATCAGAAACTGATCTCATAGGCCTATACATGTAGCTACTCATCATATATTCTTCCTTCTCCTTTTCGTAGTTGTTCTTGTTGTTCTTGTTTGGGCGATCTCTTCAAAAAAGCCTAAGATTCCATCGTCTCAAACCAGATCGGGATGAAATTTGGTCAGATTGTTCTTCAAGCAAACGCGCATCGATTGACGGAGTCGGATTATTGATATAGCGTCATACTTTCAAGACGGCGGCCATGGCGTCGTTTCACGCAGAAAAGTGTTGCCATCTGGCGAGTGTACACGCAGCGTCCGCCCGGCACCCGCTGGTGCATATGTTGCTGCATATGCAGCCGCCGCGTCCGCCGGCTGCCCACTAGCAGTTCTGCTAGTCCGCGCCGAGCGCGTGTGACGTCATTGGCTCGCTACAAGCGCCACAGTTCCTGATCCATAGTGCACACGTAGTTGTTTTTTATTCTAAATGTAGTGAGTTGTTAACTTGTATTTGTCGTAGTCTGGACATCATAGTTAATTGACACACATGGATATGTCAGTCTAGGAAGGCGCACGAAGGCAATGTTTATGGCAATTACACATTTTACCAAGGTGTACCTTGTATAACCATTCTCCTTGACTATAGACTGAGTCCTACCTGTCTGAGCTGGACGACAAAATGCTTCTTTGACCGCCGTCAGTCCTGGCGTGTACCACGCTATCGCCTGCACAATAAACGAATTATTCCTGATTTAAAATGTTCACAACAGTTAAACAGTTACAAAGTTAAACGATACAGCTCTCCTGAACAAGTCATCTCAGAGCTACGGAGTGTCACTTGCCATATGGGATCACACAGTGTTACCTGCCACCCGACATGTGAAAAAAGCGCCCCACCTAACGCCAGACAGGCTGGTACTCGGTTAACCTACCCCGGAGGGATGGAAGGCTGAGTTGACCTAGGTGGTTGAGTACGTACCGAGAGGGTTTACCTGTCAGCAGACAGTCACCCATCCAAGTAGTAACCGTGCCGGGTGTAGAGCAACTACGTTGATCGAGACCAACGTGTTACCATTACACCACGCAGCCACCCACATCAGCTAAAACACTGTGTGAACAATGACTCACAAGTACTGCTGATCTCATTACTAGGGCTATAAGATACACGCAAGCCAATGCTTTTTAGCCTATCGTACTGCTGCACGCAGCCACGCACTATGATCGGCTATTGGCATGATACTGACGTCTGTCTGTCTGTCTGTCTGTCTGTAACGCTGTGCATTTTGGCTGCAGCAGAAGTGTCTGAACAAGTGAATAGGACGGCGTATACGTGTATACGTATATACGAACATGATTTTACAACTTTCAACTCCCCATATCCCCTCAAACACCCCACCTCTTGAACTATATACATGTACGTCTATGTCATCTGGCGGATACATTAAAACATAGTGTGAACAAGCGAACAGTCAAAATTTCCACGTCTGGAATAGCCATCGTTAGCATGCTGCACGGCTATTCCAGACAACGCCGTTTGTTCGCCTCTTTCTCAGCAACAGCTGGGCTAGGCAGACAAGTGACCTGAAACTGTTTGCTGTCAGAGTTCAGACAGCGTATAGTAATATATATATGTTTTATTCACTATCTGATCATAGACAAAAGGGGGTATAAAAATTTAGGGTCTCAAACATTCCTATCGCTCTCTTTCTCCTTCCCTTATCCGTCCACGGCGTTCCTTTCCATTTCTTAAACTTTCTTCTCAAAGACACGTTACCAGCCGTTTTTTTTCGGGCGAATGTCAGCTCTTTGTGCGGCTCTAAACTGATCTGAAAAATTAAACACTTAGAAGTCGAGGGAGCACGTGCCCCACTGCCCCGTAGCTGACGACGCCAACGATGTAGGGGCCTACATTAGTAGTTTATGTATAGCTTATCTACCTGTCCATTGGGTCGACACAACACCGTAGTGCAGTGATTGTCCGAGAGCCACTTCTCCACACTGATACACTCCATCTCAATCGATCTTTGCTCCTGCTGATGATGATGATGATGATGACGATGAGATGCCCGTGACTGCTGCGCCCAGACTGTCAGCGCACTGCCCCGGGGCACACTGAGCTTCGCCGGGAAACGATAGACGACAACTGAATGACCTTTCACCTTCTGATGAATGCTGTGACCACCCAACTCGTACTCCTATCACACAGTACAACACGACGCCTCCAGAGTGTTACAGCAAAACGACCGACACAGCACTTGCGTATAATTATCTTATCGTTAAAAATTTTACGCCCAGTGCTTAAAGTGGGAAAAGAAAATAATGCGCCAGAGAGGTATACATTTGATTGGTCACAATCTAAAACATTTCTTGTTATTATATGATTGTATTAAAAATGATTATGCATTCAATCTGACGTCGTCTCCTCTGGCAGGGCGTTCCAGATATTAGTTAGTTAAGTTAACGTGATTTCTACGGACGCAGGCAAGTGCCTCAATGTCCGGTATAATGAACAAGAAAGCCCAGCTAACGCAAAGGGAAGCGCGCGACAGCCTTGGTATATAGTACGCAAGTCACCAAATCGGCCCCCATTTAGGAT
>Ga0209788_1000359_pt1 | contig 11969 bp, 8 predicted proteins | sample WorMetLIZISLAND1_2_FD_187415 | JGI IMG/M metagenome (GOLD analysis project Ga0209788, IMG submission 187415) | Marine gutless worms symbiont microbial communities from Max Planck institute for Marine Microbiology, Germany - Olavius clavatus LIZARD... ...
CGGCGAGCCTCGAATTTCTCCAGGCCTCGTTCAACATATTTCTGGCCCCTGAGTCAGCAGGGCGTAGATGAGACGTGTTAGCTGGTGAGCGGTGGCTTTGACCGCCTTCGCGGTGTCCCTGCGGGCCAAGCGCGCGCGATGAGCGGCCCCGATGAAGGTGTGGCTGCGTCGCGCATGGAAGGCCGCTTGGCATAAGGCCGGCCCGGCCCGGTTGAAGACCTTGGGCTGGGAGCCGGCGAGGGTCTGGCCACCGGAGATCCGTGTCGGTGGTGCCAGCCCGAGCCAGGAGCTCCCGCGCCAAGCATTGCCCGAGCACCGGGCCAAGTCGACCGGAGCGTCGCCATTGTTCGCGAAACCCGAAATGGGGTCCGTCCGATATCGGGTGCGAAAAATTAGGCGACGGCCATGGCCTTCGGCGGCCCGCGTTCCTCCTGCGTCCATCCCGGCGCGCACTCCGCGCGGCGCCAGGACTCCCACAATGACTGGATGCCGTATCGCAGGGCCGAGCCTTTCGTCTCCGCCGGCGCTCACGCGCCGCACTCCGACGAAAGGCTCGGCCCTACGGCTACGCGGGGGTCGTTGCACTCCGCTCGTCGCTGACGCTCCCTCGCTTTCCTGTGCTCCTCCGATGATCACGGAACTTGGCCTCGGCTACCAGATCAGGCAGGGGCTCTTCATAACGAAAGGCGGCATGACAAAGGGTGAAGGGCGGCAGACGCTTTTAGCACTCACCACACAGGGCACCCGACGGCAACTCGGCCGGCAGGGACAGCGTACAGCGACCACAGACGTGCCGGAGCACACAGATCGGTGGGTAAAGCCGCCCCGAGACCCGATCCATCATCCCCGGTCGCATCGTATACCATTAAAAGTTTTGTTGCTTTTTCATGGGAACTTGGAAAATTCAAAGGTACACCTTGGGGGCAAGGATGTCCCCTTATTTCTCAAGCCCGATCAATAGTTGAAAAATGAACGCGAAGCGAAAGCCTCATTTTCGTAATCGAGATTGAAAGAATTCCAAGTATAGGATTTTTATAGATATCCTATATGATATAATTCATCGGTTAACCGAACTCGTCCTTGCGATCCTCCGAGCAAATTCACGCTGGGATTCATCATAAAATTAGTGAGTATGTTATACTTTGCGTGTGCTATCATTTACGGTGGTAACTTCAGCATTGGGATGTGCGTAGAGGATCGGTAACGCCCTCGACGCGCCATACTCCGGAGATCGGGCTGGATAGGGTACCTCACATTCGGCAATACGGGATCTTGTGATCACAGCTGGTTTATTGCGTTCTCCCTATGGAGGAAGACCTTGAGAAGTTGCCCCCTGCAATTTTTCAAGTCACGAAGCGAAGGTGCCCTATGGGCTTCGGATGGTACGCCTGCTCGAATATCAGGGCTGAGCACATTATCGGCTAGGGCACCAAGGTAAAGCTGGATCTTCAGCAACGATTCAGGTACAAGATATTGCGCTCTAGCTGACTAAAATCAGCAAGATACTGTATTTTCATCACCTAGTAGCACTAAAAATGCTGTATCTCACAGCTATCATCCCCATCCGATGAATCCTAATGCTCTGTTATTGCGTGGGATACCGAATCGTTGCGATTTTCAATTCCCTTTATTCTCAACCGATCACCATATCGGGAATAGTGAGACATTCTTGAGTTCCGCTGCTCCTTGAATTCTTATAAGCCATCTTTAAGCCATCCCTTCTAACAGAATCCCCGGAGAATACTAAGAAGCCCATATACGCCTCCAGTTTTGACCAATTATGGGGATATTTTGGAGACCACGCAAATATTACCGTCGGACGATCCGGAATTTTAAACTAATGGGAGAATACAGCTACCATTTCTTGGATGGGGGCCTTATTAGTAATATCCCAATTCCTCATCTGCTTCCGGCCAACAGCAACATCACCCCCACCGGCGTCTTTTCTTCGATGTCGGTATGAACCCCCGTCTGCAAAGATCTGCCACCGAGCTTCGGTGTATGAATCCTCGTCCAAAGTAAAAGGTATTCCCATGGTGCGCGCTTTCGATGACGAAAGTGCCTACCATATCGAGTATCCGCAATAGAAAGGCTGGTTCAGCCTCGACAAGAAATCCGGCGATATATGGGCCTCTTACGGCGATAGGAATAATTCCCGATTCATCTCTGCCGACCTGATTCCGGTGATCCTGATGTTGGCGGCCGAAACGACAGGTAATCCCTGCCTGCACGCCAGCGGGGTAAGAATAGGGAACGGGACGATTTTATTCGTCGCCAACAAGGGGGAAGGAAAATCCTTACCCTGCTGCGCATTGACAGAGCATGGATATCCGCTCGTTGCCGACGATATTGCCCCGATCGCCCGAAAAAACCGGCAATTCCAGGTGTTGTGTGCCGAGTCGCGGATCAAGCTTTGGCCGGACAGGACCGGAATGGCCTTGCCGCCCTTGCATGGAATCGTGTTCATACAAAGGGACAATTCCGCCAGCAGGCAAAACGACACCACCCTGCCTCCGCTGAAGCAACGCGATGCTTTGTTGGAGCTGCATAAACACCTGCAAATATCCCAGCGGCTACGAGCGGCTACCGGAGGTCATAAATACCATCGAGCATAAACACAAATGGACACAAATAGATCAAGAACGGACGATTATGGCCGGGTGAGCGCGTATAAATCAGAAGACATAGCCTTCCACCGGGTTGGTAGACGCGGGCTTTAGGGCTTTGGGCTATATCGCAAGCGCGGGCAAGCCAGCGCCTACCGCGTCGATTATGGCGATCCGGTTGTAACCGATTTGCATTGATTCGCGTTCATTTGCGGCGAAATAATTCCCATCGGATAAACCGGATAGATGTTATTGATACTTCGGTACTGTTGTACTAGCACACAGGAGCAACCGACTTTACCTGAATCCGATCAACCCAGGCCTTGGCCGATACCCGGCTATGGACATTCGAGCTAGCGGCCACCTCGAATGTCAGGGTCACCGTCCGATCCGAAAACCGGGAGAGATCGATATCCGATCGCTGTAGCCACTCCGCCTCGACGTGATCCATGCCGACAGCGGAGGCCTCATCCACAGGTACGCCGTCCACTAGAACGCTGAAACGTGCGCTGGTGTAGTCATTGACAGCCGCGTCGAGATCAAGCCTGCGCACATAGCTCAACTCCGGCCTGGGACCCAACAGGATCCTGCGCGACATCGACCGCACTTGCTCGCCCGTCTCGCCGGCCCGACCGGAGGCCACCTGCCCGAAGAGCATGGGTCCATCCCGAGATGCACTAGGATCATCGGTGAGCAGATCCCAGCCCTCGCCCTCCCAGTCGGAAACGGCCACTCCCGGGTCCGGGGCCTTGGAATCCGGGCCCGCGGCGGAGCCCTTGAGGATACCTGCCGCCTCCACGGAGGTCCCGATAATCCCGGGCACATCGATCCCAAGGGGGCCGCGGCCAGATGTCTCCCCGGCAGCAGGCGCCGAACCCGTGACCAGACCGGCCGCCGCTAAGGACTTACGGACGATACCCTGGACACCGATCCCCAAAGGCGCCGCCTCCCCACCGGTGGAGCCGTCGCGCTCCGAGCCGGTCGGCCTACTCAATGGCTCCGAAGGCTCGACAAAGACACCGCGCACCGTCGACCCCGGACTGGCAGGGGTCCTGCCCTCCCCCGGTCGTCCCGTATCGGACGCAACCGTCCGGTCACGATCCTGGCCTTCCCGACCCGCGACCCCGGCCGCCCGTACTTGCTCCGGACGATCGCTATCCGGGGCCCGAGGCAAGTAGATCACTGCGGGTCGTTCCCGGTCGGCGGTTGCCATCGAGACCTTCGACTCCGGTCCGAGCAGACCCCAGAAATCGGCAATATGAAAAGCGGAAGAGATACCCACATCGTTGAAAAAGGGTGCCGCAGTGCCGCATTGGTCAGGTCGATCCCCGGTGCTCAGGGGCGCGCCGTGGGACATCCCGTGAATGGTGTAGGATTCGACCTGGGGCTGGCCGTCCATCCCTTGCCACACCCGATGGGTATGACCCGCCGGGGTCCGCTCACTGGAGGCCTGGGCCGTCACCTCATGCACATCCGTCCACTGTTTGACGATCTCATCCGCATTCGAAGGCTTTACCGCGGAGTCGGCATCGCCATGCCAGACCGATACCCGCGGCCAGGGTCCCCGGTGGGAAGAAGCACCCCGCACCAAGTCGCCCCATTCACACGGGGTACGGCTGCGACACTGGAAAATGCTTTCGAAGGCTTCCTGCATATTGTCCGCCGTGCGATAAGGCACACCCGCGAGGATCGCCCCCCCCGCGAACACATCCGGATAGGTCGCCAACATGGCGGATGTCATCGCCCCCCCAGCTGACAGGCCGGTCACGTAAAGGCGCTGGCGGTCGAGCCCCTGGTCCTGGAGCATACGATCGACCATCTGCTTGATAGACAAGACCTCCCCTCCATCCCGGCGGGTATCTTCGGGGCGAAACCAATTGAAACAACGCAACGGGTTATTGGACCAGCGTTGCTCGGGCAGCAAGAGCGCAAAACCATAACGATCGGCGAGAGTCGACCACCCGGTACCCTTGTCGAACGAGCCCCCGGACTGGGTGCAACCATGCAACAAAACCACCAAGGGTGCTGCCACCGGAAGCCGGTCGGGGACATAGGTGAGCATCCGCAGTTGGCCCGGATTCGAGCCGAAATCCCGCACCTCGACGAGCCGACTGGCGCGCCTATCGACCCGGTCCGACCAAGCCTGGACAGTCGCCAGGATCGCCAACAATTGCTCCCAGCGACCACGAAAACGGGTCTGGCGCGCTAGGTCGACGAGCTTTGAGATGCTCGCCACTTTAGGTCCTAAATCGATCATGGAAGGTCTCTCGTTAGCGGGAAGACCGATGAGCTTACCGATCGCGATCAGCTTGGCGACCGGTAAAAACACCGTGTGATAGATGCTAGGGTCCGGATTGCCGTCCCGTTCCGGATCGAGCCACACCGGTGGGCGGGTACCCGCGGCCGGCTCGTAACGCTGAGTAACGAGGGTACGTTGCCCCGCAGACTAGGCACCCAGCTGCACGGCACCTACCGGATAGCTGCGGCTGACCCGGATCCCGAACAGGTTCCGCACCAAGCCTGCCCGGGTCTCCGGCAACTCGGCCAACATCAACAACCGGGCCAGGACATCCCCGAAGGTACGGTGACCGGAAAGCAACGGCACCGGCGGCAAATCCGCCTGCCCCGGTGCCCGTCGCGGACTCAGGGTGACGCGGGGTGACGTGGTATCGGTCGTGCGGATGGGCGGGCGCAGCCGTTCGTAGCAGCGGATAGCCTCAACCGTATAGGATTTCTGGGGGGCTACCATGGACCCGGGCAACAGCTTGGCGGCATAAGTCGGGAGTCGCTGGCGGCGAGCCGCGTCCCCGCGGACCCGGTGCCACCAAGCCACCCGCCACCAGCATGGTGACGCGAAAACGCAGGTCGCGACGGAACTCGCCGAGGATTTCGGCCAGCCTCTCGCTGAACTCATAGCGTTTCAACCCGGTCCCCATGGCGGGGAAGCTAACTTGGCCCCCAGGTACGCGCAAGAATAATATTAGTAAGTGACGCTTAATGATTTCTCAAGCGGAGGCCGTATGATAAGATTTGTAACCCGATTGAAAATTCAAAGCCCCCCGTAGTGACGGTGCGATGGCGGCCTCGGAATTCCGCGACCGAAAGCCCCCCTCCCCTGGCGCTGGTCTTGGCTACACTCGACTCCTGGGGGGAGAGGGGTGGGGGAGAAGGGGAGTAAACAGGGAACCTGGATACCGGCTCTATTCGGTGGGTGTCGATAATAGAAGGCACCTTGAGGAATTAGTCGTATTATAGCTCGGTTGCTTCCAGGTATCCATAATCCAAAGACATCTCTAACCACTAGTGTCCCAATGTTGTGACCGGCAATTCAGGATCACCCATACATTGAAAAAGAAATATTTGGAATTATGCCGGTTACCGACCTGAGCGGCAGTACGCTAAGGTGCCAGCCTCTCCCGCGAAATTGCGGGCTGAGAACAACGACGCGTGTCCACAGGTATATTCGTCTTCTCGAGCTCGCCATTTCCGTCTATGTGCTCGTGGCCATTATCAAAGGAGGAGCATAGGAAAGCGAGGGAGCGTAAGCGACGAGCGGAGTGCGCGCCGGGATGGACGCAGGACGAACGCGGGCCGCCGATCGAATCCTAGAACCAACAAATCAATAACATCACCCGGAATTCGCCCGGAACACGCTCCGGCTCAAAAATCTTCCGCCAGTGTAGCTTGATCTCCGCATAAGCGGTTTTCAACACTTGAAACTTTCCGCTTCCGCATCCCTCCCTATACGCAGAATCCGCAATATCCGCATAAATAGCCTGTTTGATGGGTTTCTGCGTATTGTACGTATAGAGATTGAAGAATCCCCGATAGGGGTAGATGGTCTACTCGATGCCCTGGAGATTGTCTGCAAGGATCTGCCTGTTACCCCAGGGTACGTGATGTCGGCGATGGTCCCGGAGGACAAGAAGACTTGGCACTCCGGGGAGCTACCCCCTACTACGGGGACGTCGCAAAAGCCCTCTCGTGGCGTCGAGCGATGGACCAAGGGGGAGGGGCCCAGGCCCACTACACCCGGCAGGCTCTATGCCGTCTGCGGCCCGACCTGGCATTGCGGACTGGCGACCGCCGACAGGCCCTGCGGATGAAAATCAGCTTTAACCTGCCGTATCCCCCCGACCATCAATACCTATTGGCGACATGTTGGCGGGCGCACGATGTTATCCAAACGGGGGCGGCAGTACCGCAACTTGGCAATGGAAGAACTACTCGACCAAGGGGTTGCCGGGATTCGGATCAGCGACCACGTGACAGTACACATCGAAGTTTACGCTCCAGACTGGCGCTGGCGAGATCTGGACAACCTGCCCAAAGGCGTGCTTGATGCGCTGACCCATGCGCGGGTATGGGGCGGCGATCACCAGGTGGACGAGTTGCGGTTGATCCGAATGCCCAGGGCCGTGAAGGGGGGGATGCCGGCCGTCACGATCATTAGAGGTGCCGATGGTCAGAAGGGAGGGCGAGCAACAGAGACAATCTAAGTGAGATCAGGGTGAGGCGAGCGGGTAAGCCCGCGCTGAGTTGGGGATAAATTTGGGGATTCCCTGCTACCCATGATATTCAAATAACTGATTCAAAAGTATTTTATTCAATAATTGGCGGAGAGGGTGGGATTCGAACCCACGGAAGACTAACGCCTTCTCTTGATTTCGAGTCAAGCCCGTTCGGCCACTCCGGCACCTCTCCCGACGGCCGATGGCCCCGGTTATAGCGGCAACCGCCCGGCAGGCGGAAGATTATAACGGCTTCCAGCCACTCAGACCCCCCGGATGAGCTCCGCGCTGTGGCTTGTTTTCCGGAGACCTATAAGAATGATAGGGACGCGAAGAAATCACGCATAAGAATTCTTGGCACCCCCTTCGCACCTGCTTCGTTTGCTCCCCCTCTCCCCAACCCTTCTCCCGCCAGGGGAGAGGGGCTTTCCGGGTACCCTCCGTGCCTGTCTGCCGCATGCGGATCTCCGCTCCAATCGTTCCATACTCACGGGGACCCCACCTTAGCGCCGACATCCGACATCCGACATCGCAAGGTAATGGTTCCATCCCTACGGGAATCCACCTCAGCGCCTATACCCGGAGAAAACAGAATTATAACACTACCTGGTGGGTTGTCGTTAGTATCCCTACTCCGCGAGGGTACCGCCGATTTTCGAGGCGCCCTCTCGGTATTTTGGGAACGGGTCGCGTGCTAAAATAATACTTTTTGACCACTACAAGCGACTCATGGGGGCCCCTTCCGGGCGAAGGTCCCCGGAGGTTCCCCGGGGTGCGGTCGGACCCGATTGCACTGGGCTGCCGACGGATCGCCGGCTAAGAATCGAGTGCGTGGTTTGAAGGCCCCAGGGAAGGGAGTGCTCCCAACCTACTTGCATCGAGGCCCTCACTAAGGTTTCCCACACGTCCATGCCGGAATTCGCCAAAGAAGTTCTGTCCGTCAATCTGGAAGACGAGATGTGCAAATCCTACCTGGATTACGCCATGAGCGTGATCGTGGGTAGGGCGCTGCCGGATGTGCGCGATGGTCTCAAGCCGGTTCACCGCCGCGTGCTCTACGCCATGCGAGAGCTAGACAACGACTGGAACAAACCCTATAAGAAGTCCGCGCGCGTGGTGGGTGATGTCATCGGTAAATATCACCCCCACGGTGATACCGCGGTCTATGACACCATCGTACGCATGGCCCAGCCCTTTTCCATGCGCTATATGCTAGTGGATGGCCAGGGTAACTTCGGCTCGGTGGACGGGGATGCCCCGGCGGCCATGCGCTATACCGAGGTGCGCATGGCGCGCATGGCGCACACTCTGCTCGACGATCTGGATAAGGAGACCGTCGATTTCGTCCCTAACTACGACGGCTCGGAGCAGGAGCCGGCGGTCTTGGTGGCGCGGTTTCCCAACCTGCTGGTCAACGGCTCGGCAGGGATCGCGGTGGGCATGGCGACCAATATTCCGCCGCACAATCTCAACGAGATCGTCGATGCCTGTCTGGCCATCATTGAGGATCCGGAGATCGGCGTCGACGCGCTCATCGAGTATGTTCCGGGTCCGGATTTTCCCACCGCCGCCTTCATCAACGGGACTCGCGGTATCCGTTCCGCCTATCGCACCGGTCGCGGGCGCGTCCAACTCCGCGCCCGTACCCACATCGAGACCGAGAAACGCAGCGGCCGCGAGGCCATCGTCGTCACCGAGCTGCCTTACCAAGTGAATAAGGCGCGCATGCTGGAACGCATCGGGGAGCTGGTGAAGGAGAAGAAGCTGGAGGGGATCGCCGAGCTAAGGGACGAGTCCGATAAGGATGGCATGCGCGTGGTCATCGAGATCAAGCGCGATTATTACCCGGATGTGGTGCTCAATAACCTGTATCAGCACAGCCAGCTGCAAACCATCTTCGGCATCAATATGGTGGCCCTGGTGGATGGCCAGCCACGGCTGCTCAATCTCAAGCAGATGCTGGAGTTCTTTCTTCGTCACCGCCGGGAGGTGGTGGTCCGGCGCACCCTGTTCGAGCTGCGTAGGGCCCGCGGGCGTGCCCATGTCCTGGAAGGGCTCGCGGTGGCGTTGGCCAACATCGACGAGGTGATCGCCCTCATCCGTGCCTCCGGCAACCCGGCAGAGGCCAAGGCGGGGCTCCTGGCGCGGGTGTGGCGACCGGGGGCCGTGTCCGCCATGCTGGAGCGGGCCGGTACCGACCGGATTGAGCCGGACGACCTAGCCCAAGGTCTGGGGTTGAGCGCGGGTGGCTACCGTTTGAGCGAGATCCAAGCCCAGGCCATCCTGGATCTGCGTTTCCACCGGCTCACCGGGCTGGAGCAGGATAAAATCATTGGCGAGTTCGAGGAGATCCTCAATAAGATCGCGGACCTGCTCGCGATTCTATCCGGCCCCGACCGCCTGATGCAGGTCATCCGCGAGGAGCTTGAGGCCATCCGTGACCAATACGGGGATGCGCGCCGTACCGAGATCCTGACCGATTACCAGGACCTGACCCTCGAAGACCTGATCACCCCGGAAGATGTGGTGGTCACCCTCTCCCATGCGGGCTATGCCAAGGCGCAACCGGTCAGCCAATATCAGGCCCAGCGGCGCGGGGGCAAGGGCCGATCCGCGGCTACCACTAAGGACGAGGATTTCATCGACAAGCTGTTCGTCGCCAACTCCCACGACACCGTGCTCTGCTTCTCTAGCCTCGGCAAGGTCTATTGGCTCAAGGTCTATGAGCTACCCCAGTCCAGGCGCACCGCACGCGGGCGGCCCATGGTCAACCTGCTGCCGTCCCTGGAGCAGGGCGAGCGCATCAGTGCGGTGCTCCCCGTACATGAGTACAAGGAGGATCACTTTATCTTCATGGCCACCAGTGCCGGTACCGTCAAAAAGACACCGCTCAAGGATTTTTCACGTCCCTTGTCACGCGGCATCATCGCCATCGACCTACGGCCGGACGAATACTTGGTGGACGTGGCCATCACCGACGGCGAGCGGGATATCCTCTTGTGCACCTCGGCGGGCAAGGCAGTACGCTTCAAGGAGACTGCGGTCCGGGCCATGGGTCGCACCGCCCACGGTGTACGTGGGGTCATGCTGGAGCCCGGACAGCGGGTGATCTCCATGCTGGTGGCGGTGCCGGGGACCCTGCTGACCGTCACCGAGAACGGCTACGGCAAGCGCACCCCGATCGAGGACTTCCCGACCAAAGGGCGGGGCACCAAGGGGGTGGTCTCCATCAGTACCTCCGAGCGCAACGGAAACCAGATCGGCGCTGTGTTGGTAATGCCCGGGGACGAGATTATGCTGATTACCGAGGGCGGTACCCTGGTGCGCATGCTGGTGGACGAGATCCCGATACTGAGCCGCAACACTCAGGGTGTGCGGCTGATCCGGCTTACCGAGGACGGCCGGCTCGCCGGGGTGGAGCGCATCTTGGCCCTGAATGGTAACGGTGCGGATGTCGGCGATGAGGACGATGAATAAGGGCCTCTCATCTCCCCATATCCCGGAGATGAGAAAAAGAATGGCCTATGAGTAGTGTCTCATGACGGCAAAGGACATCACTGGTCGACATGCATGGGGTCGATTGTGCCGGCCTATTGGCGCAGGATAGTCCCGATACCCTGGTCCTTGCTGTGCTGTGTGACTTCGGGGACCGCGAACCTCAGGAGGTCGTCACCTACATCGTGCACCGTTTGCGGGAGCTACTGGGTGCCGATGAACGGGGATTCCGCGAATATATGACTATGCCGCAGATCCTATCCAAGAACCGGGATCTCGAGGCGCAGATTAAGGAGGCCGAACACATGCTGACTGAAATCGATACCGAATCTATGCCGTTTTTTTCCATGGAGGAGCCCAGGAAAGCGAGGGAGCGTAAACGACGAACGGAGTGCGACGATCCCCGCGAAGGCGTAGGGTCGGGCGTTTCGTCGGAGTGCGGCGCGTGAGCGCCGGCGGAGACGAAAGGCTAGACCGTGCGACACGGCGTCCAGTCATTGTGGGAGTCCTGGTGTCGCGCGGAGTGCGCGCCGGGACGGACGCAGGACGAACGCGGGCCGCCGAAGGCCATGGCCGTCGCCTAATTTTTCGCACCCGAAATCGGACCGACCCCATTTCGGGTTTCGCGAACAATGGCGACGCTCCGGCGGCTTTGAACGGGGCGAGAGAAAAGGTTGGCTCTATTACGGATTGTGTGGGTAGAATGGAAAGGGAAATAATCCTTGACAGGCAGGCAGGCTGGATAGGCGCAGAAGATGGGTCTGCATGAGGGGATCGGGGTGTTTTGGCCGCGAGGCCACGCATCACGGTGAACTCAGCAATAGCAGGACATTAGGCTTGATCCGCCGGGTGCCCCGATCCCCTCTTGCCTGCATTGTGTTGCGCCCATCGCGCCCATCCAGCCTGTCAAGGACGCAACCGCTACGCGGTGGTTTCTTTTCCCACCCACACTAAACGTAAGAGAGCCAAAAGGTTTGGAAGAAGGTCTGGCAAAAGGTGTGGAAAAGGGTATGGAAAGAGGTGAGGCACGGGTCGTATTCGTTTGTTGAGCTGATATGGTATCACGGAAGTTTCCGAGTTGCTCGGTCTTTCGGCGGAAGAGGTGGAACGCATCGCGGCGGTAGGAGCTGACGACGCCCCGGCGCACGACAGGCATTGATGGGGTTTGACATGGGCGAAGGGACGAGTTCTTCCATGATGCATGAGCAGTTCGGAGCCTAATCAACCGCTATGGACTGAAAGTCCATAGTCTGGAGTGCGACTAAAAGTCGCTGTTTCGGCTAAAGCCGACTGAAAGCCTCAGACTGAAGTCAGCTCGAAATGACTGAAAGTCAGGCGCACTCGATTGGAAAATCAT
>Ga0209788_1000360_pt1 | contig 11968 bp, 5 predicted proteins | sample WorMetLIZISLAND1_2_FD_187415 | JGI IMG/M metagenome (GOLD analysis project Ga0209788, IMG submission 187415) | Marine gutless worms symbiont microbial communities from Max Planck institute for Marine Microbiology, Germany - Olavius clavatus LIZARD... ...
ATATGACACTCGACACAATGAACACAAGACGCACTTTTTACATTCGATTACAAAATATTGCCAACAAACCTTCAATAATATAAACAGCAATATACAGCACACAAAATGACATCCAGTACACAAAAAACAAGCAAACATTCAAAAATGGCATTAAAAGTGATATTTTAGACAACTGCTGGGTCAAAATGACAATGGCGTTACAACTAGGCAGCTTAGGCAAAAAAAGCTTTTATTCAAACAGAGGGAAATAAAATTCATTAAAGTCACAGTAGCATAAGTACGATTAGCATACTCACTTTAACATCTTTACAGACTGGTGACGAGCCACTGTTCAAGATGTACACGCGACTGTTCGGAGTCAACAACGGTCCCTTTCCTGATTGCACAGCACTAACTCCACCTGCTGCAGTCAATGGACGAGAAGGACGCTCGATGACAGCAACACCCGGCTGTACAGAAGTACTGGGCAACTGGGATTTGGCTGGCAACCTTTTTGGTGCACCAGATACCACGGTATGGCTCGTTTGATTACCTAATGTTGATGGAGCCATGGTTTTTGGCCTAAAGGAAGTATGAGGACTTTGGCCTATGAGAGGTACAGCTGCTGCTGGTTGACTGTCTGGGTGGATTGGTCGTACCGACATCGGTCTAACAGGACCACGGGACTGACTGCCCGGTACAGCAACTCTTGGTTGAACAGCATGATTAATGGGTGGACCAGCTCGAACAGTAACATGAGGACTTTGGCCTATCAGAGGACTAGTAACTCTTGGTTGGCTGCCTGGAGCTGTAGGTTGAGACGACTGGCTAACTGATGGCCTCGGTCGAACACCAGCACGAGGAGTGTTGCCTAGAAGAGGACTACTGATACTCGGGCGATAAGGCTGACTGGCTGTAACTGGTCTCAAAGGAACACGGTTACTCTGACTCACAGTAGGAAAGCCTGCTGCTGTAACAGTGGGCTTGGTCCCCAAAACAGTGCCACGAGGCTGGATATTCGAGTTCTGTTGAGATGAGACTGGTCTGATTTCTGTAGAAGCCGTTGAAGAAACTGGTCTAACCTGACGAACAACTGGTCCAGGCAGTCTTGAAGGAGCTGACTGAGTTACAGGAATAATTGGCTTCAGAGGTCCACGAGGGCGGTTTCCCTGAAGTAGCGAAGATGCGACTGGTTTGAGACTAGCTTGTGAAACTAAGCTCTGTTGTGGCACACCTGGTCCTCTGCTCCGTACTGCACGTGGCTGGAACTCTGGAGCAAGACTGGCTGTAGCAGCAGTAGAATGAGATTCTTGGCTAAGCTTGTCTACAGTAGTTGGTGGTCTCTGGTTATTCAAGACATCTGATCTCTGAGGCACTGGGGAAGAATATGAGACAGAACTCACATTCTTCTGCTCAGTATTAGCTGGAGTCTGAATGCTGGTCACTGCTGTCTGCAAATTACACGGTACACTAGCATCTGAAACAGGAGCTTTTGGTACCTCCTGGCAGCCCACGACTGGCACCGCTGTATAAGTTCCTCCATAGGCAGGATAACCTTCAGCTGCTGAAGATGGAGGATACCAGGATGGTGGCGGATAAGACAGAATCGGCGGAGGAGGCACAGAAGTATCCACAAAACCCGGAGGAGGTACATTAAACGGAATGCCAACTGCAGGAGGCATGGAATACAAGTGTGGCTGTATGAGTGGTGGTGGCCTATGTATAAGGTGTTCCAATGGCAGCGGGGGGTTTGAGAATGCTTCTGGCACTGTAGGCTGGTAAGCAGCAGTACAAGTAGGTGTACTTGTGGACAGTTGGCTAACTGACGTTGAATTTGCTGGCAATGAAGAAGACTGTGACGCAAGCCCAACTCCAACATGAGACAGTGACAATGGAGGCAATGGTGGCGGCCGCATATCTGCAACTGCAGAAGCTACGACTGTCACCATCACTGACACGGCAGCTGAGACCGAAGCAGAGACTGAAGCACTTCCAGATATCACTGCACCAGAAGTTGCTGTTACAATCACATCCGTAGATGGGACAGACTGAGCCACAACTGACTGTGAAATGGAAGACTGACAAACCTGGGTAGCAGCTGAAGCAGTCTTTACATCAGCTGACACTGGCACATTTACAGCTGTTATTTCTGCTGTAGACGTTTTGCTGGCATTAACTGAAGGCAGTGATGTTGATGACGAAATGGTGCCAATAGCAGAACTTGAGACTGATATAAGTGTTTGACTGGTAGCAGTCGCAACTGTGGTAATTGCAACAGCAGCTGCTTTTGACACTACAGCCGACTCATTATCCTTCACAGATTTCTTAATGCTCTCCATCATGACAGCATCTTTAGCAGCAAATACCTTCTCTAGTTTGTGCTCAGCTACATCATACACATCCACAGCCAAATCTGACAACATGCTCAGGTGTTTAGATGTAACAGGTACAGTGCTCTGGTATTCTGTGGTTTGAGAACCTTTGACCAAACACTGTTCACCGCACATCTGAGATATCACGTCGGAAATATCCGAGTTCATGTTACTGACGGAAGACATCACCATATTGCGGAACATGTTTGAACCTGATTCTCTCTTTGATGCATGATCTGCAGCAACAACCAAGGACAACGACCCACCACTCTTCACAGCACTGCCAAATACAATAGACATTTTACCGGAAGATCGTTTGGCAGACCACACCTGTGATCCAGCATCGTCTGAATGCTGTTTCAGCACGGTTAATTTTGACCTTGTTGCCACTTTCTTCTTGGCTTCAACAGCTTGGCGAAAGGCCTGCATTAATGGATTGGTGGATTTAGCACTCTTCGTTTTACCGGCAGCACTCAAATCTGACTCGGTGTACAAATTACTTTCTGCAATATTTGGCTTGATTACAGCTGGGTCAAACAGTGACAAACAAACACCCCAAAGAAATCCGTTCTCTCTCATTACTCTGCGAATGCTGAATGATTTTGCATCAGGAAAGCTACAGACTTTCAACAGCAAATCAGTCTTGCCATCAATGACATGCTGCAAAACTGGCCATGTCTTTCTAAACGGATTATACATGTGACCCCCAGGTACGTTAGTTGGGTCAAATGCTACGTCAAAGTTTGATGATGGCCACACGCCATAAGCATCAGCCATCTCTGACAGATAGGCATCTTTGTAATAACTAGAGGCACGAGCAGCAGCTGCAACTGCAGCAGCAGATAGCACTGATTCACAAGCAGATTTATCAGCTTCAATGGAAACTTCATCATTCACAACTTTGTTGTCTCTATCAACAAATATACTATGTGCTTCAGAAACAGCACCTACATCATCAGGAGCCTTTGCAGGTTCACTAAGTTTGGCAGGAACTTCAGCTATGTCACTGGATACGTTTTGAGTGTTCTCCAGTGAAACACAAATCTTGCTGGCACCAGTGGACATTTTGCTTGTTTCTGATGATGTGGAAAAAGGTCTCTTATCATTATAACTTGAAACCTCTTTAGATGCACTGACCAAGGCAGAGTCCATGTTAAGCGAAACTTTTGCAGAATCGCTTGTCTCACTTAAAGTCGCACTCTTGTGACATTTGGAGTATTCATTCTCACCAACATCACGGCTTTTCTGTGTATCCATTCCACCTTCTTTTTCAGCTGTCTTCTGTGGTCTTACAAGCTTCTTACGACCGACAGGCTTCTTAGTTACAGGTTGTTCTGGTGACTTTATCAATGCCTCAGCATTTGCTGTTGGTGCGCTAACTACAGACAATGGATGGATTTTCGTAGCAGCAGTCTTTGTGTTAACCTCAGACCCTGCAGCTATGCTAGCTCCAGACAAAGGAGGTAACAGATGGATTTTCTTAACAGTACTCTTAGCATCCACGTCAGACACTGCAGCTGTACCAACGACAGGCAATGTTGACGACGGATGGATTTTTGTAACAGTACTCTCAACAGAATGGTCCAATAACAACTGGGACGTTCTGTCATCAGCCAATGTGACATCTTTTAAAGGAATGTTTGCATCATTGTCTTCCTCAGCATCAGATAACTTTACTGATGTGACAGACAGTGCAGAATTATCGTTATCACAGGTCTTGACGTCAACAGCAGGACGATGATGTTCCTTATCCAGATCAGTAACTACAGGACCCTCAGACTGAACCAAATGTTCCGGTGCAACTGTATAGCAGTGATCATGTACAACACTATACCACTGGTGGTTTGAGTCATAGCATTCATCAACGACAGTCAAACCGGATGGCACTGTAGCTACAGCAGACTGCAACTCCTCATCTTTCGTGGATTCAACGTCAACAGTATGGCCAGTGTCAGAACAACGTACAACAATATTGCCATCTTCGTCATAAAGCACAAAGTCAAGGCTGTCTTCAAAGAGTGATGATGATGACAAGTTGTGGCTGCTTGATACAGCAGCAACTGCATCTTTCTGTCCAGCTCTCTGCCTATCATGTTTCTTCCTATGAACATCACTGTCACTTTGTCTGTCTCTTGCCAGCAACCTGGTGTGATCTCGACCAATTCTTCTAGCTTTTGGCTGTACATCACCATTCTTCTCATGATCAACATCATCAAAGTACGCTTTAGGCAACTTACGCTTTCTGCGTGCAGTCGATGCATCATCTTTTTTGTGGCCATAACCAGTAGCTTTCTCAGCATGGTGATCATTGAACCTTTCCATCTCATGCAAAGGTATTGCCGGTTCCAGATCAGCAACTTCCAGCAATTCAGACTTATCCAGTTCATAGTCATATTCAACACTGGTTTGCCAGCTAGATGATATCTTAGTCGTTAGGTTGCTTGGATATTTCTTCTTGGAAGAATATAAAGACCGCTTCAACCGTTTACCACGTTTTTCATCAGGTGTGGCAGATGTCAACACACTATTTGCATAAGTTTCGGTCTCTCCTGCTCCGTCGCCATGCTTTCCAGCATGGACTGATGCCATGTAATAATCCACTTCTTGGAAGTATTTATCCAATTTCTCACATAAATAGTCAACATAATGGCAGAACATCCGATACAGACAGTTAGTAATGAGATCCGGCTGAAGCGAAGATCCGATAAAAATGTCAGGTGGGTCAATGCACTTGATGCCCATGTGGAACATCAGGTAATGAAGTTGACATGACAGCCAAGAACAGACATCAGACATGCAGCACACAGAAGGATAAGGTAAGCTCACAGCTACGTTTTGACCGTCCCTCCACATATTACGAACAACCTTCTCAAGTGGTTCTCTTAAGGCCCACTGATTCAAGCACACCATGTGCTCACGACTAACTGAGCCACATTCAATGAAGTGACCGTCGCAGTAGGTTTGCAAGGACAACTGTCCAAGACGACTAACGGTTCTATCACAAGGCGAGGAATGTACAGGTGTGAAATGAAGTTTTCTGCCGATTAAAGCAGTGTTGAGATCTCGGATGAAGCCTTGGTGGTGAAATGCCATGATATCATCAATCTCATACAGACTGATTAGCATCATTGGGTCATCAGGATTTTCATCTAGTTCGGCATAATATGAAAGCCCTGACAGATGATGTGAGAATTCTCGTTCGTCATTCATCAAATACTTCATGTATGGAAACCTGTCTTCAGAGCCTGCCAAGTCCTCATAGACTTTCCGCTTTCTTTTCCGGGGAAGATGCACTTTTGCGACAGACCTCTTCAATCCATGTTCTCTGCCATCAGTGCTAGTTTTCAGCTCTTCTTTTAATGCTGCAGCAGCCACTACCAGATTTTCATTGACTGCCTCTGCAGCACACAAAGCACCCGTATCTCTAGCTAATGATCTGTATCCTCTGCCACCTAACGCTGTCCGCTTCGAAGATGAAATGTTGGACTGCGTCTTCTGCCTACTGCTGCTTTTCTCGCAAACTCCTGTTTCAGCTGGAGCCTCCTGACTACCAGGTACACTACTATTGATTGCCATGTCTTCAAGAACAACAGTCTCAAGAGAGTGCTTCTGCAGCTGACATACAGAAGTCTGCAACGGCATCCGTGCTGCATTTTCTATAGCGATTTTCACGGCTTCATTTACTCCAAAGTAAACTGACGTTGATGGTAGGGCTGCGGACAGTCGTGGGTCACATGATGGCAGGATTTCCACATCAATAAGCCTTTCCAGTGCAGCTGCAGACGTCAGCTTCAGGACTGCATCAAACAACAAAAACTTGTTAATAGCAATAGACACATGCACATGCACAACTGTCTTGGTCTTAACGCTCATTTTTTCAGGGTAACCTGCATTAGTTGGTGATCCGATCAAAAAATCTCAAATGACCCCCACTACTGATGCCCTTTCTCATACCACAACGATAGTGTTGTAACACTCAAAGCAAAAACTTTTATCAGCAACTACACTAAACAAACAAAATTTGTCAATCTATGGCTGTGAGTGAGTAGACATGTGCCCTCTACTACAAACGTGACATAAGATGCATAAAAAGCTAGCAGGTTGTCCATATTAACATTAACAGATTTTTAAACCGTTTCAACTGTCATGCTCGGCAGTAAATTTGCAAGAAAGTGATCACTACAGCTCTCATAACATTATATAAGAGCGGCTACAATACACTGTATTCAAAAACTGCACCAACTGAAGGCACGGCAACAGACCAAGCTGAAACTCTTTCTACCTATCTACAGGGTACCTTGGGTTGTATCTCGCCCATTTATTAACAGCAATGTCGATATCCCTAATGGTTTTACAGCAGGTTTTTACGGGCCTGTTACACAACCAAACCACTCACTGCACTGAAGGCACTGAAATCCACAGACTGTGGAAGCACTGGGTCATGGGGTCAACCCCCACTTTCTTGAATGTGGGGTCAATCAATGTTGTCTGAACACAAATTTTTCATGCATAAATCGAGGCCCAGACCCCACTGGGGAGCTTTACAGCGCTCCCCAGACCACTAGCTGGATTTAAGCAGCCCACTTCTAAGGGGAGGGGAGGCAGGAAACGGAAGACGAAGAGGGGGAAGGAAAGGGGATGGGACCCCCACTTTCCAACACCTTCCACGGTCACTGCTAAAATCTCATTTCGTTTCTAGGTAACAACTTGTGCCTGGAGCCACAATGCTGTTCACTGCTCACACTGACCTCTGTCTATCAACATCAATCCACCAAGTTCACCATGGATAAACTGCTGCAGTGCAGACTTGCAGTACATTTTGTCTACAATTTTTTTGCAAAGTACCAGGTAATGTTAGTTCTGTCACGTGCAGCATGAAAACCTTGGACTGGCAGTCTTCAACAATGTGTGGTGACTTGACACACTCGGATTTAGTCTAGTCTCTAGAGACAGCTTCTTGAACCTCCAAGAAATTATACTAAACTAGTAGATCGTGCTGTACTCCAAAATTAAATGTGTTGTATTTATTGATACATAGTACCGATCCATCTATTTGAACTTAGCATTCAAAAACATAATTTACCCACTAGTGCTGCAGATAACCAACTGGATGGTTGTTAACATAATGGACTGTTTGATCACGCTATAACCAAAATATGCACATTTATTCGTTAAACTGAACACACTTTCAGTTTTCTGCACAACGTTAGTCAATGCAAATGGTATGTACAACACTGTGTCTCAAAAAACGTGCAAACTTTGAAACGGTATAGCTCAAAATTATAAGGATCGATTTTGACAACATTTCGCAGAAATATTCAAGACTCTAGAATAGACTTTGAATGTTTCAGTTTTCATGTAGGTTTGCTTCTTTTTTATCAACTTTTCGTCTTTCAAACTGGACACCGAAAATAACGCGAATTTTGGCGCTGCATCAAGCAAATGTGCCAACTTTGACGAGGTGCAATTTGTTTATAAAACATATACCATTATACCTAAGCTCATAATATTTGGCACACATAACCTGCAGACATTTAAACATAATACACTCATCAATGAATAATTACTACTGATGTAGTTTTACTTATTTAATATTTGACCTTAACTGCATCGCCGGAAGTTACAAAAATTACGCGTCACACTATTCCGAACTTTCTCAACTTCACCAGCAGCCTGTTGATGCTGTTGTTCGACGTTCGTCCAACCTTTATCTGGAAACTCTGTTATAAACTGCCGAGCATTGTAACCTTTACATTCATACAGACTTTTGATCAAAATTGTGTCTTCTTCACTGAATGGCACCATGTTGACAGGCAGTGTGCGGCATAATTCTCAAATTTTACGTTATTTTCAGTATCCCTTTTGGAAGACGAAAAGTTGATGAAAAAAGCAAACATACACAAAAACTGAAGCATGCAAACTCTCTCCTAGAGTATTTTGAATATTTCTGCAAAATGTCATCAAAATCATCCTTATAATTTGAGCTACCAGTATACTGTTTCAAAGTTTGCGCTATACCTCTATGTACTGCAGGTTTGTCCACTAAGATTAGCTGCCAACTGGGAACTGATGATCGAGCCATGCTCCTTCATCTGCAACGTAAACAAGAAAACCCAATTCCAATAACTGTGTACAACAATAAAGTCATTTTAAAGACTTACTGCAGGACAGGGACAATCAAAGGGAATCTAACCAGTTTAATCCAAGTAATCAACGGTCTTAATGTGAGTTTATTCCCAGGTCAACTTTTAATAGCACTATATAGCATCATACATGTTCACGTGCCATTAAGAAACACGACCAATCTTTGCTATTATTATACCACAACATGTGACTTGAAAAAATATTTAAAATAAGCCGCAGAACACACACCCAAATTCTCATATGAGACCATAACTTATGACACTTGATGAAGAACAGTCTGAAGTACCTCAAATCAACTAATTACAGATTCTTGAAGCTTGGATGCATCACTCTAACATTTCAATGGTACACAGATTAATGCTATTTAACACTATGCAGCCAAGTAAATAACAACTGTTACAGAGATAGGGATACTGTGTGGCAGAAAAAAAACAGTAAATTAAACAATGATCTTTTTAAATACACACTTAAGTTTTTTTCCTAACCAGCTCATTTCCTGGACTTACTAACTTACTCCAGGTTAGGACAGTTCCCAAACACAAACTTCTGGTAATTTCTGTGGTAGTACTTGTTAGACCAGATGCTCTTCTAATCACCCGACCAACAGCATCAAAGCACTGAAGAATGCTAAAATAATGACAGCCAAAAGTACATTCTTCAGTACTCCTGGCTGTAAAAATTATACATAAATCGTCTCGTTATATTTACTTTACCGTGTAATTATTTCTAGGGAATGAACAACATGTTGTAAACATCAATGCTTAGTAAAGACGATGCGATTCTAATTAAAAGTATCCATCTGTTGAAAGGCTATAATGCAACAAAGGTAATACAGGAATTTCCAGACAAAGGCTTTCAATGCATGGAGATTTTTTAGTCAGAAATGCATCATCTATATAACACGCCATATCTACAACACACTGCAATGACAATGACCTAAGGGTGTCAAATAAACTGCAGACTAAACAAAGTCAGATGACTTTTTTTCACACGTTTAACAGCCAAAAGTCTACTTTTGCTGTATGCCAAATTTTGTCAAAACTCATTATAATTTGGCTAAGTTATGGATAAGATGAAGTGGGTCATTTTTCACACACAACATCATCGTATATAAATCAACATGCAATAAAAAAGTGAGAAAATTATATTACTAAACTTATATGTACTGCTGACAACATTATAAACCGAACTATCTGTACATTAAATATCAACACCTCATCACAGTCAAATAGAACTAATGACAAAGCTACAAATTACACGAGGAAAAACTCTGACAAAAATGTATGTGTAAATGAATATCTAGAATAAAAGGTGAGTTTCCAAATGCTGCTCGAAAAATGAGTACAGGACACGTTTACAGCTGCAAGAGTTTCATAGGAAAGAATAAGGTTGTGACTGAGATAGAAAAGCGAGGAAGGTGGCAGAATTAGTTGGCATGTCACAGTAGTATTACTTTGTCTTACGCAGTGCAGTACACTTGTGATATCAGCCAAACTGATCCGTCTGTCTACATTGCAGTTTGTACACTGTGTGTGTGCACAGCAGATAGACTTTGACACATCTATTGTCCTATGCTTTGCACAAAGCTAACCAAACAGGTTATAAAGTGCCACTCCAAGCTGCATGCTGCTGACGTTTACAGAACAAAGTTCACAAGACCGGTGCTGTTTCTACAATCATTTTACTCTGTAATATGGCAAACTGTTCGATGCCGTTGACTTTCTTGGTTGATAATGTTGACAACAGTACTGTATGCTCTCTCCCACTGCCACATGTCCTGTCCATTGCACCCATTACCTTGATCTTGAATCAGACATTTCACACCCAGCAGCAGCAGCCAATCCTCCTTCTCAGAGTCTTTCAGCTCTATAGCAGCCCTCTTGTTCTGTCTTAAAACTTTAATCAACAAACAGACCATTCATAAAAACACATCTTTGCTTATGTATTTTTGTTTACAATCTTCAATGATGTCATTATCCTGTCACTTGCTCATGTGTTGACATATGAAGTAATGAGTGAGTGAGTGAGTTAGAATATTTCAAAGGCGCACAAAAACAGAAAGTCACTATGCGCCGCAGTGTCACTTAAATAAAAACGCCTTTAGCTGCCTTTAATGCCATGTTGGAAACTGCAATATTCTATCATCAAAGCGTAAACTTTGATAACTACTGCATTTCTCAGTATTTCATCGCAAAATTCTGCCACTGAAAATTCAGAATTACTATCTAGAAGTTTAGTGTAATTCTGCACAGATTTACCCCTTTACTGTTTGACGTTTAGGGAATTATCTTTTTCTGGAAGCACTACACGTGCAAGTATAGAGACAAATGTGTACAGCGACATCAAGTCAGCCTCCTCATTACCATCAGCAGTCATCAATTTGACTTGAGAAATGACTCCTGTGATAATGAGCAATCAGTAGCAAGCACAGGTATTTGTTAACAAGATACCTGAAACCTGCATATATATGAGCCACATAGGTGGGCCAAATGGGATTTTCTAGCCAGTGAGGAGGGAACAGCACAGCACTGCTAAGTGAACCATGAAAGTTGGCAGAATCTCAAGCACTTTGTGAAAGCAACACAAAGCTTCACATATAATGGACCTGATGTTCTTCTGCAGAAAAAAACACTAAGTGCCACTGTGCCAGCATGCAGCCAAATGATGCCACAGTTTAACACACCAACCAGAGTAACAGGCATCCGTAATCACTAATCGTGTCTGCAGGCTGCGGCAAAATCACACCAGTGCCTGAGACATGAGCATCCAAGTTTTTCTGCCCGAAAATTTTAGGGGGACGGACTTCAAAATTTGAAGCCAAAATTTTCATGCACATTCCAGGACACATTATATGGAAAACTGTAGTGTGATTCTCTCAACAGATGCTGGTGATAGAAGCCAAAATATTTTGGCCAATTTTTACATATTGTAATCTGTAAAAAAATTCTCAGTGGAAGATCCACTTAGAGTGGGTATGTCACAGTAAGCCTTGGCCATTTTCTGCCAGTTTTCAAATTTTCAGTGACCACCCTGTAGTATCCAAAACACGAGTTTCTGGAACAGGTGATTTTGGGCAGATCAAAACTCTGGTCCTACTTTGAACCTTTTGTGGACACAAAGTTCACCAAATTAAGTGTGCATGTACGCAAATAACTGTAGTTTGCAATGCCGTTTTCCAATTTACAATATCTTGTTGTATTCTGGAGATAATTCACGATGAAGTTGCCCCAAATCATGCCAACAATTTGACACTCATGGGCCACCAATTTCTTGGGCAGAGAAGACATAAATTTCTGACTCAATTTTATAAATCTTGGTCACCATCGATCATATGGTAAAGTTTGGTGAAGATCAGCCAAGTGACCTCCGAGAATAGGTGAGTGAAAGAAAAAGAAATAAACACCCACAGCAAAACATAATGGCCTGCACCATCAGCTACGGCTGGCGTGGGCGCCGGGGGGCATAATAAGTGT
>Ga0209788_1000361_pt1 | contig 11965 bp, 5 predicted proteins | sample WorMetLIZISLAND1_2_FD_187415 | JGI IMG/M metagenome (GOLD analysis project Ga0209788, IMG submission 187415) | Marine gutless worms symbiont microbial communities from Max Planck institute for Marine Microbiology, Germany - Olavius clavatus LIZARD... ...
TTCAAATTTTGTACGCACATTCTTAGTATCGATCGGAACAAAAGTCCATTACAAATTTCTGGAGAAGTAGCCGGGTGCTAGTGAGGACTCTCAAAACTCTTCAGGGCACCCATATATTGGGCGCATCGCGCGGTCTTCTTTGCGAAAGCTCAGCTGTCTTGTTTACTAATCGATTACTCGTTAAATTCTACTACCGGTTGCAAATTTCCATCTCAGATTTCAAATTCTGCAAATGTAATTACTGATTAGTTGCATTTTGTGCTAATTTTGACTCTGGGATTTAGTTTCAACTTTCAACTTCATTGCAGTATTTTTGTACTGCGTGTATATATAGCCTATGTATGCTTACCGTTTTGCAAAACTTACGTCGGGGGGGGGCGAAACTAAGCGGTGTTACTAGTTCATATTAACTGCTTCCGATATTAACGCGTAATTGTTAATTAAGCCACTCGACTCGAAAATTACTCGTTAGCGTAATGAGGAGCAAAAGTAGCTAGAGTAGAAGATTGTTTTATGTTGATCGTGTTACATTATGGTGACCTGTTGATGTGGCTTTGGACTTTCAAGTGATCACCTGCTATCAGTCGCTACATTATAGAAGATAAATTTTCCCGAACTTTTTTTTCCAAAATATGTGCAAACCGTCTTCCTGTCTTCATCATCTCCTTCCTCCCCCTCGCAACACTTGTGCAATTTCTAGGCTACGTTCTAGCACACCACATCCTCGCCCAACTTCACGAACAAATAAGTTTGAATCATTTGTAAATTTTGCCCTCAATAAATATCAGTCACCTCTGTAATTCAGTTTGACACCAGCCAGTAGCATTGTTGTTCTTATTGCGCACTATTGTTATTGTTAATGTTGTTATTGCACGCTTTCTTTATTGTACTTTTATAATCTATTCAGCTGTTCGGCTATCCAGCCGCAAGTGTTCAAGTTACATGAAGAGTTATGACCACGTGGCGGTCTAGCATTTCCAGTTGAACGCCAGGTTGCACTACGGAACAAAGTAATAAAAAAATTAACTGCAGATTATCAGATAGGCCTAGTTGGCGGCAAGTCTACATTGATACACACACTGAAAACAGCACAAAAATCATAAAGTTGATATCACTTGGAGTATAGAATAGCAATCTTGTATTTAAAACTATAGAATCCGCTTGCGAATCCAAAGGTCCTGAGACCAATTTTGCGAACTATAGCCTATATACACTGCGGTCCAAAGACTCCTGCAATAATATGTGTCAGTGTCTACTGCCAACCAACTTTCATAATTTTGGCACATATAGGCCTATACACTATGGGAACTTTCCGACACGGAGGTGTACAGTACTATACACTTAGAACAAATAAGCTTAAGGCTGGTTGTATAACTGCATTGTCACGGAAAAATTTAACACGTATAGAAAATGCGAAAAAATAGAAAAATCTGTGCTTTAGATCAGATTCGTATTAGTAATTTAGTACCCGTATAGGCCTGTAGGCCTGTATATGAAATAAAGCAACTAATAATTATTACATCAGCAGTTTGAGCACATGAGACGGCATGGCAGTGGTTGTTAGCACATCCGATATGCAAGAAATACGATGCGTCGATGCGATAAAACAGTTTATCAATTTCCGGGTTCGACTGATGACGTAATGCCAGGCGGAAATAAACCGATGAGAAATAACAGGTGCGTTATACACTGACAAAACGGACCTTGTTATAGGCTAGGCTGGCTATAGGCTACTCGTCTCATACCGACAGTGGTGTAGAGTGGGGTCTAACATTATGACAAAATAGTAGCTGATAAATGGAGGCTTCGCACGGCGAATGCGGAGAGCTTTTGGTCAGGGCGCTCCGCAAAATCGAAAGCTTTTAGCGGCCCGGACACCCTATGAGGAGCAAAAGTTGCAACCTTCTATTTTTTTGGAAATGGATGACTAAGTGGGAAAATCTGTTTAGATGAATTGTGGGCGTAAAGTGCGAAATTTTTGACTTTGATCACTGTTCCTCCCCCCGAAAAGTCCAGCGTGTTTTAAAGAAAGTAACCGGGAGACATCGAAGGGGAATGGGGAATGGAAAGAAAATGTGTTTGCTTTACATTGAGCTCTGACTTAGGACCTCAACTAGTTGTCAGTTGCAGTAAAAGTATATTGGCATAGCCTATCGCATTCCAACATTGGCATTGCTGGTAACTTTCTGGGGGCTTGCCAGCATTTTAAGCTAACACCTGTGATAAATACACGATATCACAGCGATTTGAATGCTAGGAATACTACGAACAGAGCAACATACGTGACGCAATAACAAAATTCTTAACATTAACTCAATATACTCCAGCAGGCTGGTATAATACAGTTTCCTCGTTTTGCCTCGTGCTGGCTGCGCCTACTATCACCGAGGTTCCGGGTGTCATGATGATTAAACGGATGCATTGTGTGTCCTTATCAGAACATTATCATTTTGCACCACAACGACCACTCCCATATATACAGTTCGCCACGACTACGTTTTGCTGCAAGCTTAGTGTTGGACCTAGGTGGATCAAGTTATGTATGTTCTTCTACGAACTGCCGTTTTGTTAGCACTCTATAGCGTCGGTAAGTAATGTTTTGGGGGTCGATTCAGCACAGAATGTGCATGGTGGTCCGTAAAAAGAAAAGCAATTTTTAACTGGCGATGCATTATAGCATGTCGTCCGTCTGTCCGTCTGTCTGTCTACGACGTTGGTGGATCAGGACCACATAGGTTGAAAATCTTGGAAACTAATTGCACGCACAATTAGCCCAACACCTTCGCTCTTCGTAGCCCAAAGGCCATGGGAAATTTCCGGGGGACTAGAGGTGGGGCTGGAGCACAAAAGCGGCACTATCTCTGAAACGCGTAAAGATAGAAGACAAGTTACTGTGGACTGAGGGCCTGTAGGCACTCACCAGCGCTCTTTCGAACGGTACCATCCCCGACCCCCTATAACGGCCTCTTCTTCCCCAAGATTGGTGTTCGCAATCCTACCCATAACTTCAATCGCTATTATCTCAGGAACGGACAGACAGACAGACAGCAGACGGATGGACAGACGGACGGTCGACATGCAAATGCAATCGCAATACCGCGCTATGCACTATAGTGCATCGCGCGGTAAAAACCAATAATTGTTTATTGAATTAATCCCAAGTACCTAGGCCTATAACCTAACGTTAGATGCATAATGTGGCAGGTTGCGAGGTGGTTACCGGTGCCTTGGTTGTAAGACCCAACAACACGGCAGTTCTCGACGGACAGTCGGTTGAGCTACGTTGTCAATCAGATGGTCGATCTTCGGCCGCTATCAGCTGGAGTCGTAGACTGGTGAATGGAACAAATGACACAGTGGTCACTGCATGTAATCTACCGAGACAATTGTCAGGAGTTTACCGTCTCAACGACGATGGCAGAGGACGATGTAACCTTGTCATTCGTAGCACAAGACCTTCTCTCACCGGTCTCTATATTTGTCAGGATTCCAGCGGACAAACTGCGTCAGCTCATGTGACCATCATCGGTCAGTTACTAACTTACTGCTCACATGTTAGTAACTTTGTATGCAGCTCACGCTTGGATTTAAGACTCAATATTTCATGACCAAGACTCTAGAGCATCAAGATCAAGACCAAATTTCAAGGGTCTCCTTGCTCCAGAAAAATGTTCAATATTATTGCTGTTGTCAATAATTGTACTTTGCCCTTATCAAATTTCATACGTCCCCTGTCCACTGTCTTGTCAATATGTCCTTTGGCCGTCAATTTTCAAGTGTCCTCTTGCTCTTGTAAGTTGTACTGCAAGGTAGGCCTATACTTGCCTTTGTCAAAATGTGCTTTGCCGTCATCAAATTAAAGCCCCCTTGCCCTTACCCTCGCATTGTCAAATTTCAAGTGCCCCCTTCCGATTATTAAAACTTTTACCCTTGTTAAATTCCCTATGTCCTTTATCCTTGTCAAAATGTCGAATGTCAGATGTGAATAGTGCATTGTAGTAGCAAACACGGTGTCATTCTGAAATATTTGGGGCTGAGCCTGCCCCAGTCCCTTAGTCTCAATGTATTAAATTTATTACTATAAATTGCATATTTTGCAGGTGAGGAAGTTCATCTTTCGACGTGTCCCGACTTTGCCACTGAAGGAGAGGTAGTTCGCCTTGGCTGTGCGGTGAGCTACAATGGATCCAAAGCACCCAGTCTGGAGTTTTATCCGAGTACTGGCTTCACCATTTCATACCATCGCGGCAGCTCATTTCTCTCAATAACCGAAGTTGTGGCAACTTCTCAGCAGTATAGCTGCTACGTCAGTTTTGACGGATCAATATTTCCACATGCAACAAACCGAACAATTCGAGTTAACTCCGGTAAGTATAACGCGCACAGTTATAACAATAACAATAACAGTTAAAATAACAAGAAGACGAAAAAGATGAAGAAGTAGAAGTCTTAACTAATATTCTAATAATGCAAAAATCGAGCTTTTTACCACCAAGCGCAAAATAAGGGATTCAGACAGTGTGTTGTGGTTATGGTAAGTAATTAATTAAGATTAATCACGAACACAACCTTCAAGACCGCCGTCACAATCGCTCATTGTGTGTTAAAGCAGATGAGAAAAACTTTCTAATCAGACAGCTTTTTAAAGATTCATATTAGACTGCTTGACTATTATTACTGTACTAAATCATGTGTATTCAGTTGCGGTTTGTCAACTGTGATTTACAGTTTTAATGAATGAATGAATGAATGAATGCAGTACAAACTATAGTGTTGTCTACGTATAGCATCTTACCTACAGTACTTCAACCAGCACAACGCAGAATATGTGTCGTCGTCGTCGTCATCACGTAGCCAGCTCGGGCCGTCGCGTCGCTCCACCATGGCCCCGTAGGATGGCCTGTCTGTCTCCAGAGGTTGGTAGGAACAGATCCAGTGTCGTTGTGGAGTTGGTCTGTCCAGCGCGCGCGAGGACAACCAGGACGACGTCTCCAGTCCCTGCCAAGTGAACGACCCTATGCTAGGCCAACTTGGCAATGTAGGGCGTTGTGTGCTGGAGTCCCCTGAGTGAGCCGAGCTATGTGACGGAATACTGACAAACGACGTCTTCCAATATCTTATGATAACGAACTTATTCACCTCAGATTCAATTTTTGATTTCTGGCGCTTTATAAATCGATTTACTTACTTAGACTGTTTGCGTTAACATTGTTAACAGACTTTCTAGTCAGTGGCGGTTCTAGTCCCCCAAAACTGGGGGTACAATGCTCCAAAGCCCTTGTGATCTTCTAGGCTGTCCATCCCTGTTAGGTCTCTCCAGCAATTTATGAAACTTTCAAACGCGAAAATTTCATTACGCGTCATCGGCTAAAGCGGTTCGATCGACACAACCAAGTAATATTAATATTAGCGCATTCATACATATAGTGACACTTTTTGTTGAATCATGCCAAACCGCATGGGGCTGCAAAGCCAAAAAATGAGGATGTCCCCTGCTCCAATGTAAAAGGCCGAAGGCCGCTATAGCTCTTCATGGGAACTCCATCTCAGAGCTACGGGACGTCACTTGCCATATGGGATCACACAGTGTTACCTGCCACCCGACACAAGTGAACGCGCCCCGCCTAACCCCAGCCATGCAGGCTGGTACTCGATTTACCTACCCCTGAGGGATGGAAGGCTGAGTTGACCTAGTTGACTTGATAGCGCCCTGGCCGGGATTCGATCACGAGTCCAACGCCGAACCGCTGCACTACCAAGACAACCGTTATTGTTTTTAGTAAATTTGTCGATTCAGATGTGCGATGTGATAGTATAATATTTGTTCATGCATTTTTCCAGTGTGTGTTACAAAAGCAACAATCAGTGGTGTAACAAACGGATCAGTGGTTGACGCAGATACAGCTGTCAGATGCACTGCTGATGACAATGCTTATCCATCGGCAGATTACCTCTGGATAAACCACGTTGATGGCTCGCAGGTAACAGGTCCACAGTTTGTACTTAATCCCGACACGGAGTACAAGTTGAACTGCTATGCGTCCAATAACTTCAGGAGATGTTACGCTACCGACTACGTGGAATTTAGCAGTAAGTCTATGTTGTACTTGTTGCGTATTTTCACTTATGTATGGTTATCGGTGTAAAATAGTTAAACAGTTAAATCTTTTAGCTCTGCTGAACAAGTCATCTCAGAGGTACGGGGCGACACTTACCATATTATATCGGATCACACCTGTCTCCCAACACAAGTGAACTCGCCCCGCATAACCCCAGCCGAACAGGTTGGTACTCGATTAACCTACCCCGGAGGGATGAAAGGCTGAGTTGAACTGTCAGCAGACAGTCACCCTTCCAAAAAGTAGCCGTGCCCAGTAAGTAAGTAAGTAAGTAATGAAATTTATACAGCGCCAAATTCAAGTGAACCACTAATCTGAGGCACTGGATGACACTGGCTAGGCAATGTCCCGGCGATATAAGAACATCTTGTTAAAAGTGCGCAGAGAGTCGTAATCAGTTCTGAGATCCCCAGATAAACTGTTCCAAACACGAGGTGCAGCTACTGAGAAACGACGCTTACTGAACTTTGTTCTACAGTAAGGTACAGTAAGTAGATTCAATGACGAAGAACGTAGGGATCGCTGGGGTTGGTATGGAGACCAACGTGTTACCACTATACATCACGCAGCCACCTTGATCTGATTTATTTTAGTCTGACCTGTTTTCTCTTTCAGTGATTTGACATGTGGTTTGGGCTACAGGACCTGCACCATGATTTTCTTCTGCGACCTATATAAATCACTTACATACTTACCTGTAAATACCAGTGGCATCGGAACCGGAGAGGTAGGTGGGCACTGGGTAGGAGACCGTGGGCCACATTTTCAAAGCGTGCCCATTTTGGTCTGCCGTTTTTCGTCGGAATCCTCAAGTCAAAAGACACGCCTTTTCGAGATCGAAGAATCCGGAAAAGTCTCGCATAATAGCAGCAGTAAAATTATAGCTTCCTGTGTGTAACACGCTAAATTATTGTCAATATTTTTAGCATCTGGAACTGCACCGGGCTGTACTTGCAGCGCGACAACAAGCACAACACTGACCTCTTGTAAGTTGTACAGTATTGAGGTATAGACGTAGCCTATTCAACATTGATAACTGCAGTTTTAGGTAGGATATACAACTTGTGTGATGACAATGCTGATCACTTCTAAGTTGTACATTGTCGTTTCAATAGTTAACGAGCTACAGACTGTTTATTCAACATTGTTAAAGCGCCAGGATATGCACTATGCATTCCGATTTGGTCTTGAATAGTTGAAGTAGTAGATTATTCCTGGGCCTGTTTCTCTGGAAACTAATGGAAATAATTGGTTGAAAATTGATCACCAAATAGGACACTAAATACCCCGATTTTTAACTTTAGCCCGGAATTTCTCCCATTTAAAGCCTGTCCACACTGGCGACTATAGTCGCCGTTTTCTGCGACAGTGTGGACAGGGGTTTACAGTCATAAAACTCCGTTTATATTTTCGAATAACGGTTAAAACTATAGGATAAATTATGTGGTTAGGTTAAATTATGTGGTTAGCATTTTGCTCGGTGCCAAGATAAGCCATTTTGTGGTCTGTGGCCACTGGCCCCTGTTCTCATACTGTAGCCTATTTGGTTAAGTATTTTTTATAACTTCGATAAGTAAAATAGCTATGTATGCCTACAAGTTAATGTTGTCTAATGTCTATGTTTAGCATCAGGAATTGTACCAACATCCGCACCTAGTTCAACAAGTACCGGTACAACTCCGATTACGACGTGTAAGTTGTAATTGCCAATAATTCAGTATGTATTTAACGAAGTTATAAACAGCACTATACTGTTCAAGTTAACATTGTTCACAAGTGATTTCGGCGAGAGTATAAAACTTGTGCATTTGCTCCAATTTAATCGGTATAAGAAAGGCTAGTCTATAAATTTACAAATTAGCCTGGCTTACTTATTCCATTTTTACGGGCTATACTTGAACATTCGAAGCAACGCTGCAAGTCTTTTAAGCGGATCGCACTGAAATTAGTTCTTCTTCTTCTTCTTCTTCTTCTTCTTCTTCAGTATGATTGGCTATTGGCATATGATACTGTTGACTGCTTATCTGTCCGTCTGTCCGTCTGTCTGTCAGTGACGCTGTGTACTGTCGCTAAACGACACGTCCTATAGCAAAAGTGTCCGAACAAGTGAATAGGAAGTGCCCTCATAGGAAGACTATTTCACAACCTTCACTGACACCGACCTTGCTCCCTCAAACTCCACGCCTCTTGCACCACAGACACTGATGCCATCTGGCGAATACATTAAACATACTATAAGCAAGCGAACAACAACGTTATCTTTTAAGGCCTTTGTTTGGGTCAAGGACACAGAAAATGCACGTCCTGCAACCTTGGAGCGGGTAAATTCACGATGTTTTTGTTACAGGTTCAGACGGTTTACAATACGTAGTCGTTGTACTTGGAAGCCTTCTTGGTTTCTTCTTCGTCGGTTTCGTGGTTGCTGTGGTGTACATCGTAAGCACAAGGATACAAAAGTCAGGTAATGCGATACACTTTAAACTATGACGAACTTAATTAATGAAATGCAACGTTTGTCTTCAACACCCCCGTTTATATTTTTTTGCGACCCGATCTAAGAGCGGTGCTTTAAGTCTCGTCCACACTGGCGTCAAAGTCGACGAAAGTCACCGACGACTTTTTGTCGCCCGTGCTGCAAGGCCGTCGTCGGCGGTCCGGCCGGTCCGGCCATGGCCGGACCACTTTTTCTGCTGTACATGGAGGCCTAAGCCTAACTGTAATATAGTTTTAGCGCGCGACGGCGACAGCATAATATATGCTATAGCGCGCTATAATATGCCATCGCCCGTCCGTCCGTCACACGGGTGACGTGGATCAGTCAAAGACGGTTGAAGTTAGGATCATGCAACCTTCACCGCAGAGTAGCCCCATGACTCTAGTTTCCTGACGCTTAACTTCGTCGTGAAATTCCAAGGGAAGATAGGGAGCGGGGGCGACGAGAGGGGGTGAGAAAGACGCAATTTTCAGCCAATAAGTCGCCGTATCTCAGAAACGGTGCAAGATACGACCAAAGTTACTATTAATCACTGATACAGGAACTTGCATAGGCCTATGCGCTTTCGATTGGCACCAAAATCATCGACCTTGGATGACCCTGAACTGCTGTAAGTTCAAATTTTCTCAGAATTTTGCACTAGTTGGCATGTTTGGGAGGCAACAACGGCTAAACGAATGAAGATAGACCCGCATTGTCAGCGAGGGAATTGTTGTGCACTGAAAGTACTTTTCAACGATGTATAGACTACGTTGATTTTGCTGGGCGATCCTAAGTGGGGCCGATTTAGTGAGCTACGTCCTATATACCAAGGCTGTCGCGCGCTTGCCTTTGCGTATAGCTATAGGCTTTCTTGTATTCTTTGTATTCAAAAGTAAATCAAAACAAGAAGGCCCTGCTAAGGCGAGGGTCAGCGCGCGATAGCAGCGCCGCCTGGTGAATCGGAATACAATAGCGGCAGTGGCTGAAATGACGTTTTTTTCATACCCCTCTCGTATTAGGCGCCCCCGCTCCCTATCTTCCCGTTCGAATTTCAGGGTGCCGTTCCGCGTGAAGAAACTAGAGTCATGGGGCTACTCTGTGGTGAAAGTTGCGTAATCCTAAGTGTAACCGTCTTTGACTGATCCACCCGTGTGACAGACAGACAGACAGACGGACAGACGGACAGACGGACGGGCGTTAGCAAAGAGCGCGCTATAGCATATATGCTATCGCGCGCTAATAAAATCGAACATTAGCGAAGTTGAGCAGGTTTAATATCACAGGAACTGTCAGAAAATACACGAATACATTTAATTTGATGTCAACAAGTCGTTCAGTACCACACTGAAAATACATACTACTTTTTACCGCGCGATGCACTATAGTGCAAAGCTCAGTCTTGCGATTGCACGTCGTCCGTCCGTCTGTCCGTCTGTAACGTTGGTGGGTCAGGACCACATAGGTTGGAAATCTTGGAAACTAATTGCACGGACAATTAGCTCTCTTCGTAGCCTAAAGGTCATCCACCTACTCCCAGGGGAACATGGGAAAATTTTGTGGAGACTACAGGTGGGGCGGGAAAAAGTGGCGGCAATATATCTCTAAATCACGTACAGATAGAGAAAAGTTACTATGGATGAACAGTACCATCCCCGCCCGCTACCCTCCTCTTTCCCTACATTTGGGTTCTGAACCCCCAGGCCCCACCCAAAACTGCAATCGCTATCTCACGAACGGGTAAAGCTACGGACTTCAAATTTGGCCGGTACATTCACAAGGTCCATCCGAACAAAAGCCGATTAAAATTTTTGCAGAAAAGGGAGCGTTGGCATATCCAGGGAGAGCCCGAATTTTTGGAGTATCCCCTATTATCTCAGGAACGGGTAAAGCTAAGAACTTCAAATTTTGTGTGCGCATTCACACGATCGATGGGAACAAAAGCCGATTAAATATTTCCATAAATGATAAATGTAGCCGTGGGCGTAGTCAGGGACTCTCGAAAATTTTCACGGCACCCATATATAGCGCATCACGCGGTTATCTTTGCGATAGCTCAGCTTTCTTGTATATATTTCGTGCGTCCAAACATTTAAACAGCTGGCTCAGGCGTATGAAATATGGCAACAAATCCGGAAATTGTTCGTAAATTGGCATGTTTCGTAAGCCTAAATCTCTCTCAAGGTTTAATAAAATCGCGTCTTGAGACGTAGATCCAAATTTCTCTCGGGGAGATACCCCAAACACCCCCTTACGAGAGCCCTTTGGCATTACATGGCCGGACCACTTGTCAAAAGCCGACGACGGGCCTGGCTGCTGGCGACAAAAAGTCGCCGTCGACTTTTTGTCGCCCGTGCTAGTTGATTAGCTTTTAAGGTTTGGGCTCGGGTTGACCCCACATTGGCAATCTGGTTTAACGGGAACACCCAAAAAATTCGGGTGGAATAGGGATGGGGGTCAGTTTCTGAGCAGAAAACCTGCAATATCGCAGAAACGTTGGCAAGAAAGGACTGGGTTACTCTGGCAGACTAATAGGAAGTCGCGTACGCGTTTTCGAGTCATATATTTCGTACTAAAGTAAATGACCTTGGATGACCTTGAACGGTTTGTGTCAGTATGTAATATTGTTTTCGAAGCCAACCACAAAACAAACAAGAATGCCGTGCTCTGGCAGGGAAACCGCACGATGCCGTTGTAAAATTCGATACGTACGCAAATTTATAGCGGCATCGCTCGGTTTTCCCTGCGATAGCACGGCTTTCTTGTTATTTATGTCAGGTACACAACAATGTTCGAATAAACAGACGACTGGTAATTCCCAGCAGCCTCTCGGCACCCGCGCAACGATGACTTATGAAGAGCTGGATGTGAACCCAGGGAGACCGGTGAGCTATCAGCAATTACATGTACCAACAGCACCGACTGCCGGACATGAGCGAGTCTACTACAACAGCAGAGGAGACTCATCAAATATCAACATCAACAGCCCTTATGAACATTGTCGAGCTATGATGCACAACCTCCAGTCATACAACTACCCCTAGCTGGATTCAAGGGGCCTACTTCTGAGGGAAAAGGAGGGGAGGGAATGGAAGGGTAAGGGAAGGAAAGGGAAGGGAGGGGAAGGGAAGGAGGGGAGGGGACCATACCGCCTCTGTCCAGTTCGACACCCGTAGAAAAAAATAGTTCCGCGTCCCTGCCATTTATTCCCAGACGGTCGACTCGACAGAATGCACCAAATCGCATATTAACATTCGAAAATTTTCCGTCGTCGTACAAACAATAATATAAGTTTAACTGATTGGAACTAAAAATGGCGACGAAAAGTAGATTACGAGCGGATTTGGATTTGGGGGAGCAGGTTGAGCACCGA
>Ga0209788_1000363_pt1 | contig 11953 bp, 19 predicted proteins | sample WorMetLIZISLAND1_2_FD_187415 | JGI IMG/M metagenome (GOLD analysis project Ga0209788, IMG submission 187415) | Marine gutless worms symbiont microbial communities from Max Planck institute for Marine Microbiology, Germany - Olavius clavatus LIZARD... ...
GGGAAGGGGTTGGGTAAGGAGTGGAAGGAAGCGCACTCGCGGGGCGCTGAGGGCCGCCTAAGGCGGTTTCCGACCCCGACCCGAAGATGGCCTGCTTGAGGGAGGACTCGAAGGAATCCTGCTTCTTAAGAGCGGCCGCGATCTTCCCGGAGACACGGCAGGTATCTAGCTATGGTAAAGGACCATTCAGGTAAAAGTTACCTGCAAGTTGACTTGGGAGAAGACACGGAAAATCGGTACCTTGTAGTAGGCGAGGTTCTGCATGAAATAGTGCGGTTTTGGGAGAAGTTCTTCGCAGATAACAATATAGAGCCGGGTTCGAGCAACCCGGAACCTTAACCCCAGACCCAACCACCTGGGGACACGTACAGGCCGGTCTCCGGGCGATTCCAGCATCAGGAAAGGCGATGGGGACCAGCGTCAGCGCCGGGTTCGAGGCGAATCCGCTAAGGCCGGTGCCGATAACCCGAGCAACGCCAGCCGGGGTTCGGACGGTCGGATCACTCGATCGTCTTCAGGGTCCCATCACCGGACCCCAAAGCCAGGTTCAAAATTCATGTTGCCTTAAAGTAAGAAGTTTAATCCGAAATTTTCCGGTTCCCCCACGATGGGTCCCCGAGCCACACAAGACCTTTTTCATTAACTCCACGGACAACGGAAAAATGATCTTCATCACGATAACGAAGGTAAACGATTGCAGGGATTCTAAGGGTTTTCAGCTTTGCAAAATCGAGCGATACCCCGGTCGCTTTAAATCCCAATTCATCGACGGCTTGCGCAAGGTCGGAAAATGACGCAAGCCCATCATTTCCTGCCTTCATAACTTCAACCAAAATATCCTTTTCAGAGATTTTTTGACCATAGAAAGATCGCAGGATCGTAGCCACGGCTGCGGAACCACAGGAATGGTCCAAATCCTGCTTTTCGATTCCGTCATCCCGTAAGTCTTTCCAGGTCTTTATGGGGATACTGCCGGTTATGGTTGGGTAGGATAAATGGATTACAGAATCTCCCGCATAAAGATGGCTAACTGTTAATAGCCACGAAATTAACAACAAACTACGAAACATCGTTTGTTTTTAATTCAGATCGTTTTATAGTAGCGTGTGCTTTTCGATCCCAGTATCTACCATCGTCTACTTCAACGAGAATTGTAATCAAGTCTTTTTCTTTGTGGTGAAGATACGCCATCATTCTTACTTGGTATTCGATGCCGTTTTGTACTGGAAATTCATATTCGGTATCTTCGCATAATTCCCGAATCTTGATTTTACCACCAGACATGATTTCCTTCAATTTGTGATTCGCAATTTCCTGCGCGGTTTTCTGTGATATTCTTTCTGGATTTTGCACTATAAATTCATATTCGATTTTTCTGAATAATTCCCGAATCCTGGCTTTACCACCAGACATGATTTCCTTCAATTTGTTATTCATAATAAATTCTCATATGAACTCTCATAAACACTCAAATCACTGGCGTGCACGCAAATACTCCTACATATAGGTTTTTGCCGCTAATAACCCATCATCTACATCGATCATTATTTCGATGAATTCTTTGGTTTATTTGTCGCTATAGAAAGCTTCTATTTCGTATTGATAAATGAAATCTCCAAGCGATTCTTCTGGTATAGGTACTCCTTCTTTTTTACCCATTAATATAAAACCTCCATCCTCTGCAACTTCATAGACATATTCCTTGTCTTCTTTTGTTATAAATCCGTGCCCATACTCATCAAAGTATGACATAATCTTATCCTGTCCTTCACAAACAACCTCTTCCAACTTTTTCATCGTAAACTCATGTGCGAGTTTCTTATTCATGGTTGGTAAAGGATCGGGCTTTCCGCTAAAAAATCTCATGATTTATCCTCCGTGAATGGCGGTAATCTTTCTCTAACTGCCATTTTGCGGTTTGGATTAGGTTTATCATTTATAATTAATGCTTACGGCCGCCCTTCCTTTCCATTGCCGATCGAGATTCTTTCATTTTAGTGCCTTTTCCATACATGAAGTATTCGTGTACTGGTTTTATTTCTTTATTCCCAGGCTTATACCGTGTTACCTGCCAATGCCTATAGAATAGTTTATCTTTTGGGTTTCTATGATGCGCCGCATGATGCATGATTTTCACTTCCCAATCCGGGTTTTCCATCACCTCTTTACGGTAATATCTCCACGCGCTGAATCCAGTCCTTCCTTGCACAACAAAACGCGTGAAAAAATGTAACGATCTCGTCATCCATGGAAGATCACGTCGCAATTCGCAGAATCGATTGAAACCATCCGGCCGATGGATGCCCCCTATGGAAAATTAAGTGTCATGGGGAAAATGGATAAGTGTCATTTCTTTAATCAATTTAATTCTATTCAGAAAATAGAATAGGTTACTCTTCGACTAGAGACCAATCGGTACAGTGGACACGAGCCAACCCACCACCTCACACCCATCATGCACAACCAAGGCGGTAGCCCTACCGTTCAGAACAGCTTCGTCCTCAAGTTGGCAGCCCTGATCCATCGGAGTGCCTGTATAGCTAGCCATGCTCACCCTAGAATGAGTGCCCAGTGCCTCCTTCACACCGATGAGGTTGAACACAGTACAGCACGCCTGTTCCATAAGGTACCTGGGTAATAGGTAGGATCTCCTTAAAACCAGGCCGAGCCTCCAACGTTCCATAACCGCTCACGAGACAACAAAACAAGAACGGAGCCGTAAATACCAAATCGCACAACTGAATACTGATGAGGCGCGGTTGGGTCTCGTTAGGTTGGCCAGAAGCTAGTATCGCATATTATAGCCTCATAATGAGTTAACTTGCACAGGTAATAAGCGACAGATTCTATGAAAGAAGCCGAGGCTCTCGGCTAAACAGATCCACCACGGTTGCACGCTAGTCGAGCATGGGTACCCGGTGAAACTGGGCTAGACCCAACATCGGAAGTACCTTGAGATGGCCTAAGGGAATCTATAAGGCCCTTTGATGGCCTGGGGAGAAACTATTGGGATCCTCCCAGGATTAAACTCCAGAGCCCAGCCTAAGCGGTTCAGGAGGGGCTCTGGAGGCTTCTCAGGCCGTCTAGGCAGACTCCAGGCTGTTAGGGACAGTTGATTTATGGGGGATGTCTAAGGCATGATTGTCCCTGTTCTCTCAGTAGCCCGTGCTATCGGGCGACTGCTCCTTCTTGTAATGGTGATGCAAGAAGCTGCATTGGCCATCACGCCCTGCTAGAGGTTTCTGTGCCTCACAGGGCGGTTCTTCCCTAGCCGCATGCCCTGCGGTTATTATGCGTCCTAATTGGTGCCTTTCCCGGACACTTTGGACGATATTAAGATGGCTAACGCGTTTTCGGGATGGGCCGCGTAGTAGGCCTCCCATTTATCCTAGATCCAATCCTGGTAATGGAAGCCGAGGGAAGGGATCTGTAAGCTGGAATTCGGGAGCGTGATTGAGGACCGCTCAGTGAAGGGAAGGTCAGTGGTGTGCGTGTAGCACTCGGTGTTCTTGTGTCCACAGTGCCCTAGATCAGGAGGAAGTTGCTATAACTAGAGATTACTTGTGCTTCAGGTTCTGGAAACAATTCACTTTAACCCGTAATAGGTATGAATAGGAATGACATCGAGAATTTTGATTGCCCAGAGAGTATCTAAGGACAATGGTGGTCCTGCAGTTCAGAAGGAATGGACACCGTTACATCTAAATAAACAAATTTATAATGGTACTATGAATCCCTCTAAACCACCGGATCCCATTATATTAGGGTCTCCTGGTTATAGCTGGGAAGATGCCGGATATTCAGGCCAGGGACTTTCCTCGTTGTAAAGTGTATGGAGTGTTGAACATACCTATTCTGCGTATGTGTATTATTGGGTGGAAGCTCCCAATAGCGACTCAGATTTGGGTATGAAGGGATATGATGGTTTGGATAACGTTTATACAAGCCTACTGATCCAAGAGCTCTAATTTATGCGACGATTTGCGTCCTATTGACGACTCGATCCCGCGCCATGCGTCCGTTCGGACGGACCAAGACTTAAGCTAGGCCTCGTGAGGGGACAGGATTGGGATCCAGGATGCGGCCACTCTGCGTTGGCGGAGTGAATGACCGTTCGCTCAGAAAACATCTCTTCCTGGAAGGATTTGGCGTTTCTTAAAAGTCCTTGGACTCCTGTAGACTGCTCCCCAGAATTGTTGGTGCAAGGATTTCCAAGGCAGCAGGAACTGCCCGTTCAGATTGGCATTCGAAGTGCGAACCTGGTAATGGATATAACAAGTTACCTGGAGGTAACCGAACCGCCGCAAAGATGATTTCGATAGGATTATGATGGGAAGTGGAGGTTCTCTATTGAAAGGTTGTTCCAGCGGACCGCTATGCCACAAGAGAAGCAAAAATCACTACCGCCCACAGCCATAGTACCAGCGGATGTTCTAAACACATCATAGGCGATGCTGTGTTTGTAATCTGCGGGCCACCCCGCGGTGACGCCTTTGAGTTCTTGAACTTGGGGTGATGTGTCCTCCCTCCAGAGGAATGCCTCACTGTGGTGTTCAGGTGTGTAACACGTCCCCACGATAGCACCCCCGTCTGCACTCACTCCATGTGCAGTTGCATACCAGGAATCGTGGGGAGGTTCTGGGCGAACATTGAGTTCCTCTATACTAAATGAATTAGATCCTGTATTTCGTGTCCAGCGAACTGCATACGTTTTGGATGCGCTTACAGTGTCTTCCCCCACAATAACATCTCCATTACTGCTTATTGCATAGGCGCGAGCGCTACCATTGGGACCAAGGCATGGGAGAGTTGAGTACTTCTCTTTTACTTTTATCTCCTTGCCAATAGACTGCGTGCGTATAACCATTCTCTAGCTTGCAGCTTCCCACGATAATAGTGCCATCGCTGTTCGTACCATGAGCAAGACACAGACTATTTCGTGCAGAACCTTGGGGCTTTGGGAGTTGCTCTATTCTTAGAGAACCACCAGTGTCATCCCAACAGAATGCATCTACGTCACCTGCAACCTTGTGGCAAAACCCTACAATGATACTGCCGGTGTTGTTTAAGTCTTCGGCCCTGCTCTCGTCATAGCCGTCAGGAACTCCGAGATTCTCCATTTCTGGTGTTCCGTCTTTCTGCCAACGGAAGGCACGTATTACACCTTTCGTAGTGTCGCCATGACCCACAGCGATTCTGCCAGTATTGTTTACTGCAGAGACAATAGCGTACGTCCAGTTTGTGAGGTATCCCATGTGACGTGTTGTTGAGTAAGGTTCACCGTACTCCCAGCATATAGGGTCGTACCCCTATGCAGACCATTCCCTACAATGACGGTGCCTGAGATATTCATTCCTACTGCATAACCTTTTAAGTAAAATGACATTTTCTTATTACCCTCTGTGAGGCGGATTCAAAGAGCGCTCCTTGAGATCGAGGAGTGGCGGCTCGGAGGAATCCGTTCCTGCCTGAAATAACCGGCAAAGGTTAGTATGGCGCTAACGATGATGCAAAATACCGGGAGTTGTTCCAGCTGAGCCTCTCAGGGGCTCTGAATTGGCATTCCCCGGTTGGCGAGAAGATGGCCCTTACCCCCGGTAGGGCGCCTCGAAGATGAGGTCCTTCTCGATGACGATGTTGAACCGGTAGCCGGGACGAATGGTCAGCGTGGGCTGGACGTTCAGGTGTCTGCGCAATATCTCCTGGCCGACCTGATTCGGCTGTGAGGCCAGATGCTCAGCGATGATATCCCCCGTCGTCATCACCGGCTCTTACGTGTTCTTGCGATTGTGGGGCTATACCCGCATGAGCACGGATGGGCAAGAGTTGACGGCGCAACGGGCGGAGCTCCAGCAGGCCGGGTGTCTCCGTATCTTTGCCGAGCAGATCACCGGTGTCTGGAGAGATCGGCCCGAATTGGAGCGCTTGCTTGATTACCTTCGATCCGGAGATGTGGTTGTTGTGATGTGGCTCGACCGGTTAGCGCGGAGTACCCGCGATCTGTTGGATATCGCCGAGCGTCTGCAGCGCATCGGGTCCGGGTTGCGGAGTTTGGCGGAGCCTTGGGCCGATACGACAACACCATGTAGGGTCGGTCTATACCGGGATTGGGATCATCTGCGACCGGAATCTGAAGTCCACGTCAGTACCTGATCGAGCCTCCGGGAGGACAGAAAGCGACGCAAACCACCGAATAGGTGGGTGATGTTGGTGACATAGTAGCGGGGCTTGGGCCGTGGACTCTCCAAGGCGTGGATCAACTTCCTAAGTACCGCTTGGGGAGACGGTTGGCTCGATCCTTTCTGGAGCATGCGCTGTTCCACGGCACGATATCGTTCCCGGTGCGGGCTGTGCTCTCGCTCGATGTGGGCGCGGAATTTCTCATAACTATTGGCCCGGATCCGGCTCTCGATAGGGCCGGGCTCGATCAGGGATACCTGGATACAATTTACTCGCCACGTAGGCACCCCGATAGGCCAAGGCCACCAACCCGAAGACGGAGCTGTTCTGGACGATTCGGCCATAGCCTTGGTTACGCATGATGGGAATGAGGCGACAGGTCAGCTCATGCCAACCGAGTAGATTGGTCTCCAGCTGGGCGCGCAACACCGTGCGCGACAGGTCCTCCACGGCCCCTAATTGTGTATGTAGGCACCATTGTTGAACAGGGCGTAGAGTTGGCCTTGGGTGCGGGACAAAACTTGATTAACGGCGTCCCGGATCGTAGCTGAATCGTCCAGGTCCAGAAGCAACGCCTCCAGGCCTATCACTAGATAGTCGTTCCACGTCCTCCGGTTTTCGAGCCGACGCGAAGACGCGATAGCCTCTTTCCCGCAAGCCGTGGGCGCAGGCGTACCCGATACCACTGGAGCAGCCGGTGATCAGGATGGCGCGTGTTTCTTTGGATGGCATCTGGTCTCTTCCTGGACCGATGGGGAAGAAGCGCCCCGGTGAGCCACAGACAGCCTCTAGAAGCCCACTTGTGGTCGAAGGCAAAGGAGTTCGCGGAAAGCTCTATAAACGCGCTAGAGCGCCTTACAGGACCGCACACACAGGCCCTGGGATAGACCCCGGCTTTCGGTTTCGTTGGCAATCCACTCGAGAAATTCTGGATTGCCGCCAGCAATCGGTACCGCGACGATGCACGGGCAATCATACGAGTGCAACTCCTTCACCTGCTGCGTCAAGCGTTCCACCAAATAGTCCTGAGTTTTCAGTCTCAGCTGGACTTCGCTTTCTTCCTGTACCGTGCCGTTCCACCAATAGAACGATGTGATATCGCCGAGCACATTAGCGCAGGCCGCGAGCCGCGCGTTGACCACGTCCCGTCCGATGGCTGCAGCTTCGTCTCGGCTCGACGCGGTGATGTAGACGAGCATCTGAGACCTCATGTCGCCCCCCTGGTTCTGGGCTCCAAGCCGGGAATCCCCACGCCTGGGCCATCTTTGTGCTCCCGCAAGTTTATTGACAAGCTCCGAATCACCGCTTTCATCCGTGTCGGATGCGCGTAATTTGGCGAAATTCAAGTGGAATTCGTGGCCTTCGTCTTCGTCCCTATGAGAGCCTTTTTTTGCTCCCGCAGCATACGCGATAGCTCGCGCAACAGCCTCCAGGTGCCGCCTTTGTAGGCGTTCCGGGACACCTTCGCCTTACCGGCCTCGGTTTTAGGCCAGGTTGATCTTTCCCATTGAAACAGAGCCCTTAAGGCAAGGACATACAACAGCACTTGGCTCACATCCCTGGCATGTTACTGTGAGCCACAGACAATCCCTCAGGCACGCTCACGATCGAAGGCAAAGGGAAATCAGCGGGGGCTCCGTAACCGCGCTAGAGCGTCACACAGGGCCGTACACGCAGGCCGGGCTCGTGCCCTCTTACCCTCCGATATGCTCCTCTTCGGACGCTTTGTCCGGGCGCTTTAACGGCCTGAGCATGACGATCACCAAGGCAGAGGTAGGCGATAACGCGCCGCGATCCTGGCCAGTGAGGTCTGTACAAAGGCATCGTGCTGCGCCGTCAATCGCTCGAAGGTGTTCCAGTGCATCCCCTTGGGCTTGCCGCCATCACGGTTAAGACAGCCTGGCTCCCATCCCAGCTTGCCGCGGATTGCCATATTGCACAAGGGGTGGCCGTGACGGGTACCGGGAAAAAGGTAAAGGTAAGGGTTATCCTCAATGCGGGGCAAAGCCTTTAGAATACTCATGGCGGCATCGGAGAGGGGGACCCGATGTTCCCGCCGGGCTTTCATCCGTTCGGCGGGTACGGTCCAGACGGTGGTTTCCAGGTCGATTTCGTTCCACTGTGCTTGCAGTGCTTCACTGGTGCGGGTGGCCGTGAGAATCAGAAACCGCAGCGCCAGCGCTGGGACACTGTCGTCACCGGCCACTTGGTGAATACAAACCGCACGTCGAACAGTCAGATCGGGCCGCAGTGCTTACAGATAGCTAGTGGGCCAGTGCCCTACCCACCGCCCGCTCTCGGTCCCATACAAGCATCTGAGCGAAGGTTCGCAGGGCACTCCGCGGTACGCCAGTCCTCTTTATCCTTCAGGCTCAGAGCCGACAGCGCCACCTCCGGGGTGATAGGAAGGTCCTTGCAGGCGACGGACAAACTCTCCAAAAGCGCTGGGGTGGGTACTGCCAGAACTGACAAAACCTCCTTCCAATCGGATTTTGGCAGTTTTGGCGGTAGGGTACCTGGGGTTTTTGGGAAAACTACTCGTGTTCTCCTCAAGCTCCCGCAGCCGGTCCAGAGAGTTCATGTCATGCCCTCCTCAATGCGGGGTTTACCTGGTAGACGACACATAACCTTGGAGAAAAAATCATGAAAATAGCTCTTGGGGCAGACTCATATGGGTTGGTATTAAAAGAATCAATTAAAGAGTACCTGATTAGTCAGAATCATAAAATAAAAGATCATGGGGTAAATGAAGCTTCAGATAACACTCCATATTACGACACGGCTGATGTAGTCTCTCAGTCTGTAAGTAATGGGCAGTATGATAGAGCAATCTTGGTGTGTGGAACAGGAATGGGTATGTCGATTATTGCCAATAAACATCCAGGTATTTATGCTGCCGTTTGCGAAAGCACATTTGTAGCAGAAAAATCTAGATCGATTAATAATTCAAATATTCTAACACTTGGATCTATGGTTACCACTGAAGATGTGGCAAAGAATATTGTGGATGTTTGGCTAAAAACAGAGTTTACTGAGGGCTGGGATCCTTTGATTCAGGAGTGGTTGAAAAATTCGATGGGTGACATTAATTCACTGGAAAACAGGAAATTCATAAATAAATAGTAGATCCGACATCCTTCATGGTGATCTGGCTCAGATCGTGTTTCTTGATGGGCTTGCGTTGAGCCGACATGGATTTCGTCTCCGGTGTTACGTTCCAGCAACAACCACTGAGCAATGATGAGGTCTCGGTGTCCTGGGTAGAATTGGTTTCATCGACTGCTGCCGGCCCCTGCGATCCAGGGATATATCGCATGCCGTGACTCGTTGCTTTGCGTCACAATCGAGGTTTGCGTCACTCTCATCATGTGGATGATGCGGCGTTTTCCGGTCCGTCTGCTGCCGACTTCGATCCCATCCGCCCGTAGCGCAGGTTTCAGTCGCTTTATCCGCTCGGAAAGAGCGCGTCCTGATTTCGGCCATGCCTTGGAGGTAGCGATCTTCTCATCCATACAGCCTGTGAGTTTTGTTAGCAGCTCTGTGGCGGTTCCCTCCCAGAGATCTTTGCCCGACATCAGGTCCATGATCGCAGCGGCAACCGGGTCGGCTTCGAGCATGTCTTCATTGACGCTATCCCGGTTGGCCCCATAAACCTCTTCGAATGTCCCCGGTGTCCATAGCGCTGGCTCGCAGGCCGTCACCCACCTGGCGAAGTCGGCCATACGTGGAGTCGAGGACAGCTGTATATCGGGGAGTCTTCCAAGCCCTACCGCAACAGCGTTTAGAAGGCCTCCGAGGATCCGTGGGTGTTCAGCGATGAACTCCTCCCACAACTCCGCCTCGAAACGGCGCTTGCCGTTCGGAATGGCCTCTAGCTCCACGTGCATCGCGCGGTCGGCCAAGTCAGGCCGATGCATGACGTTCTCGATTCCATTCAGGATCGCCGGGCGCGAGACGTTGAACAAGGTCTCCTCCCGGTCGGTATGGAGCGTGCGCGTTGAGAATCCGCCGCCGCTGGCGATGCGGCAGAGTGTGTCTGAAAGCCATTCGGAAAGGCGCGAGATATTATCGAAGCTCTCCGGACAGCACGAGCACCGGATAGGGGCCTTGACCCCGTAAGCTCGCCAGCACCCATGCGATTACTAACCTAAAATCTGCGTCCGATTTGACGTTTATGAATCGGCGCAATTCCTCTATCGCCTTCTTTCCTTCCTCGCTTGCTAGTTGCAACGGTTCCGGTAACGGAGACATACCTTTTGTCCGTTGGAAGTGCGCTGAAGGGAGCTCGATGATCCGCCAGCCGGAGCTGTCGATTTCGATGGCGTTCCAGTCCCGATTTCCAAGATCGATGTAGACCTTTCCCTCGAAGGCCCCAACACGGTTGAACACCGGCCGCCTCGACCCAGCCGACGGCGCGGCCGCCAAGCGATACGGGTTTTGGAAAGCGACCCTCGGAAATACGCAGGTAGATCGTGCTACGGGAAAGCCCGGTGCGGGCCTGGACGGCGGGTAGCCTCAGGATAGATGTAACCGAATTCATTCGTGCCTCCTTGGGGCGTAATGGAAGATTCGGTTACGTATTATTAGGACGCGGCCAGCATTTACATCGCAATTGCGGAGGCCGGTTACCGCAATTGCGGTAGTGATTAGGTGGCCGTGAGATTTCGTTTTGCTGCGGCGAATTTTGCTTCGAGGGTTCGTTCGGCAATACCGGGTTTGCCTTCATGATGCGCCAACAGCGCGGAAATGATTGCGTCTTGACTAGCGAAGGTTGAATATGGTTGTCACAACCATGTGACTTGCTGAGCATCAATTCAAGCATCGCGCCGATAATGTTGAGATAGGTGGATTCGGCGCGTTTTCCAAGTGTTCCCGTTTTGTCTACCTCCGCTTTGGTTTTTGTTTGACTCGTCCATTGCCTTCCAATTTCGGCGAAGGCTTCCGGGACCTCCCATCCTATCGAGCAAGCCCACGCCGCAAATCCTTGGAGTGGCACTCTGGATAACTCAGGGTAGGCTGCGTTAATGGTGACCAGATCCAAACCAGGCCTCTCCCCGTGATTTCTCTCCGCGATCAACAGGCGGCGTTTGTATTCTTATATCCTGATAAAAGGATTCGCTCCGGTAATCGGATAATAATCGTCAGGTGGTTCAATATTCAGGGATAGAGAAACTCCTTTTCAAAGCGCAACATCGGGAATGCAAGACCACGTATTCCAGTTCGAAGTTTTCATGATTTTTCATAATGAAATTCCTGTTTCCTGGAGCTGAAAAGGTAAGAAAAGTCGTGTGACCTAGCGTTTAAGGCAGCACCTATCTGGAACATACTGGATGGTATCGTACGCTGATGTCAGGGTAAGTATACCGATCCCGGAAGAGCCGGAAGCCAGGATGAATTCAGCCGGAGACTTTGCCATAGATGGTTGGGGTGAGAACGTAGATTGGTCCGAAGAGGACGTTGAAGAATTCATGGTTGAAATCAATCCCGCAGGCCTGGATCTGCTCCTCCGATACTGACCCCAAGGAAACCTCCGTGCGGGTCAGACGTACTCATAGGAGGAGCCTGGCCAGTTCCTTGCTCACGTAGTTGGCCCACGCTTGCATCATCCGGCGGCGCTTGGAGACTAGGTTGCCGCGCCGGTAGGCGGCCTCCACATCACGGAGGATTTCACGTGGAATGTGGCCAGTAAAACGCTCAAATGAGAAATCAACAGACAGTATCTGGAAGGGAAACGACGAACAATATGCATCCGAACCCAGGCAAGAAGGCAACG
>Ga0209788_1000365_pt1 | contig 11893 bp, 8 predicted proteins | sample WorMetLIZISLAND1_2_FD_187415 | JGI IMG/M metagenome (GOLD analysis project Ga0209788, IMG submission 187415) | Marine gutless worms symbiont microbial communities from Max Planck institute for Marine Microbiology, Germany - Olavius clavatus LIZARD... ...
CCATTGATCCAGTGCATCAATCTTTCTGGCGTCAGCTTTAGACAGAGCCCAGCACTCCGATCCGTACAGCATTATTGGCAAAATACAGATGTTGTACAGCTTATAGTGTTATAGTGTGGATATTTGCTAAACTCTTGCTACTGTAGTTGCTTGCTATCATGTGTGTGGACTGTGGATAGCTGTAGCCGCTGTTTTTCCATACTTCATGCTAATCAGTTTTATTGTTTCTTGTTTTTCTTGTTTTAGCTTTTATCTGTTGACTGGTCGTATCGGTAGTGTAACTTTGTACCACACGTTAAATTTTTCGTATCGTATCGTGTTATTCCGTCTGCACTTGAAGTGTGACAATTGTGACACTTAAAACTGTTCTCTTCTTTTCTAATTACGCACTTGTGTTACATGTAAAATAGATGCTTCAAGAAAAGTATTGTTCATTGATTACAATAAATCAAGACACAAATATTTCGTGATGCTATTCATGTTCACAGCAAGTCACAGACATCAAAATATTGGCAACATTTTGGACAAGTTCGCAACTTTGCAACTTAGTAGCAAATATCTCCAAAACACGTGACATGTTCGATCTACGAATTAAGTTATTCAAGCATTCATATTGTCAGCACTAAATAGCATAGCACAGACTGGCTATGTGACTGACCTCTTCTACAGCAGTCATTTAAACATTAAAAGTAATGGTAAAGGAAGTGTATAACTGTTAATGGAACCCCGTGACACAGCTACGGAGTGTCACTTGCCATATGGGATCACAGTGTTACCTTCCACCCGACACAAGTGAACACACCCTGCCTTAACCCCAGCCAGACAGGCTGGTACTTGATTTACCTGCTCGGGAGGGATGGAAGGCTGAGTTGACCTAGGTGACTTGTTACATACCGAGATGGTTTACCAGCCCGCAGACGGTCACCCATCCAAGTACTAACCAGACCCACTGTCGATTAATTACATTGATCGAAGCCAACGCGCTAACCACTACACTACATTACTGCATAACTGAACCATAACATCACACATTACTGCTGACAGTTATTTCACTATTCTCACATGAACGGATTGCCGTTATATAATCTAATAGTATGCCACACTACCTTATTAAATAATAAGAATGCTCAGCTTTACAACTATTCATTAATATTAGCCAGAATAATATACACATCAGATGATAATTTCGTTTGAGAATGATAAACTAGTACATATTAATGTAGGTTTAGCCTGGTGATTTTTTTCCAAGTGCAGTTGGCATCATTTGATTCAGATGTCAACATTTGCCGCCAGACCGAAAACACATCATTATCACATCCATTGAACGATAAGTAAGTAAATAAGTAAAGTGTAAATTTATACAGCACATTGTCAATAATGATAATTGGGATCACTATTACTATTATTATTACAAGCCATCGAGCAGTTTTGCTGCCGCCTCAAAAAGTTTCGCGTACAAGTTTCTGGAGTGTGTGTCACCCCTCTTAGTACATAGTCCGACAATAGCATTATCAATATCATTGTTAGTGAACTGTAAGGCTGATGGATATCTGCTGCAGCTGACTCACATCATCTGACTGTCCCAGTGTACACACAAGCTGTTTGCCATCAATGTAGTCTAGAGGCAGCGAGTCTGCCGGCAGTAGCAGCTGCAGTCCTGACGCTGAATGATAGATGTTAGCAGCAGGTACGGTAATCTCATGATGCTGATCGTGTTTCAGTGTGAGTGAGATTGGCAGAGACGGGTTCAGAAGTGAACGTAAGTCTGCCGGCAGCGTCATTACCTGACGCAACTGCTGCTCTACCAGTGACGTCTTTGTTGTCGTATCTTCCACACCATCGCTGACATCATCTCTGACATGTGATGCACTGTCAGATTGCACCGGTCCAGCCTCTTTCTGGCTTCCAATACCTTTATCGCCATCACTGGTACTTGATTCGGTTTCATTTGTTTCGGCTGCTGTCTTTTCCTGACCTACATCACCCGACATGGCACGATCTCTATCACTCTTATCACACTCATCATCTTTGTTAAGTGATGAAGTTGTCACCGATTCTTGTGCAGTCTGTCCCAGAACCTGTGCAGTTCGTTCATCACTGGCGACTTTCAGACAAGAGCTGTCCACTGTCGTCGACAACTTGCTGCTGACAGTTGAGGTGTCACTGCAAGCCACAGCCGCGCCACTGGCAGCTGTCACTTTGTCAGCTTTTGCTGTCAATTCTGCTTGTTTTGATGACACAAGTATGCCAGAATCATCGGCAGCAGACGTGACTGCATCAGCTGCTGGTTCTTTTTCTTTTTCTAATGACGCCCGCCGCTGTACTGCGCCTTCATCCATTGCTGTGACAGTTTTACTGTCATTTGTTGCCGAAGCTGTGTGCTTATCTGCATCAACTCTGCTATCAGCAGCACTCATCACATCACCTCTCTTCAGTGCCAGATCGTCGGCCTCTTTCACTTGTTCTACTGAAGTGTGTGGCAGGCTGTCTGAATCTTTGCCCGATGTCTGCGGCACGCAACGATCAGGTATGCCATCCTGTGTGCCTTGTTCTGCAACGTTTGACGAAATCCGTGAAGTCTTTGTCTCAGACACAAGACTAGTCAGTGTCGCCGACACACAGCTAGTGCTCAATGATGCTTGCGTACTACTCGTGCATGCATCAATGCTGGTTACTGGTGATTTAGTGGTCACAGCTGACCCACTGATTAATGGACTGCTGGTCACTAATGATGATATAACTCCACACGGCCTACTGACTGACTCTTCACTGGTAGTCATTGCCTGGGTGGGCCGACTGTGTGTGGTCTGCACCGAAGTGACGGTTGCTACTTGATGACTGCTAGTCAATGTGTCTGTCTCACTGCTGACAGGTGGCAGCTGAGTATTCAGAACGTATTTGCTCGTCTGTAGCTCAACAGTCAGCTGCCGACAAGGCTACAACACACAGCGGTCCACAGCATTCACAAAACAATATGCACAGAATAATAATTATTATTGGTACAGGGGCAGCATGAGAAGGCACTGAGAGTCAAGGCACTGAGAATGAAGATGTCAATAATGTTGAAGTGGTGAACACTGAACACTAACTTAGTAAACACACTTGTAGCAAAAGACCTAAATACAGGTATGGTAACAAACTAGTGATAAATGGAGATGCAGACAGTGTTTAAAAACATGATAATACCATTACAACAACAACAACTACTACTACTACTACTACAACTATTAGTACCAATAATAATAATAATAATAATAATAACATAGCCTAGATGAAAACAGCAACAAGGTGGGAAAATGTGACTGGTGAGGGGTGTCCCGGGACTGTCCCCCTCCCTAGCCAACTAGAGGATCTGGGAAGCATTGTAAGGTACCATAACAGGGGTTACATTCTCCTACACTATCAGCTGTGCTACAGCAAAGGTCCCATGGTAGAGCAGACTGATAAACTGATAACAGTATAAATGATACTGATAAGTGACTGTGACGATACTGACAACATGTGCTCATGTCGGCTGAGGTAGTCGGTCAAGCGGTGGTTCTAATTGAATTATGAAATAATACTAAGTGCATGGAGAGTACAGACAGTCAGAGTTGGCAAACTTTGTACACAGACTCCAACAAATTATGGTCAAATTGAATGGTCCGATTTTTTTGAGAAACCAAATCGACTCACTAAGTGAATCGAATCAAAGTGATTCGCAGAACGGAATTCGCTGATAGCAAAACGCAAAACAAGTCAATAATGTAAAAGCTAACCCGGCAGAGAAACCCAACATATCGACCGAGGTAGCTGAACCCGACACACTCCGGGTGGAACAGAGCCATGCACATGTCACAGTAGAGGGTTGGAGGAACACCAAGTCGACCAGAACAGTCCATGCCACACACCTTCTGAGTCCAGACACCAGCACTGCAGCAGACACATCGGCATTACATGTACATCAATTGATCAATCAATCAACTTGTTTACTGGCATCACTGACGCTTCATGCAGCGGCTAAACATGGAATGAAATGTGCTTTTTAAAATATACCAACACATGCCTTCAAAACTGTTTTAATTCAGTGACACTTAACAATGTATATGTCTAACAGGCTATCGCACTAGTGTTAGGGCTAGCATTAGGGTAAATAGTCAGTCGGCTAGTCCGTTAACCTGATGCACTGTTAAGTATGGTCCGTATTTGATTGTACTAGCAGTCTCTTAGTCCGTTCTACTGTTGGTCCGATGCAGTGTTAAGTGTATGCTAGAATTCACGCCCCATATGGTACTTGTAACAGGCATCTCTGTGCAGTTGTGTTTAAGGGCTAAATAGGGGGCACTATATAAATCCACGTTTTGACTGATTGTTTGACACATTCTCAACTCAACTCAAGTTTATAGAAACATGGCAGCCGGATGGCTAAAAGAAATACAGTAAATAAAAACAAACAAAGCGATCAAAGTCAGTGAGGTAAAAACAATAAAATGAACACCAAAAATAATAACAGTTCAATAGCATGTGTACTAAATGTGGTCAGCTAACGAACCTCTTTGTGGGTGGAGTCTGCGGCGCAATGTTGATCTCTGGTGGTCTCCATCTCTGCTGTAGCACCGGTACCGGTACGTTTGTATTCTTCTGCAAGACCGGTACAACATTAAAGCCTCCGTAACTGCTCTGTGTGAGTAGTGGACGTCTAATGAGTGGTGCCAACTTGCGCTGGGTGGGCGCCGTGCTTGGTACGTCTTTCATGACGGCGCATTTGACCGGCAGAAGCTTCTTGACCGACATCAGCACACTGCCGGATGATTTCTTCACAACCGTCGTCGCAGGCGGGGTGGACTTTGTGGTCGTGTTTGATGGCAATGACATTGGTGCTGTTGAGCGAATTATCACAACAGTCGTAGAACTGGCCGGCCTGCTGCTGCTGCTGGTTGTCGTGGTTGCCAGGAGACTGATTCTTTCTGATGCGGCCTGGCTAATCACCGACTTCATGGCTGGGCTACTATGGGCAGTCTGGGTCGGCTGTACCTTGGCACTCGCTGCACTACTGGTGTTGATAACAACCAATCTGCTCGCTATACTGGTCGCTCCAGTCGACGCTCTTGTCAGCACAGCGGCCGGCGGTTTTTCCAGCACTATTGACGTATTTCCCAACCCGATGGAAGGTTCTCTCAACATGATGGACGGTTTTCCCAACATGGTGGGTTTTCCCAACACAGTCGAAGGTTTTCCCACCACAACGGGTGATCTAACCTTACCACTGTCACCTGGCTTTGCTTTATCCTGGAACATGATAACATGTCTGACGGGCGGTTTCTGTGTCGATGATACGGCAGCGGTTGACTGCTTGCGTGGCCGACCACGACCTCGTGACGTCACGACTTCCAGTGTTTCCGCAGACGATGGCTCAGATTTCACAGTTGTCTTTTCTGCAAACAGTCATCAGCTAATTACAGGGTTGGCAGGTTTTTGACAGAAGGTGGAAAACGGTTTGTTTTCCATGGTAAAAACCGGACTGGCAAAATACTTTTTGCAGGCAAAAGTAGGTTTTTTTGTCGGCAAAAATAGGTTTATGCCGGAATTGTCATCAAAGTAAACTTCAGCCTTGAGGTTTTTTTAACGTTTTTTTCTAACGCCCAGTGGTTTGTAATGTGGAAAAGTTGGTTATTCATGTGCAATAAACACGGTGCTCTTTAACTTGTACCTAACATTAATGATTTAATGATGCATTGTAAGAGTATTTCTATCCAGATAAATGTACTAAACTTATTGCCAGTTTTTCCACTGTCCTAGCAAAAATACTTTTTGCCATGGCAAAAACCCAACCCTGGCCAATTAGTCACAGAGTTTCCACTTACCACTGACTATAGTGCACTTTAACTACGTGTCTAACTACAAAGACATCTGATGATTTCTTGTAAGTTAAATCACACTCATCTATCGTAAGTCCTTGACTGACCGGTATGACACCGTATGATTTATGTTACGATTATCGCAACTTAATTACAAAAAGCGATCTCAGGACATTTTCACTTTATCGTAAGTTTGTCTCACCAACATCGTCTAAGTCATTGTCATATCGTAAGATTATCATAAATGTTTTCTTTGTAACTAGGCCCCTGGTTTTCCACCAGCACGTTTGAAGCTACGGCAATATGGCACTGTGAAATATTATTATTTTAATTAGTATTTTTTAATACCCCCGGTACTCGGTAGTAAAGATTTGATTATGATTTTTACTACTACTATTATTATTATTATTATCATCATTATGATAAGTAACTGACAGTGATATGGAACAACTACAAAGAAACGACACAAACAAAATCAATCAAATGAAAAAACACCAGGAATACAGGAAACAGGTGTTTTACAACACAATAACGAGTAGCGAAGCTACTGCTGAGAGAGAGAGAGAGAGTGGAAATGGCATTGTGTGGAATAGCCATGCAGCACGCTGATGATGGCTATTCCAAACGTGGAAATTCTGGTGGTTCACTTGTTTAGAGTATGTTTTAATGTATTTGCCAGATGGCACCAATGTCAATGGTGGGGAAGTGGTCGGTATAGGGGACTGAAAGTTGTAAAATCATGCTTATGAGGGGCACTTCCTATTCACTTGTTCAGCAGACATTTTTGCCATAGAATGTATCATTTAGCCACAATACACTTTGTCACAGACAAATGAACAGATGAACTGACAGACAAATGACGGCAATATGCCAATAGCAAATCATACTGCTGCAGTATAATCGGCTAAAAACACTATATATGATGTAAATTAATGAGCAAAAAACTTCTCTGCTTACCAATCACGGGTGTCACATCAACTGAATGACACGGCAGACTTGGTGGTTTTGAGTCCATGCTTGGATCACGGCAGTCAGAAGCCGATGATGACGACGACACACTAGTCTGTGACTTTGATCCACCTACGTCATCCAGACCCGGCTGTGTTTTGGTTCGACGGTGACGACCTGCCGGGTTCGGCACGCCCGCCATGCGTACCATCTCAGCCGGCTCATGATAGATTGGTTCACGTTGAAATGTGAAGCACGCTGGACTCAGAGGTGAACTGTTTCTCTTCACTGGATTCACAAACAAACACACTTCATTATCACTCAATCAATCAGAGATTTCAATGCTATCCTAGCCACATTTAAAATCTCTGATTTTCCACCAGCACGTTTGAAGCTACGACACTATGGCACTGTACAATATTATTATTATTATTTTAATTCTTATTTTTATTACTTCTACTATTATTATCATCATTATGATAAGAAACCGACAGTGATAGGGAAAAACTACTACTGCTGAGAGAGAGCCGAAATTGTATGGCAATGTCTGGAATAGCCAGGCACCATGCTGACTGTGGCTATTCCAGACGTGGAAATTCGGGCGACTAGCCATTTCGAAGTCCATTATAACACAGTTAGTGTCCGGAAACGACTGTTGAAACAAGAATGCCTTTAGCCATTGGCGAAAGGTTGAGATAAATGGTGACGACTGGACACTGACACGCAAAGTGTAACAGACGACTGCGGCTGGATGCTGATGCCGCCATCGACTCTGTACCACATTTCTGCAAGTGAGTGAGTAGTATTTCTGCAAACTGTAGTAGTTTGCTTTCAGTGATTTTTTGTTTGCAGGAATATCAAAATGATCAACCGCAACATGTGAAGCTACAGTACACTCAAAGTGTGACAAAATCAGCACGCAGTTTGGAATTCGGGCAATTCAGCATCCCGGGAGGCCTCGTAATTTTTCCACGACAGGCTATCAAAATTCAGGACTCTGCAGACAAAATTGGGACAGACGACCACCTTAGAGAAAAAGCTATGCAGTAGTAGAGAGAGCCCTGAATAAAAGCTGGATAGAAATATGAAGAAACATTGTACTCACGATAGTCAATGATTTCCGGCATTGATCTCTGCACACAAACACAATTTAATCCATTCATCTGCTCTGAAGAAACTCTAGCAGCACAGTTATAAATTAACCTGAGAGTGAATTGCAAGTGGAAACTAAACTTGTAATGTAACGATGGCTTGGTAGCGTAGTGGTTAGGGCATCAAACTTGAGATCAATGGATTGCGAGTTCAACTCCTGGCCTGTCTGGTTAGTATTTGGATCGGTGACAGTCTGCGGGCGGGTAAACCATCTTGATATGTAACAAGTCACCTAGGTCAACTCAGATTTTCATCCCTCCGGGTAGGTAAATCGAGTACCAGCCTGTCTGGATGGGGTTAAAGCGGGGTTGTGTTCACTTGTGTCGGGTGGCAGGTAAAACTGTGTGATCCTATACGGCAAATGACACCCCGTAGCTGTGAGATGGGAGTTCGATTAACAGCTATACACTACCTTTACCTTTACCTTTACCTCTAATGTAATGTAAGTGTGACATTGTAAGGAGTGAAATAAGTGCTGTAGATATCACACAACGGTGCTTACAAGTTTGTTGTTGCTTGGAGAGAAGTAATAGATATCAACGCTGGGCTTGGAAGATGACGACGTCTGCTGTCGATTGGACACACCACGATGAACCACCTCCCTGCGCCAACCTGAACACATACAGACCAACTGCAGTTCAACTAATCAGTGTCCGAGATGTTCACTAGCGTTAGAAATTTAAGGATGTTAACGGGACCCGAATTTCCCGACTTTATCTCTAGTGTTTTTTAACTACATGATGTGTGATGTCTGGCTTGCAGTCTGTCAACCTTTTGTCAAACAAATATACGACGATGTGAATGTGATGATGCATGTGTACCACATACAACAATAAGATGAGATAAACTTGAATATTTCATCAGCCAATCAGCCTATTCTCTCATCACTAAACGTTGAGAATTATCCACAACATGTCTGCCTCTTGTTGTCATCAACTGTGACACTCTCTCTGTATTTACATCTAGGCTTAAAACTCACCTGTTCAATAATGCTTATGGCTAGCTTACCTGTTCCACCAGGTTCCAACACCTCTGAAGGTATGGCACTATAGCGCTCCACAAACGTATTATTATTATTATTATTATTCAAAGATTAAATGTCTCGACCAAGACAAATTTGCTAAACAGTTAAATCCAGTCACTCACCCAAGTTGAACGGTTTACTCCATTCACTTTGAGTTGCAGTCTGGGAAAGCTTTGGAGTGCAAGCAGCTGAAACATCAATATTGACACTGTCTGTGCAATGCTCTCAGATATGATACACAACAGAATTAAGAATTACTTCTTAAACATCACACAGCAACATAATAAAAACAAATTCACCATGCTGCAACTTAACACATCACAATGGTATAGTTGTTGTTGTTGTTGTTGTTGTGATAGCCCAGCACCTCTTCTCTCCAGGGTGATCACTCGCAAGACACTATGAAATTCCAAAAAAATTTTGTACGCATGAGCTTCATTCGTGTTGAATAACCCATACTAGAACAAGTACCGGTACACGGTACACATATCATTCTGAATGCAGCCTAACTGGATGAACTACTATCATACTGAGAACAGTGCTGCATAAACAGGTAAACACTCACCAGGAGGTGTGCCGATCTTGGGACTGGAAGTGGCCGATGAAGCATTGGAGGTCTGTGAATTTGACGACACGACAGCACCAGACGAAGCAGCTTTCCTCTCAATTCTCTCAGCCGCAAGTTTACGCACTCGTGACTTGACAAGACCAAGCAGGACGGCAGCAGATGTCGACTTGTTGCGTTGCCGATCACTGGGCTCCCTGTCATCCTCACCGTCTGCGTCAAGCCTCGGTTTCTTGGCAGCACTTTTGCTCTCTTCATCAACCCCACTCCGAGGTCTTTTGTTCTTCATAGACTCAGCCACATCTTCACTGCCGTAATCGGTTTCCGGTTCACGTTTGGGTTCTTTCATAGTTCCACTCTCATCTTCAATGTTACTATGGCTGCTTGTCAGTTCTAGCTTTGGTTTCTTCACAAAAGATCCATCATGTTTTAGCTCATTTTCGGAGCCTGTGTCATCACTACCAGTCTCACCGCTTGTGTTCTCAATCTTCAGCTGATATTCTCCGGTAGGCGACTGATCACGGGCATCAGATGTAGCAGATGACCCGGAGTCTTTTAAACGGCTGGTTGATGGTGAATCAACACTTGTCATCTCAGCATCAGCCACAGACTGCAACAACAACAAACGTAACGCCCAATGTTGCAGCAACTGCTGTGCAGTGTTGCAAAGGCATTTCAACGACATCTGGAATAACTTACCGGTACCTGACAGTGTTAATTTTAGTATGCTCGCCAGCTTTACTCGTACTGTAAAAACAGCAGATTTTTCGAAATATCTCAAGTATAGTTAGTAATTCACGATTCTTTTTGTGTTTTCTGTGTATTTCTCTGTTTTATTGTTTCTAACTGCTCCATTTATGTTGTCATTTGGTATATTTTTAGGGGCAGATGTTAGTGCACTTGTGCCTTTCTGTCCTGCTCACTGTTATTTCACTCACTGTCTTCATTTGCACGATTACTTATGAGCTAATAAATGATGATGATGATGATATCATTATCTGGAAGAAGCCTACAGGATTCATGCAAATACTGTAGTGACCTTTTTGACAGGGTGGAATTTTATCCCCAGATCTCTTTAATACGCTTAATAAAAATATTAGAGAGATGCTTATAGCAGTTGTTAGCTCACGTATTGGTTGTGTATATGTAGACTAGACTGCCAAACCTGTAAATGTTCAGAATGCTCAACTGCAGACAGCTGCTGAGAATCATTCTCCGATTCTGATGTGTAGCTGTCGATGGATGGCACGAACTGAATATCTAGTGGATCAACAGGAGGTTCACCTACGCCAAAACAAAGTACAGATATTGACAGAGTACAATAATGCCAGGAGAGCACAACATTCACAACACTATCAACAGTATGACCTATAATATTCAAGGCCGGAGCTGGTCTCCGTTCAGCAAAATGTGAGATCATTCTCTGCATGGCAATACTGTAGTCAACTGGGGTTTTAGCCAAGAATTCATACAAAAGAGTGTAAGCAAAAATGGGAAGTATCCTCTCCTTTCATGGCTTTCTAAGTCTACGGGTCCATGGCTTTCAGCAAACACATTTAGGTACAATTAAAGCAAACACAGTTAGGGACAATTAGAACAATTTTACAACTAAGAATACACGACCAGCAGAAGCGTCTTTACGAAGTGAGCACTGCAGACAGGGTCACGCTGCTATGGTTCATTGAGACTAGGGATGATAAATTCGTTTTTTTGTTAAGTTCGAACTTCAATCACTAAAATTCAGATTCCCAGCACTCAGCCTAATCAACCACCCAAGTTGTGTGACTGGGCCTGCCAGTCAACGACTATGGCTATGCGCAGCTGTAGCTGTACTGACGTGGTTTTACTGACGTGCACGGCAGTGACGAGACCTGCATGAGCGACAGTATCATGTCGGCGTGGCAGTCGAGCAATCTTCACCAGCCACCAGTACAGATAGCACTCGGCATTTGATGCTGGGTATCTAAACATCTTTATTGCACTAACCTTCGTGAGTCTATTAGCGCAGTTAGGAACCCAGCAAGACAAAGGCACATATCTATTCACAATTTATTTACAGAATTAAACATACAATAACACAATACACCTGTCTCAGCACACAATATCAACATGCTAAGATTGATGTGGCCGATCTCGTAATCAATGGATCAGCTGTCAATCACTGTTACCTGCCTCGGCGTCACCATCAACCAACAGCTAACGTCAGATGTCTCAACTCAACTCTTAACTCAAGTTTATTACATTATTTTTACAGCGCATCAGCATAGCTAGCTATGCAAAGCGCTGTATTAGCTATGATAGATTCTGTCTGACCGTCTGACCGTCCGTCACAGTCCGGTATCATGCCAAAACGACTCCAGCTACGAT
>Ga0209788_1000366_pt1 | contig 11868 bp, 4 predicted proteins | sample WorMetLIZISLAND1_2_FD_187415 | JGI IMG/M metagenome (GOLD analysis project Ga0209788, IMG submission 187415) | Marine gutless worms symbiont microbial communities from Max Planck institute for Marine Microbiology, Germany - Olavius clavatus LIZARD... ...
GAGGAGGGAGTTCGGCACTGACTTGAGTGTTGTCTGTTCCCGGATCGCGGTCGTCGACGTTAGCATTTACATGGTCGATGTTATCAGAGCCACAACTGACTGCCTGATCAAGGTCTGTGGTCAAAACTGAACCTGGTGTGACAGTCGGTAACCTGGATGCTGCTTCGTCGAGAGCAATGGAAGTCAGGATCCCCTGGACTGACGGCGGTACGTCTTACATGTTACTGCCAGAAACTTGCATTTCCATCTCAAATTGCTGCTGAAGGTAACTCAAGCTAAATGGCACATGTATTTCTCGATTCAACATGAAATTGCTTGAAGGAGAATAAGCTTCACAGGTTGCCGAATTATTCGACCTTGCATCTGAGACCATGTTAGAACAAGATCCGGCGTATCCAGGTTCCAAGTAACTTAGTCCATTAAGCCATTTTGCCATGGATCTTTTCAAATGTGTTTCCCTCTTGTCGTCGTCATTCGTTACGAGCATCATTTCAACGTGAGCCCTTGCGACGCGTTCGGCCGCGGAGAAGGTGGCAACGATTACGGGTTCACGGAGATAATCTGGGATGGTAGGGAAATATCGCTCCAGATAATTTGTGAGGTCCGGAATGTTTATTCCCTCAGTTCTCCTCAACATGCATAATGTGGCAGTTTTAACGTCATCATTTGAGGGCGCTTTCATTGTAGAACTGGACGCCTTGGACTGGGTGCATCGAACTGCTTTCTGTGACGTGTTGGGTTTGGACTGGGTCGAACGACAACGCTTTGATCGTACTTTTGATGACTCTGAGTCCGTAGCACCACTCGTGCATCCTTCATCTTCAGGTGGCGATTTCTCATGCACCCTGGCCTTGTGACGTGGCAAATTACACGCCCACATGGTGTCGCCACAAAGATCGCAAGTTGCCTTCCTCGATGACATATCCACGACTGACGCGCGTTTGATGTTGTCGCTGTTCACACACAGTTCGACAAACTAGTACTACGGTGTACGGATAAGAAGAGAATTTAGTTTAAAAGGAAAAACACACGCCCAATGGTGTTCTCATATGAAATGTATGTTAAAAATATTGCCGTTACAAGTTCTTGCCTGATATAAATCTCACTGGAATGAGTATAACTGATAATACTTGTAACATTGTTAGACTGATAAAATGAACGAGAAACATACATCAGTTTCCTTGTTCTGACCTATTACCCTTAGATTTATGTTGGATTAAGAAACTCATGATATTGCCATGAGGCTTCAATCTTGGGAGATAATACCTTCTACTTATTAACCGAAGTGTTAATCGCTTCACTAACAGTCACACACTGCTCGTACACTGCAGTGGATTCAGTAGATACCTAAAAGTCGACTTATAACTCTTCTCTAAGCCTCACCAGTAATTCACAATTCGACCGAACCACTAATTGAAAACAGACACACTAACATTGGTGTCGGCACCATACTTCTCTTAGCATCATGTTATAGATGCGAAAAATCATTCACAAATGCTCCCATTCAAAGGTATAATCTGAATTTAACGGACACCCCAGTGTTCAGGTGTCGGTTGCTGATATATATATATATATATATATAGATATTGACACGGTACACGTCGACATAGATAAGCTTCTGTCATCCAACAAACGCGTGAGAAACTTTACTCAATATCGGACACATTATTGACATCGTTTCAAGGATGTCGAGTGTCGTTACAAGACATGGCTACCTAACGGTACTACTGAGTGTCAACAGACACCAAGATGCGGGTGTCGCTCCAAAGCATTTCTTCAACTTATCAAAGTGAACAACGAAAGGTTTGGATCTGGGTGTTTTCTGCAAAACACAATTAGATGGTTCAATCAGCCTGATAATGAGGAAGGGTCCGGTGTAGGTTCTCTGCCATTTGGCCGATTTGGATTCTAGACGGCGCGGGTAATGGTAGTAAACAAAGTCCCCCGTCTTGAAGCGTTCCTCTCTCACTTTGAGATCGTAATGATGCTTCCTCCTTTCAGCGCTAGCACGGAGCTTTTCTCTCGCCAATCTATAAGCTTCTGTTGAAGCATTCTGTAACTTGTCTAGGTAATCATGTACTGTTACATCTGTTTGGGCTTGTTCTGGAGGCAAATCCAATAGGACATCAATTGGCATCTAGTTTCTCGTCCTAGGAACAACCTGTTTGGACTAAAGCCTGTGGAATCGTGCACGGTGGCTCTGTAGGCTGCTAACACAAGAGGCAATCGTGTGTCCCAGTCTCGTTGGGAATCATTCACCATTTTTCCGAGCATTGAGTTTAATGTTCGATGGAACCTCTCGACCACACCATTACAAGCCAGGTGATAAGCCGTGGTCCGTAATTTCTGAATTTCTAGCCATTTCATCAACTCAGTAAACAGCTCTGATTCGAATTCTGGAGCTCTGTCTCAGAGTAACTGTCGAGGTGCCCCGAACCTTGAAAACACATGTGTGATCAATGCTCGTGCAACTGTCGGTGCTGTATGATTCCTTAGTGGTATGGCTTCGGCCCACTTCGTGAAATGATCAACCAACGTGAGAATGTATATGTTGGAATTCGAAGAACGTGGGTGTGGTCCAGTAATATCAATACTAACTCTGAACCATGGTTCTCCGACCACCGGTGTTCGTAAGTATGCTTTCTTGGGTGCTGGTCCACGGTGATATTGTGCGCAGGACAAACATTGTCTCAAGAAATTATCTAAATCTGTAGACCAAGTTGGCCAGTATGCCCTGGCCTGGATTGATGCAGCTGTCTTCTTACGTGCGAGATGACCTCCTGTCATGCCACCATGTACGACGGTTAGAAACTCCTTCCTCATACTTTTCGGTAGAACAACCTGCCAAATCACTGACATCCCATCAATAGACTCAAATCGTCTTTGCAAAATGTCATTCCAAATACGCAGACGTGGCCACATTGCCCACAGTATTCTTACGTCTTCAGATTGATCTGACACTGTGTCTAGACTTGTTTTTACTGGTGAGTTTTCCATCAGATTCATAATGAACGATATATCAGGGTCACTTTTCTGTGCACTACGCAGCCCGTTCAGCGACCAGAACTCGGTGTCACCATCATTCAATGACTCTGTGGTATTGGAAATCTCAGATGATTCTTTGATTGTAGTGATTGCCTTAACTACGAACTCATCATCCGGCTGATGATTCTTGCACACACAGGTTTTGACGGAACATGGGTGTCGAGATAATGCATCAGCATTTGTATGTCTGATCCCAGGTCTGTGCTCAACCGAAAAATCGTACTCCTCCATAACCTCCAGCCATCTTGCTTGCTGTCCCACTGGCTCTGGAGTCCGACGTAACCATGTTAATGGAGCATGATCTGTCCTGATGCGGAAATGTCTACCCATTAGGTACTGCTTAAAGTACCTAAGAGAGTAAATGATTGAAAGAAGTTCTTTTTGTGTGACACAGTAATTGATCTCACGCTTGTCAAGTGCTCGACCAGCGTACGCAATTACTCGTTCTTCTCCATCTTAAATCTGAGACAGGACCGCACCAATCGCTCTGTCACAAGCGTCCGTATCCAGGACGAATTCGCCTCTGTCGTTCGGCATGGCCAGAACAGGGGATGACGTCAAGGCATTTTTCAAAGTTTCAAATGCTTCCTGGGTTTTGTCTGTCCATTCAAAAGGCTGATCTTTCTTCATGAGGTGGTTAAGTGGGGTTGCAATAGTTGCATACCCCTTGACAAAACGGCGGTAATAACCAGCCAAACCTAGAAAAGAGCGGACTTCCTTAACCGATGTAGGCACCGGCCACTCACTCACCAACTTTGTCTTTGCTGGATCAGTAGCTATTCCTTCACCTGAGACTACATGACCAAGAAATGACACAGATTTTTGCATAAGATTGCACTTCTCCGGCTTTAACTTAAGGCCTGCAGATTCGAGTCTTCCCAGGACTCTTACCAATCGCTCCAAATGTTCTTCGCAAGTCCTTGAGAACAGCACGATATCATCGAGATAGACTAAACAGACCTCGAAGTGTAAACCAGACATCACTACATCCATTAGGCGTTGGAAAGTAGCGCCAGCATTGCACAAACCAAAAGGCATGTTACGATAGCGATACATCCCCCGCAGACAGATGAACGTTGTCTTATCGCGATCCTGGGGTGCAACCTGGATTTGATGGTAACTGGAGCGCAGGTCAAAGGTACTGAACAGTGTAGCGGAAGACATAGCATCAAGACAATCATCTATTCTCGGAAGGGGATAAATGTCCTTTCTTGTGACTGAATTCAGCTGAAGGTAATCGACACAGCATCTGAATGAACCGTCCTTCTTTTTAACTAGCACGACGTTCGAAGCCCAAGGACTTGAAGCTGGTTCTATTGTGCCCTGCTTTAACATGCTGTCCACGTGCTCAGATATAGCTTCTACATGAGTTGCTGGGTAACGTCTCAAAGGTTGCCTAACTGGCCTTGCATCTCCAGTATCAATATGGTGCATCATAATGTTGGTCTCTCCAAGATCATTCTCATCTTTGCTGAACACGCCAACATGCCTGAGCAGTATGGCTTCAAGTGCCAGGCAAGTGCTTTCTGGAATCGATGGGTCTACACCATCGAGCATCTTCTGCAGAAACTCGGGAATGACATTATCTTTTCCCGCCGACCCGTCTTGAATTTCACTTGAAATGTTCTGTTGTTCTTCGCCCACAACATCCACTTCTTGTAGAGTAGACATCACAGTATTGCACTTAAGTGAAATCGGCTCCTTCTTAACATTCATTACCAGTACCGGAATGTTCGACCAAGAATCATGAGGCACCAAAGTACGTGACACATGTATTCCTTCCTTTACACATGATGACTCAGTACTCCAGTCGGTGTTCTCAAGACTATTAGGAATTCTCCTGAATTGCATTTTAGTTGGAACTGTCGCCTCTGATCTGGCAGGTATGACAACATCTTCCTCTAACATGACTCGTCTGCACCAGGTATGCTTGTCTGGACATTGATGTAAAGGATATGGTTTTCCTGCCATCCATATTTTCCCTTTATCAAAATCCCACATGACTTTATTCTTCGTCAAGAAGTCGATACCAAGCATTGGCTCCGGGATATGTTCTGAAACCAATCCCACTACCTGAGTTGAATAACTGCCAATCTTCACATTGAGGTTGACCTCACCGAGGACTGGTATTTCTGACCCATTGACCACTTTCAGAGTCCCATGTGTCTTCCCTATAGTTGTTGTTCCGATGACACTTTCCGGAAACAAACTGACTTCTGATCCTGTATCAAGAAGGCAACTGTACACTTGTCCATTGATAGAGACCCGAAGGTATGCTTCATTAACTAGACTTGATGTCTCTCGCATTCCACTAATTCGACTCTGAGTCCTCTTATACATGCCCCGTGAATGCATTACAGGTGCGGCACCTGCAGTCTTTTGCGGGCAGAATCTAGCAATATGGCCTATGACGCCACAATGAAAACAGGCCTTCGACTGTGTAGATGTGCTAGGTGGAAGAAGTGGTCTGACTGTTTGAGCTGTAGCAGTTGACGAAGCTGGAGTTGGCACTGACCTTAGTTGCTCAAGGTAACGTAATCTTTCAACCTCTTTATTCAATGCAGTATTTTCAGCATTTACTTTCTGCTGGTTGAGTTCAAGGTCTTGTACCTTTTTCAATAACTCGTCTTTCCACTTATCTTCATTGCCAACCGAAGTGGCACACGCTCGTTTATTGCCGTTACTCCCTTCTTTCTTATTACTCTTGTTCGACTGACTTGTCTTATTGTTCTTTGGTCGATTTTGTTTCTTAGGAGTGTCATGCAGCTGTTGAGGCTTCTGTTGACTGCGATCATCTTCAGTGGTTCGCCTTTCTGGAGAACTGGGCGGTGTATCTGGTTCAGCCGTTACCATTCTTGCAAAACGCTGACGTCTCTGTCGCACTGCATTCTTGTAGATCTCTAGTCGTTGGGCGTATTTCAAAGCCGCGTCCAAAGTTTGAGGTTCCTTCTCACGCACCTTTAACTCAAGTTCCGGTTCATCGATTGCTACAATGAAGTGTTCCTTGGCCAAACATTCAGACATTGGTGATCTAGTGTCTGAATATGCTAGGATCATCAATCTTCTTATATCTTGGGCTAGCTCACTCAGACTTTCACCTGTGTTACGTCGACGGCACTGTAATTCAGCTTGATACTTTTCCTCCATTTCGTGGCTTCCAAATCGTGAACGAAGTCTGGCTATCAGTTGACGGTATGTCATGCCTTCAGTTCCCCATAACATCTGTGCTGCGGGTCCAGTCAACGTCCAACGAAGGTAATGTAGTTTGTCTCTCTCGTCCCAACTATTGAATTGGGCGCAGTTGTTAAATTGAACCAGAAAGGTTTCAAAGCATGATGATCCATCAAATTTTTCGGGCTTCATACGACCAGACGTACGACAATGAGTATCAGACTCGTAATATCTGTCCGGTGATGAATCAGATGCATAGCTGGACTTGCTTCGAGAAGCATATTTACTTCTCATCTTAACATCACTGTTGTCCGAAGAAAAGTAATTTTCTTTCATAGACTCTCGTCCGTCCGACCGCTGATTCCTGTGTGAAAATTCATGGCAGTACTTTCCAGTACGGCTTGGAAACTTTGACTGTCTTCTGTCAACGATCTGTTCATCGTCACTATAAAACGATTCAGGACTGAGCGATCGATCATACTGACGGTCTACCTTCCTCATACAGGGTGATGATGTCAACTTGAAACCAACTCTATGTCTGTCGTCAACAGCTGAGCGACCTGTGTACTCTCCCTGTTGTACAATGCGCATCGGTCTTTTCTCTACATTTCCAGTCTGTGATGATTTCGAACGCCTGCTAGGCTTCTTCACTGTAGTACAGCCTTTGTGTTTCAGATCGTGACAATCTGTGCCACTATCCACATTCATTTCAAACGCCTTAGTTGTGACAGCTCGTGAATTCTTCCGTCCCTTTATATTTCCAGGAAGAGATCTCTGCATCTGATGTGATCTTTCATTTCGTCGAGAAATAGATGTTTCCTCCTCCGATCCTGAAGACAAAGGCCGTGCCATTTTAACCATAGTCTTGGGTTCGGCTAATTGGTACAGCACATCATCATCATCAGACTCTCTGCTCAAATTAAACTCTTCAACACTGCTAACGTAAGCTTCACTTGGTTCGATCTGATTGTCGTCATCAATTGAACGACCAGTACGTCTCGTCTGGTGCATCATTCGCATCGATCCCCTATTCCCATCTGCTACTACATCAAAACGCGAGGTCCTGGAACGTCCTCTCAACCCCTCTTCAGTTATAGACTTTTTCTGTTTGACTGCTGATCGAGAAGGGTAATTATTTGCGGGTTCATATGACTGAGTTGTGCGAGAAACGGTCATCTTAGGTGACTTAGCTGCATTGTCACGAGACTTTCTACCGACTGCTGATGTACTCTGTACTGTCTTTTTCCGTGAAACCCTAGGCTGTGTCTTTTTGATCACAGGTTCCGGCTCGCGTAATTGGTACAAGACGCCATCATCATCTGATTCATCGTCTGAGTTAAATCCTTCAGCACTACTAACATATGCCTCACTCTGTTCATTCTGCTCTTCATCAGAACAATCATCAAGAGAATTAAATTCAGTGTTTTGACCGACGTCAGCTGCTGCATACTGTGTATCGTTCGATGCTGAATTAGACTTCCTACCATCTGGACACAGATGTTTAGCTGCGGCCCCACGTTGGGCGCCATTTGTCACTCCGACCACATCCGATCGATCTGATTCCTCCTCTACCTCTGGACCTTCTCCATTATCAAGGTCCTCATTGCCCGACTTTACATGCGCCATCTCTCATTCTTTTTGTTTCCTTGTTGACTGACTACGAGTTCTAATGCTAATCGGATGTGATCCCTTCGAGGCAGACATTTCACCCTTTGCCTGATCGCAATCCTCGAAGGACGTGGCAAGATTTCGATGTTTTCTCAGGGCTGCTTGCTGTGAGTCGGAGGGGTATCCATCCCGGCCTCCTACGCTTGCACCATCTAAGCTGCGACTGCTCAGATGAGAAGTGGCAGCGTCCACCTGTGTACTAGATGCATCCATATTTGGATTGGATATTTGGCGGTATTGTGAAGAATTAATAGTTAATTTGTGAGTTTTTATTTTAGTATTTAATTGATTGTAACTTTAATCCGTATTTGTTTTAATGAAGATTAAGTTTATTCATGCAAGAAACCGATGTATGAAAAAGAACAAGACACAGTTTTTAATAATAGGACATACAGCAGGTACAAGATTAGAAGCTCACAATACACAGTAATGCAGTAATACTTTCACCGTTCCTCTAGGATAAAATACAATGTCTATGCAACTGTCCATTCTTGTGCACAATATGCCATGTTTATGTGGTAACTTATACAGTCACTCGCATTCAGGATTCACGCAAATAGTTGAACGTACAGTAGATCGAGGTCTATACTTGCGCAAAAGAAAATGTCAGAATCGGCATTAACAACTAGATGGCCTTAATCCAATAATACAGGTGATGCAATATCTGAATTATTAGCTCAATATATGCCAGTAATGGCCATCAATTGTTGCCCGTAAACAATGGGATTTCTTCTATCCGTATAATATAATAGTGTCAACATGCATTAGCACTGTTGATACCTGCTACTGATCTGTACTGATCTATCTATATCTCCGGTCAAACACTCAGAGCAAGAATACAGATTGAAGACTCAGATTTAGATTACCTAGGCAGCTTTCCTCTCTGCCTTTTATATGATTTCGGGACCCCCAACTGACCAATCAGGGAGAACCTCAAGAGCATCCCACAAGAGCATTCCTGGAAGCTGACCAATCACGGGACATTAGGTGACTTTGGCTGACCAATCAGGTGAGCCCAATGTTAAGTATTATGGGTTTCTGCTTTCAAGCTTCCAGGCTTTCTGCTTCCAAGCTTCCGGCTTCCGGCTTCCTTCTTCCATGCTTCTGGCCTCCGGCTTCCGGCTTCCATGCTTCCGGGTTCCAAGTTCCATGCTTCCGGCTTCTGGCTTCCGGGTTCCGGCTTCCATGTTTCCGGCTTCCTGCTTCCGGCTTCCTGCTTGCAGGTTCCATGCTTCCGGCTTCCGGGTTCCGGCTTCCATGCTTCCAGCTTCCGGCTTCCGGGCTTGAGATTTAGCATTAGAATATGGAACTGGGAGCTGCGCCCGACTGCCGTACTTTATAACTATTCTATACGTAGAGATATGGGATTGGGCCTTATACTCAACCACTATACTTGTTAGTTATTCTAGGGTTAGAAATATGAAATAGGGGTTGTTTCCCCATTATTAAGGACGAATATTAGCTATTCTATGTTATAAATGTGAAACTGGTTCTTGTCCCCATCTATTACAGGTGAAAATTAAATGTTGTATTTTTATGATGGGAAAAGCTTAAACAGTACCATAAAATATATTGCAATCAAAAAACGGAGAATATTAATTACTAAAAATTAAAACAGCGAAATTAGGAAAACTGAGCGTAAAATTAGTTAGCCTAGATCCCGATGGTTCTAAAACTATATTTGGAAAAATTACGGAGCGTATATTAACGATTCTAGAGGGGGGAATTAGGTAAAAATTGAGTTTCATAACTAAACGTGCGAGTTAGAATAAATAAAACATATGATTAATTTAATTGGGCCTTGAATATTATCAGGTAAAACTTAGTTTATTTTATTATAGTGGAATAAGTAAAATAATGACTTAGATAATGATCTGGACGATGAAGTAATTAATGACGTAATGAAGTCTCGCCTTGCGAGAGGAATGAACGTTAAGTAAGCAACTGCGTAAATATGCTGTATAGTGAGAAAGCGATGGTATGAGTGTGAAGGAATGGAGATATTATTTATAGGAGTAACCGTACGTTCAACGTTAAACATTAACACAACTGTAACTGCAGACTGTAGGTTAAAACGAGTAAAACGGTACTACGTGACATTCGTCACAATATCCCCCCTCTCCGCGTAAAGTCGCGTCCTCGTGACTTAACTTATTCTACTGTGAGGCACAGGATCAACTATCATTAGCATTCACGCTACATCATACAATCATTATATGCCAAATCATTAAATCAAAAGTAATATGCCTACAACGTTTACAGCAACAGACAAGAAACAATACTGCTACAAGTCCGTCAATTGAGAAATAACTAAAGAAATCTAGGCCTACAACAGTTACAATGAAATTAAACGTTCGTTGCACTAACAGTCCAACATATCTGCAACTCAGCAGCAATTACTAAGTCACTGAACAAGAATAACAACAATAAACAGCAAATATGGTAACATATTTACACCATACTGTAAAAGTTAAGACTTAACTCTATAACTAGCCTTATGCTGCTCTCTTACTATCTTACTCCAGTCTCATCATCAAATAAAAAGCTTAGGGTCCTACCACCTTTACGACAACTGAAGTGCATATCAAAAACTGAAATTAGCTAAGCCTACAACCGTTACAGCAAATGAAGTGACAGTAGTGCATTTAAATCACAACTAACAATAAGCAATCAACATCAACAATGAATAAACATTTTACACTGAACAAGATAAGAATGTAACCTCAAACCTATCCTCTCGGAGCCCATAAACTACTCTTACACAACAAACTTGTACTCTTAAAGAACTAAAAATGTCTAAAGACACAAATAACGTCAACAAATCTTACCACACTACCAAAATGTTAACTGATAAACATCCTGACGATCATCATAAAAAGTTCTGTTGATTAATGTGTGTACCACTGAGACGGCATTCGGTCCAGCCACCTGAACTGTTCCTCAGTTAAGCGACATAGGTGACGATCTGCTGTTGGTCGTGGGTTATAGCCCCATGCAGTGGAATCCCGACGGTAGTTCTGAGCTCCACCTCGTCCAACATTCTGTCTGAAGCCTCGACCTCTATATGGCGTAGGGTGATATTGACGGTCATGAGAGTCCAACTGTACGTTCTGTCTTCCCTGAGCAGGTCTGCGTGGAATTTTGAACTTGCTCAACTCCTCGGCTCTGACGGCTTTGCTTGAGGTCGCGATCGATTCTTTCGGCCTCTTCGTTACCTTCGATACTTCACCAGGGCTAGACCTTTTACTGTTCTTTCGTACACTAGTGAAGTCACTTCCCAGGTGTGAAGTCTTGCATTTTGACGGCCTGGACTCAGGTAGAGTTCGATCGAGAGATCTGGCACTGGAGCATACTTCCGAAACCGGAACAGGTTCTTCAATTGCCAGAGTTGGCGACGGATGAAGTTTGAGTGTCGACTCATCGTTTACTATGCTGAGGTGAAACGGGGTTTGAGTTGGCGACCTTTCATCTGGAAGAGACTCCAAGATCTCGTCACACATTGCAATCTCGATATCGAAATTGATGGGGGCGTCACTGTTCAGACTGTTCTCCTTAGTTGCAGCTGACGAACTCCTTGATGAATCTTTCTTCGTCTTGACGACCGATTTAAGCTTCCGCTTTTGAGCGACGTCTGGCTTGACACCTCCATCCTTCGTACCAACTGTTGACTCTGAACGATCGACATTTGTGACACCCTCTGCGGTATGAGGTGGTTGAACGTTCAACAAACTCACCGTTCCATGATCATCTGTCAGATCAACCACCGGAGACGGTTTCTTAAGTGGTTGCCTCTTCTTGACGGGAAAACCATATTTCCTGACAGTTGGTCCCGAAGGCTCCACATCTGGATCAACATTTTGAGAAACGTCAGACGGTACGTCTTCGGTGTCCTTCGAAGAATTATGCTTCTCCTTCGGTTTTTCGGAATTGGCCGAGTCACAAACAGTGACAATCTCCGGAATGACCTCTGTCTCATTCCTGCAC